>OMBX01000039.1_pt1 | contig 72675 bp, 69 predicted proteins | sample 1644931 | NCBI WGS metagenome assembly OMBX01 (sample SAMEA103958165, study PRJEB25191) | human gut metagenome | biome: human-associated habitat [ENVO:00009003]; feature: intestine environment [ENVO:2100002]; material: feces | place: Germany | collected 2013/2015
TATTGGTGGCCTTGTGGATGCGGTCCAGAGCCTCGAAGTCCAGACCCTTCCAGTTAGCCGGGTAGACACCGTGGATGTTGCCGATGCCGGCTGCGAGGAAGTCGATGCCCAGAGCGGTGATCTTTGCACACTCCTCGGGGTCTGCGATCTCGCCGGCACCCACGACGCCGTCCTCCACGCCGCCGATGGAACCGACCTCGGCCTCGATGCTCAGGCCCTTGGAATGTGCCAGAGCGACCAGCTCCTTGGTCTTCTCAACGTTCTCCTCGATGGAGTAGTGGCTGCCATCGAACATGATGGAGGAGAAGCCAGCCTCGACACAGGCCTTGCAGCCCTCATAGGTGCCGTGATCCAGATGCAGAGCAACGGGAACCGTGATGCCCATGGAATCGACCATGGCGCTGACCATGGCGGCAACGGTCTTGAAGCCGGTCATGTACTTGCCAGCACCCTCGGAGACGCCGAGGATGACGGGGCTCTTCATTTCTTCGCAAGCAGTCAGGACTGCCTTGGTCCACTCCAGATTGTTGATGTTGAACTGAGGCACACCATAGTGGCCATCACGCGCTTTGATCAACATTTCGGTTGCATTTACCAACATTATTCATTACCTCCGCTAATTGAGTATCATTGGGGTGAAAAGTCGTTTGAGAATGCGACTTTGCGTATCCTTTAACGAACCTGTAAGGTTAGTATACCCCAAACAAGTGATAAAATCAATCCGAATTTTCAACACGGATTCACATTCGTCAAAATGATGTTGGAGATTGTAGCAAAATGTGAGAACGGGCTGTTCAAAAAACTGTCATATTTCCGACTTGAAATTTACAAAAAGTACGGCGCGCTTTACACCGCAAAAATCAAAACCGTTGAAAACTCGGTGGAAAGTGTGGAATTCCACCCGAAAAGTAGGCGTGGACACTGGATTTTTGAACATTTTCCACGGACTTTTCAACATGTGGAAAAGATCGATGGGATTTACAAAGTGTATATGGACTCGAATGTGGAAAACTTTTGCCGAAGAAAAAATTACAGAGAAAATGTCCACACCTTGCCCGGACAAAATTCCGGTGCAGAAAAAACCGGGAATTCTATAGCAAAGAACCGCATATTATGGTATACTTCAAGATGAATTCCTGTCGAATTCGCTGAACCATGAAATCTTGAGGATGCGGCCGGTTCCGGGTGCATCTTGTCATAAACGGAAGGAGAACACAATGGACGAACAGAAAATGCCGCGCCGCCCCCGCCGCGACCACGACGGAGAGCAGCCGCAGAAGAGCGAGAGCCTCGTTTACGGTAAAAATCCCGTGACCGAGCTGCTCAAGAGCGGCTCCGGCGTGGACACCGTGCTGCTGGCGGAGGGGATGGCCCCGGCTGTGGCCGCCTACTTTACCGCCATGGCCAAAGAGGCCGGTGCCACCGTCAAGCGGGTGCACCCCAATAAGCTGCGGCTGATGACCGGTACGGAGAGCCATCAGGGCGTGGCGGCGTTCGCCAGCGAGATCGAATACGCCTCGGTGGAAGACCTGCTGGCTGCCGCCAAGGCGAAGGGCGAGCCGCCCTTCCTCGTGCTGAGCGACGGCATCGAGGACCCGCACAATCTGGGCGCGGTGATGCGCTCGGCGCTGCTGTGCGGTGCCCACGGCATCGTCATCCCCAAGCGGGGCGGCGCATCCGTGACCCCCACCGTCATCAAGTCCAGCGCCGGTGCGGCGGAGCGTCTGCCTGTGGCCCGCGTGGCCAACATCGGCGAGACCATCCGCCGCCTCAAGGAGCAGGGCGTCTTCGTGTACTGTGCCGACATGGACGGCGTGCCCCTGCGCAAGAACAACCTCACCGGCCCCATCGCACTGGTGCTGGGCAGCGAGGGCAGCGGCGTTTCGCAGCTGGTGAAGAAGCTCTGCGACGGCGTGGTGCGGCTGGATATGGCCGCACAGGCCACCGGCGTGGACAGCTTCAACGTCTCGGTGGCGGCTGGCATCATCCTGTATGAGATCCAGAGCCAGCGCGCCGGAGAGTAAAACGCGGACAGAACCGCAATCGATTCGCAGGGAGGGATAAGGCATGCCGAAGAATGACAAACGCATGAACGGCTTTGAGAATACACACCCGGAAGACCTTGCAGCAAAGGAAGAAAAATTCCGTACCTTTTTCAGCACCAGTGTGGCGCAGGTGCCGGACGAGATGAAGCGCCGCGATGACGACCAGAAAAATCCGGATACCGGAAAGCCCGGCATCCTGAGCCGCCTCCTTGGCCGGGCCAAGGAGGAAACCGCTGCCGAGCCGGCAGAGGAACCCAAGGCTCAGCCGCAGGAGCTGCCGCCGACGGGGGAGATCCGGCTGGGCGGCGAGGAAGAGGCAGCAGAGCCGGAGGCGGATCTGGAATTGGCGGCAGACTTCTTTGCCCCGGAAACGCCCGCACAGACCCCGGCAGCGCCGGAAGCAAGACCCGCCCCGGCCCCCAAGGCTGCCGCGCCCGCTGCCCCGAAGCCGGAGAAGCCCGCCGCACCCAAGCTGGAAAAGAACTATGTGCGCGGCCCGCTGACCCCGCAGGAGCAGAAAGAGCAGAGCGAGATGCAGGAGCTCAAGGCCCTGCTCTTCCCGGAGACGCCGCCCGCCAAGGCTGAAAAGCCGATGGAGGTGAAGAACGCCCCGCAGGAAGTGCTGGGCGTGGAGACGGAGGCGCTGGAGGACGAGGAAAAGGCCGCCCAGCCGCCGCTGCCGAAGATGGTCTTCGCCGAGGACGTCGCGCGGGCCGAAAAGGCCGCAGCCACGGCCCCGGCAACCCCCAAAGCCGAGCCGGAGGAGCCTACGAAACCCTTCCACTTTTTCGGCGTGGGCGACGACGAGAACGCCCCTGCCGCCCCCACCCGTGAAACGGCCCCCGGCATCGACGACAGCATGAGCCTCCCGCTGGTCGGGATGGACGATACCGCCCCCATCGAGGTGCCTGCAGCAGAAGCCGAGGCCAAGCCGGAAGCGGCTGCTCCGGCTCCCACAGAAACGCCCGCCGAAACGCCGGACGCCCCGGCAGAGGCGGCTCCCGAAGAGGAAGCGGTCCCCGAAACGCCCGAACAGGTGGGCGACAAGCTGCATAAAATGGGCGCGGAGCTGACCCTGCGCTGCGTGCTCAGCGGCATTCTGGCCGTGGTGCTGCTCCACTTCGGTCTTGTGGCGGCGGGGCTGCTGGCCCCCATCGCTTCGCTGGACCCGACGGTGGCTCCGGCGGCCTTCTACGCCGCGAACCTCTTGATACTGGCGGCGGCGCTGGCCGTGGCTTACCCCGTCCTGCGGGACGGTCTGAGCGGCCTGAAAAAAGAGAACCGCCCCAGTGCAGACACCATGCCCGCGCTGGCGGCGTGCGGTGCGGCGCTGGAAGCCGTCATCGCGCTGCTCAATGCCCAGAATTATCAGAACTCCCGCTGGACGCTGCTTTCCGGCATCGCGGCGCTGGGGCTGTTCATGGCCCTGCTGGGCAGCCGGGTGATGCTGGCTGCCGTGCAGAACGGCTATGACCTCGCCACCAAGGATCCCGAAGGCTTGCAGGGAGCGCTCCGGGTCAAGGATAAAGACCTGATCCGGGTGCTGGCCCGCAGCCTCGACCAGAAGGACCCGTGGGTCCTGCTCAGCCGCCCCGTCCAGTGGGATGAGGCGCTGGTGGAGCAGAGCTTCGGCGAGCGGGCCAGCGAGCGCCGCGCCCGCAAGACGGCATACATCCTGCTGGGTGCGTCGGTGCTCAGCGGCTTGGTGTTCCTGCTGTTCGGCGGCGGGCTCAACGGCATGGCTGCGGCCATAGCCGCCATGCTCTGCATGGGCGCCCCCCTCTCGTCCACCTTGGTGGCGGGCCTTGCCTCCCTGCGGCTCCAGAAGACCGCGGCCGCCGCCGGTGCTGTGGTGCCCGGCTGGGCGGCCATTGAGGAGCTGGGCGGCGTGGACACGGTGCAGGTGGACGCCGACGAGCTCTTCACCACCGACAGCGTGAGCCTCGAAGACATCCGCATCTTCAAGGGCGGCCGGATCGACCGGGCCATCCTCTACGCGGCCAGCATCCTGAACCAGAGCTGCGAGACCCTGCGCGGGCTGTTCCGCCAGATCGTCGAGGACCGGACGGACATCCTCTACCCGGTCAAGGATCTGGAAGTCCACCACGGCCTCGGCTTTGCGGCATGGTGTGATAACAACCGCATCCTGATCGGCAACCGCGCCTACATGGAGCGGGAGGGCGTCCCGGTGCCCGAAAAGGAATACGAGGACGAGCACTCCAAGAACGGCTCGTTGCAGATCTTGTATCTGGCCGTGTCCGGCAGTCTGCACGCCATGTTCGTGCTGCGGTACACCGGCGGCCGGAACGCCGCCCGCGGGCTGGAAGTGCTCCAGCGGGAGAACATCCGCCTCCTCGTCACCTGCGAGGACCCCAGCCTGACCGCCAAGCACATCACAGAGGCCTACCACCTGCCGGAGGGGATGATCACCCTGCTGGAACAGGATCAGTGCGAAGCGCTGGCGGCCCCTTCCGAGCCGGAGAACGCCGCCCGCTGCTGTATGCTGCACGACAAGGGCTTCGTCAGCCTCATCGGCGGTCTGCGCGCCGCCGAACAGGCTCAGAATGCCGAGACGACGGCCACCACCGTTCAGCTGGTGTCGGTCTGGTTCTCGGTGGCCATTGGTGCCCTGCTGACCTATGCGGGCAGCATTGGCACGCTGTCGGTGGCGGCGGTGCTGATGTATCAGGCTGCATGGAGTGCCCTCAGCCTTGCCGTCTGCGCTCTGAAACAGCATAACTGAAAATGATTCTTAAAATAAATAGGAACTGTTCTTGATTTTGAGTGGGAGTTCTGGTATACTATTCTCAGAAAGAACGCCCCGGCATCTGCCCCGGCGGCGACGCAATACACACATTCTGATAAGGAGAGTATGGATATGGAACTGAAAGGCACCAAGACCGAGAAAAACCTGTGGGAAGCGTTTGCGGGCGAGAGCCAAGCGCGGAACAAGTACACCTTCTTCGCCAGCGTGGCAAAGAAGGAAGGCTACGAGCAGCTGGCCGCAATCTTCGAAGAGACCGCTGCCAACGAAAAGGAGCACGCTAAGATGTGGTTCAAGGCCCTGCACGGCGGCTCTGTGCCCGACACCATGACCTGCCTTGAGATGGCAGCGGGCGGCGAGCACGACGAGTGGACCGAGATGTACCCCCGCATGGCGAAAGAGGCCAAGGAGGAGGGCTTCCCCCAGCTGGCCGCCCTCTTCACCATGGTGGCCCAGATCGAGAAGGAGCACGAAGAGCGCTACCGCGAGCTGGCCGAGAACCTGAAGAACAACAAGGTCTTTGCCCGCGAGGAGCAGCAGGTCTGGCAGTGCCGGAACTGCGGCTATACCTACATCGGCAAGTCTGCTCCCCTCAAGTGCCCCGTCTGCGCACATCCCCAGAGCTATTTTGAGCTGAAGAAGCATAACTACTAAGAGTTTGGAAAAGGTTGTCAAACTCCCCAGTCACGGCTTTGCCGTGCCAGCCCCCTCTGGGAGGGGGCCTTGGCGTAACGGGAAAGCTGTGAAAGCCTCCCTCCATGAGGGCGGTGTCATCGCACAAGCGGCGACAGAGGGAGTTTGGCAGCCTTTTTGTTGCAATCGGACAAAAAGTGTGTCATAATTTGAGCAAAGAATACAGAGAGGAATTGGACGGACGGCCTCTACGGCGAGCTGTGGAACGCACAGGCCCAGTATGATACGAAGGAACCGGCGTAAAAGACCGGCGGAAGTTTGCACAAAATTCCCACAAAAAAACTATACGTTCCACCAAAAAGCGGCGCGAATTGTGAACTCTTCGGGCGAACGGCTTGAAAAGAATCGGAATCCTGTGTACAATGAATCGAAAGTGAGCCGAATCATGCGGCAAAACGTACCGAGTTGCGGGATCCTATGAATGCAGCCAAAAAGGAGGGACGTTCGACCCTATGAAGTTTTCTGTTTCCAACGCGGGGCGGGCGCTCTGCGCAGTGGTGCTGGGGGCGATGCTGGCCGCGGCCCCCCTGACGGCCTACGCCGCACCCAGTGCACAGACCGGCTCCACCAAGCTTGCACTGGAAGTGACCGAGATGGAGCTGGAGATCACCGCAGACGACCCGCGCCCCAAGGCGTATCTGTACACCGGCGGGCAGAGCGATTATTATTTCATCGTCTGGATGAGCAGCAACCCCAGCGTCGCCACCGTAGACGGTGACGGCAAAGTGACGGCCCGCAGTGTGGGCACGGCTACCATCACGGCCATCTCCGACCACGGCGAGCGGGCGGCCTGTAAGGTGACGGTCACCCGCAAGGGCGAGGAGGCCGAAGCCCAAAAGCCCGCCCTGAGCGAGACGAGCCTGAACCTTGTGCAGCAGTACAACGAGCTGCACCCGTCCAAGCAGCTGACGCTCCAGAACAGCGACCACTCGTTCATCTATGTCTATCAGTGGCGCAGCAGCGACCCCAACATCGCCTCGGTGGATGATAAGGGCAATGTCACGGCCCAGAACCCCGGCACGGCCACCATCACGGCCTTTGCCTCCAACGGTCAGGCTCTGCGCTGTGCCGTTACCGTCACCTCCGATGTGGGCAAGGTGACGCTGAACAAGACCGACCTGCTGCTCAGGACTGTGGGCAGCAAGGAGGCCCTTGCTGCCACGGTCGCCGTGGAAAGCGGCGGCAGCGTGCCGATCACATGGGTCAGCAGCAATCCGGGCGTCGCCACCGTGGACACCAACGGCGTTGTGACCGCCGTGGCCGACGGCGAGGCGAAGATCACCGCCCTTTCCCCCAGCGGTCGGTTCGCAGTCTGCACGGTGGTGGTCGGCCTTGCGGGCGACAAATACACCACCGAGGAGGACCTTGCGGACGAGCTCAAGCTCCCCGAACCCTACGTGGCGGTAAGGTTGAATAGACTGACATAAAAAAATAGGTGCACCGGCAGGTTCCTGCTCGATGCACCTATTTCGTTTTATGCAGACGAAACCGTTCTGCCAAGGGCTCCCCAGCACGGAAAAAATTTTTACACCCCCGGCAGGAACAGCATCGTCCCCCGCACGGCCATCAGGGGATGGTACGCGCAGCTGAACAGCCCGGCTGCCGCGGCCAGCACCACCGCGCTCAACAGCAGCAGCGGGACCAGCCGGAAGCGGGAATGCGGGCGGGAGCCTTGTTTGCGCTGCATCAAACACCCCTCCTTCCAAGCGATGATCTTGCCCCAGCCTATGCCGCGCCGGGGCCGATTGTGCGCGGCGGCGAAGTGTGGTACACTAAAGGGGAACGATACGGAGGAGTTTTTATGCTGACCATTACACTGCTGGGCACGGCGGCCACCATGCCCCTGCCCGACCGGGCCCTGACGGCGGCGACGGCCGAATGCGGGGGGCACAGTCTGCTCTTTGACTGCGGCGAGGGCACCCAAGCGGCGGCCCGCCGCGCCGGGGTCAACCTGATGAAGCTGGACGCCATCTGCCTGACCCACTACCATGGCGACCACATCTTCGGCTTGCCGGGTCTGCTGCAGACGCTGGGCTGCCAGAACCGGGAAAAGCCGCTGACCCTTTTCGGCCCGGCGGAGGGGATGGCCCCGGTGTGGGCGGCGCTCCACGCGCTGACCGGGCCGCTGCCCTACCCGGTGCGCGTCGCGCCGGTCCTACCGGAGGCAGACTTCATCCCGCTGGAAACGCTGGCGGCGGGCTGGCCGGCGGGGGCCGTGCTGCGGCCCTTCTCCACCAAGCACCGCGTCCCCAGCCGGGGCTACCGGCTGGAGCTGCCCCGCGCGGGCCGGTTCGACCCCGCCAAGGCCAAGGCGCTGGGCGTCCCGGTGCCGCAGTGGAAGCTGCTGCAGCGGGGAGAGAGCATCCCACTGGAAAACGGGAAGATCATCGAGCCTTCGCAGGTCCTTGGAGCGCCGCGCAAAGGCCTGAGCGTTGTCTTCTCCGGCGACACCGCCCCCTGCACCGAGCTGGAACAGGCCGCGCAGGGCACCGACCTGCTCCTCTGTGATGCCACCTACCCGGACGACAGCTATCTTGCCCAAGCAAAGCAGTACGGCCACAGCACCTTTTTGCAGGACGCTGGGCTGGCGGCTCGGGCCGGGGCAAAGCGGCTGTGGCTGACCCACTATTCGCCCATCATCACCGACCCGGAGGAGGCCCGCCCGGCTGCAGCAGCCCTCTTCCCGCCTGTGGAGTGCGGTTTTGACGGCAAACAGATCATTTTGCAATACGACGAGGAAACTTCATGAGAGCAGAACCCATTTTCATCCCACTGGACGGGGGTGCGGCATCCCTGCTGGACCGTCTCCATGCAGCGGGCCACGGGGCCTACGCCGTGGGGGGCTGCGTCCGGGACAGTCTGCTGGGCCTTGTCCCCCACGACTGGGACCTGTGCACCAGCGCCACCCCTGCCGAGGTACTGGCCCTCTTCGGGGAGGAGCACTGCATCCCCACCGGCTTGCAGCACGGCACCGTGACCATCAAATCCCACGGAAATTTATACGAGACCACGACGTTCCGCACCGAAGGCGCCTATTCGGATGGCCGCCACCCGGACGCGGTGCACTTTGTGCCGGACGTGAAGGAAGACCTTGCCCGGCGGGATTTTACCATCAATGCCATGGCCTACAGCGCCGAGGAGGGGCTCATCGACCCCTTCGGCGGGCGGGCGGACCTTGCAGCGGGCATCGTCCGGGCCGTGGGGGAGCCGGAGCGCCGGTTCGAGGAGGACGCCCTGCGCATCCTGCGGCTCTACCGGTTCGCGGCGCGGTTCGGCTTCGCCCTCGACCCGGCCACCGGGGAGGCGGCCAAGGCGCTGAGCCGCCATCTGGACTGCGTGTCCGCCGAGCGGATCGCCGAGGAGCTGAGCCGTCTGCTGGCGGCACCAAAGCCCGGCACCTATCTGGAACCGGCGGTGCTGGCGGTGCTCTTCCCGGAGCTGGAACTGGAAATGCTTCCTGAGATCTGCCGTATCATCGACGCTTTGACGCCGGGCATGGAACACTTTCCCGTCCGGCTGGCGGCGCTTCTCTGCCCGCTGGGAGAAGCCGGTGCGCGGGCCGCATTGAAGCGGCTCAAAGTTTCCAATGCGCTGGCTGAAAACGTTACAGTGCTGGTTCGGGAGTGTCCGAAGCTTCTTCCTCAGACACGAATCGGGCCATTCCATTGCCCGCCCTATTGCCTTCGGCAACAGGGTCCCACCCACCGGACGGTCTTCGGAAAAACTTCGGACACCCCCGCGGAAGAGTCTGTGCAAATTCAGACCAAGCGCATTTTGGGACGGTATGACCTGCACACCGTGGAACAAATGGATGCGCTCTGCGGGGCGATCTGCCCGGAAAGGGCGGCGGACTTTGCCGCACAGGCGGCGCTGGCCCGGAAACTGGAAGCCGAAAGGGTTTGCTGCCGGGTGAACCAGCTGGCCGTGAATGGCCGGGATCTGATGGCGGCGGGCGTCGCGCCGGGGCCGGGACTGCGCCGGGTGCTGGAAGGGCTGCTGGAGCAGGTCATCACCGGCCGCCTCCCCAACGAGAAAGCGGCCCTGCTGGCCGCTGCGGCGCAATTTTCTGCGTCTTGACAAGAGAAAGAACGTGCGGTAGTATTATAACTACTGTTTTAGTGTGTTTTAGAGCAAGAGGAACAAAATGACAGAGACAATACAGACAAACCGTCCCGGCGCCCTCATCGCCATGAGCGGCGGCGTGGACAGCTCGGTGGCGGCGTGGCTGATGCAGCAGAAGGGGTACGACTGCACCGGCATCACCATGCGGCTCACCCGGAACGAGACGCTGGGTCAGTCCGGCTTCCACACCTGCTGCTCGGAAAAGGATATCGAGGACGCCGCCGAGGTGGCCTATGCGATGGATATTCCCTATGAGGTGCTGGATTTCACCGCCGATTTCCGGGAGAAGATCATCGAAAAATTCATCCGGGTCTATGAGGCGGGCGGCACCCCCAACCCCTGCATCGACTGCAACAAGTATATGAAGTTCGACCACCTGCTCCGCTGGGCGAAGGAGCACGGGATGGAGTATGTCGTCACCGGCCACTACGCCCGCGTCGAGCAGGACGAGGCCACTGGCCGCTGGCTGCTGAAAAAAGGGCTTGATGAAGGAAAAGATCAGAGCTATGTACTTTATAATCTGACACAGGAACAACTGGCCCATGTGCGGCTGCCGCTGGGGGCACTCCACAAGACCGAAGTGCGCGCCATTGCCGAACAGCAGCATTTCATCAACGCCCGCAAGCACGACAGTCAGGATATCTGCTTTGTGCCGGACGGCGACTATGAGAAGTTCATGGAGGATTTCACCGGCAAGCACTACCCGGACGGGGACTTCCTCGATACCGAGGGCCGGAAGGTGGGCACCCACAAGGGCGCGGTGCGGTATACCATCGGCCAACGGAAGGGCCTTGGCCTTGCCATGGGTGCACCGGTCTACGTCTGCGCCAAGGATATGGAGGCCAACACCGTCACCGTCGGCCCGGAAGAGCTGCTGTTCGACCGCATCGTGTATGCCGACGAGGTGAACTGGATCGCCATCCCGGCGCTGACCGAGCCGCTGCGGGTCACGGCCCGCACCCGGTATCACCAGACCGAGCAGCCCGCCACCGTCTACCCGGCGGGGGAGGACGGCTTCCGGCTGGAATTCGATGAGCCTCAGCGCGCCCCCACTGCGGGACAGGCCGTGGTGCTGTATCAGGGGGATGTCGTTCTTGGCGGCGGCACGATCAAGAGTGTGGAAAAATAAGGAGTGTATTTATGCAGGATCAATATTCCCGCACCCAGCTGCTGCTGGGGAAGGAAGCAATGGAAAAGCTGCACGGTTCCCGTGTGGCAGTGTTTGGCATCGGCGGCGTGGGCGGCTATACCGTCGAGGCGCTGGCCCGCAGCGGCGTGGGTGCGCTGGACCTCATCGACGACGACAAGGTCTGCCTGACCAACCTGAACCGTCAGATCGTGGCCACCCGCAAGACGGTGGGCCAGTACAAGGTGGATGTGGCGGAACAGCGCATCCATGACATCGACCCCAACATCAAGGTCACGACTTACAAGATCTTCTTCACCCCCGAAACGCAGGATCAGTTCGATTTTACCCAGTACGACTATGTGGTGGACGCCATCGACACCGTCACCGGCAAGATCGCCCTTGTGGTCAAGGCCAAGGAGGCGGGCACCCCCATCATCTGCGCCATGGGCGCGGGCAACAAGATGGACCCCACCCGCTTTGAGGTGACGGACATCTACAAGACCTCCGTCTGCCCGCTGGCCAAGGTCATGCGCTCCGAGTGCCGCAAGCGGAAGATCAAGCACCTGAAGGTCGTCTATTCCAAGGAGCCCGCCATGACCCCCATCGAGGATGATTCCATCAGCTGCAAGAACCACTGCATCTGCCCGCCGGGCACCCAGCGCAAGTGCACCATCCGCCGCTCGGTCCCCGGTTCTAACGCCTTTGTGCCCTCCGTCGCCGGCCTCATCATCGGCGGCGAGGTCGTCAAGGATCTGGTGGGATTTGTGCCGCTGAAAGGTTAAGCAGCCAAAAAAGTCCGCGAAAGCGGGCTTTTTTGCTGGCTAAAACAAATTTGCAATCTTTTGGCAAATTCCTCTTGCAATTTGCTTCCAAACCGTGTATAATCTCCTTTGCACGAAAACGCAACCTACTTGCAATTTATAAAACTGAAGCACCGCGCTGGTGCAAGGAGACCCCGGTTATGGAACTGTTTTTGGATGTTTTGAGCGAGAGCTTTGTGGATACCGTCAAGATGCTCCCGTTCTTGTTTTTGGCTTACCTGTTCATCGAATATGTGGAGCACCGCCACGGCGAGCGCATCGAAGCTGTGCTGGAGAGCAGCGGCCGGTGGGGTGCCATCCCGGCGGCGCTGCTGGGCTGTGTGCCTCAGTGCGGCTTTTCCGCCATTGCATCGAACTTTTATGCGTCCCGCGTCATCTCGCTGGGCACGCTGGTCGCGGTCTTCCTCGCCACCAGCGACGAAGCCGTGCCGCTGCTGGTCTCGATGCCCGCCTACTGGGATAAGCTGGTGCTGTTGATGGTCATCAAGGTCCTCTACGCCATCGCGGTGGGCCTTGTGCTGGACTTCGTCCTGCGCGGCGTCCTGCCAAGATCCCTGCGCGGCGGCTATACCGGCAATGCCGACGAGATCGACTGCCACGAGACCCACGATGACGAGGAGGGCCGCCAGCGCCCTATCTGGCAGGCGGCTCTGCGGCATACGCTGGAGATCTTCGCCTTCATCTTCCTGTTCAGTGTCCTCTTCGGCCTCATCGTCGAGGGCGTGGGCGAGGATGTCTTCGCCGATTTCCTCGGCCAAATGGGCTTCTTCCAGCCGGTCTTCTCCGCGCTGGTGGGCCTCATCCCCAACTGTGCGGCCAGCGTTCTGCTGACCCAGCTCTACGTGGAGGGCGCCCTCCGCTTTTCCAGCCTTGTGGCGGGCCTGTGCACCGGCGCGGGCGTGGGTCTGGCGGTGCTGTGGCGGGCCAACCCCTCGTGGAAGCAGAACCTCTTCATCACCGGCCTGACATGGGCCGCCGGTGCCGCCGTCGGCGTCGGCATCCAGCTCGTTGTGGCGCTGGTTGGCTGACCCCTGAAAATCGTTTGCGAACAGCCGTCCTGAAATTGCTCAGGGCGGCTTTTTGTGGTATACTGGACTATATTACGAGATTTAAGGGAGAATACCATGCAATATCAACTTCTGGCCAGCGATTTCGACAATACGCTTGTGCCGTTCGGGGAACCGAAGCCCCGCCCGGCGGTGGTCAAGGCCGTGAAAAAGCTTCAGGCGGCGGGCGGCAGATTCGTGCTCAGCACCGGGCGCGGCTACTGCGTCGTCCATAAGGAGCAGCTGGGCGGCATCCGGTTCGATTATGCCATCACCTGCAACGGGGCCTGTGTCGTGGACAAAAACGGCACCATCGTGGCCGAGCACCCGCTGACCAACGAGGAAATGTACGCTCTCGTGGATTTCTGCGAGGACTATAACTACCCGCTCCAGTTCAACTACCGGGACGCCTATTACGCCTACTGCGAGTACGACGCCCTGAAAGGTTTTTACGATGCCATGCCGAAAAGCGGCCTGACCTGCCTCGACGGGGAGGATCAGGACCGCCACCTCATCGATATGCCCCATGCGGCCTTCGTGGTCATGCCGCCGCAGGAGCTGGCCCATTTCAACGAGAAGTTCGGCCACCTGAACCTCCACTTCATGCAGGTGGGCGGCGTCGGGAAGGACGGCTGGTGCTGTTACGACGTCGTGCGCGACGGGATGGATAAGGGCGTGGGCCTTGCCGACCTGTGCGAGAAGATCGGCCTGACGCTGGCCGATGCCGTGGCGGCGGGCGACTCCGCCAACGATGTGGGGATGCTGAAGGCTGCGGGCCTCGGCTGCTGCATGTCCAACGGCACCCCCGACGCCAAGGCCGCAGCCGACCGAGTCATCGGGGATGTGCGGGAGGACGGCCTTGCCGCCCTCATCGAGGAGCTGTGGTTCGACGGCCCCAAGGCGGAACCCTCCGGCCGGGACCTCGGCTCCGCGTGGGGCGAGATGGAAAAGCCGCGAAGCCAGTGCTTTGCCGCAGACGAAAAGGGCAAGGCCGTTAAAACTTGATTTCGAAGCTGTAAATTATTCGTGAAACCCTTGCGTTTTTTCCAAAAGGCTTTATTATGGAACATACAGGGAGTGACCCTCCCGGACAAGGAGTCGAAAGATGAGCAAGATCATTCGCACTTCGAAACCCAGCGTCCTGCCGTGGTATGCGGCGGCGCTGGTGTTTGCGGTGCTCTGCGCGGCGCTTCCGGTCTATAAACTCTGGGCGCTGCTGGCGGCGCTGGGCGGAGCCTGTGCGGCCTTTGGTGCCGCGAAAAAATTCTGCCCGCCCCGCGTGGTGGAGACGGAAGTGCCCTTCCACACCGGCGTGGACGATGTGGACGCGATGCTGACCGAGATGCAGAAGCAGCTGGATACCCTCCACGCGCTGAACGAGGCTCTGCCGGAGCCGAACCTCTCGGCGGCTATGACGCGGATGGAAAAGGCGGGCCGCTCCATCGTCGAGACGGTGGAAGCCGCCCCCGCCAAGGCCAAGCAGGTGCGCCGGTTCGCGAACTACTACCTGCCCGACGCCGTGAATGTTTTGCAGCAGTACGCGAAGCTCGCCAAGCAGGGCGTCCGGGGAGAAAACGCAGCGGCCATCCGCGCGGAGGTGGAGCACAACGCTTCCTCCATCGCGACGGCCTTCGAAAACCAGCTCGATGCCCTCTATGCGGCGGAGAGCATGGACCTCTCGGCTGACCTGACCGTTTTGCAGAATATGCTCAAGGGCCAAGGCCTATAACGTTTGCAGAAAATTGCGCAAGCCGTTTGGCGGGCGCTGTTGGAATTGGAAAGGACGGAATCTCTCATGGCTGACAACAATACTCTGAACTTTGACCTCGACGCCCCCGCTGTTCCTACCCTGACGCTGGACCCCACCCCCGCCGCTGCGCCGGTGGAGGAAAAGAAGGCGGAGCCCGCCGCCCCCGCAGCGGACATCCAGTTGACTGCGGAAGAACAGGCGATGGTGGATTCCTTTGCGGAAAAGATCGACATCACCAACAGCCAGCAGGTGCTGCAGTACGGCTCCGCGTGCCAGAAGAAGATCGGCGATTTCTCCGAAGCTGCTCTCGCCAAGGTGTCCACCAAGGACCTCGGCGAGGTGGGGGATATGATCACCAACCTCATCGGGGAGCTGAAGAGTTTCGACGCCAACGAGGAGCAGCAGAAGGGCATCCTCGGCTTCTTCAAGAAGAAGGGCGACCAGCTCGACAACCTCAAGACCAAATACAACAAGGCTGAGACCAATGTGGAGAATATCCAGTCCATGCTGGAGGGCCATCAGGTGCAGCTGCTCAAGGATATCGCCATGCTCGACAAGATGTACGAGCTGAACATGGCCTATTTCAAGGAGCTGAGCATGTACATCCTCGCTGGCAAAAAGAAGCTGGCAGAGGTGCGTGCCAACGAGCTGCAGAAGGCCATGGACAAGGCAAAGGCTTCCGGTCTGCCGGAGGACGCACAGGCCGCCCGCGACTTGGCCGACCAGTGCGAGCGCTTCGAAAAGAAGCTCTACGACCTCGAACTGACCCGGAACATCAGCCTCCAGATGGGCCCCCAGATCCGTCTGCTCCAGAACAACAACACCATGATGGCTGAAAAGATCCAGTCCACCATCGTGAATACCATCCCGCTGTGGAAGAACCAGATGGTGCTGGCGCTGGGTCTGGCCCACACCCAGAAGGCGATGCAGGCGGAGCGCGCCGTCACCGATATGACCAACGATCTGCTCAAGAAGAACGCCGACGCCCTCAAGATGGGCACCATCGAGACGGCCAAGGAGTCCCAGCGCGGCGTGGTGGATATCGAGACGCTGCAGCAGACCAATAAGAGCCTGATCGAGACCCTCGACGAGCTGAACAAGATCCAGACCGAGGGCCGCGCAAAGCGGGCCGCCGCCGAGCAGGAGCTGACCCGCATCGAAGACGAGCTCAAGGCAAAGATGATGGAGATCCGGAGCTAAGATGGCAAACGCAGATTTTTCTCAGAATCCGAATCAGGCCCCCGGCGGCTTTGACGCGGGCAGCTACCGCGAAGCAAAGGCGGCGCAGACCGCTTCGCCCCGCCTGACCCCCGCCCAGCAGAAGCTGGCCGGGCTGGAACAGGCGCTCCCGGCGGCGCTGCAAAGCCAAGCTGCGGCCATTGCGCTCTGCGTGGTGATCCTGCTGGCGGCGTTCCTCGGCTTCGGCGGGGCAAAGCTCAAGGCCAAGGCCAGCGAAGCCGCCCAGTGGTACACTGCAGGGGTCTCGGCGGACGGCGGCTACAGCCTGAACGATGAGCTGACCACCCGCGCCAACACGGCGGCGAACATCATCACCACCGGCAGCAACACGCTGGGGGCGGACAACGCCGAGGTGCTGGCCGCGCAGGATGCGCTGACGGTGTTCCAGAACGATCTCGATGGCGTCAATGCCGGGAAGACCCGGCTCCATGCCCTTTACGAAGACAATGCCGCGCTGGGGGCCGCCATCGACCAGCTCTATGCAAAATTGCAGGAACAGGCCGCCGACCCCATGAAGATGGGGGCGGTGCAGGGCCAGTACGGCCAGTTCAACAGCGCGGCCACCATCATCGGCAACCTGACCTATAACGAACAGGTCAGCGAATATCAGAAGGACACCGGCGGCTTCCCGGCCAGCGTGCTGAAGAGTCTGTTCGGCGTCAAGGAGGTGGAACCCTTCGCATGAAACGAATGAAACGATTTGCTTCCCGGTTTTGCGCCCTGCTGCTGGTGCTGACTGTCAGCGCCGCAGCGCTGGCCCCCGCCGCTTCGGCGGCGAAAGCCCAGCTCCCCGACCTGCCCAGCGGCCAGTGCGTCGTGGACGATGCGGGCATCCTGAGCAGCACCACCACCACGGCCATCCAGAACCTGAACACCCAGCTCACCGAGCAGTGTGATGGTGCACAGATCGGCGTATTGACGGTGGATTATACCGGAAGTTTATCCACGGAAGATTACGCGACCGAAGCCTTCAACACATGGGGCCTCGGCAGTTCCAGCAAAAACAACGGTGTGCTGATCCTTCTGGTCATGCAGTCCCAGCAGTACGATGACGGCGACTACTATGTGACGCTGGGCACCGGTTTCCGGAACACGACGCTGGAAAAACAGGCCAGCGCCTTGGCGCAGACCATGGAGGACAGCTTTGCGGCGCAAGATTATGACGCCGCTGTGACCACCTGCGCACAGAACGTGGCAAACACCATCGCCGATGTCTACGGTGTGACCCTCAGCAGCAACACCGGCAATGTCTCCGGCAGCACCGGCCTCCATTCCGACGACGGTTACCACGAAGCCCCTGCGGCGCGGCCCTCTTCCGGGGTCACGATCATCGCCTATCTTATCGTCATTGCGGCGGTGATCTATATTTTCACCCCCTTTGGCCGCCGGTCCGGTTCGGGCTTTGGCGGGCTGTTCGGTTTCGGGCTGGGGTATGGGCTTGGCAGCAGACGCCGCCGTGGCCCCTACGATGACTGGGGCCCCCGTGGCCCCCGCGGACCCCGCCCGCCCCGCGGCGGGCCTCGGCCTCCCCGTGGAGGCGGCTTCGGCGGCATGGGCGGCGGCAGCTCCTTTGGCGGGGGCGGCGGTCGTTCCGGCGGCAGTTTCCGAGGCGGCGGCGGTTCCTTCCATGCGGGCGGTGGACGCAGCATGGGTGGCGGCGGTGGACGCGGACGCTAAAACCACATTATTCGGTCAAAAAAATTGGCTGTGCAGTTTTGCACAGCCAATTTTTTTGGATCTCTTTTTACTTGGTGCCGTAGATACGGTCGCCCGCGTCGCCCAGACCGGGGACGATGTAGCCGTTCTCGTTCAGGTGGTCGTCCTTGGCGCCCAGATAGATGTCCACATCGGGGTGTGCCTTGTGCAGGGCCTCAATGCCTTCCGGAGCACCGATCAGGCCGATGAACTTGATCCGCTTTGCGCCGTGCTTCTTGATCTGAGAAATGGCGTCGATGGCGCTGCCGCCGGTGGCCAGCATGGGGTCCAGCACCAGAACGTCACGCTCTGCGATATCCTGCGGCAGCTTGCAGAAGTACTCCACGGGCTGCAGGGTCTCCTCGTCGCGGTACAGGCCGATGAAGCCGACCTTTGCGGCGGGCAGCAGGGTCAGCATACCGTCCAGCATACCCATGCCGGCGCGCAGGATGGGAACCAGAGCCAGTTTGCGGCCTGCAAGGACCTTGGTCTTTGCCATGGTGATCGGGGTCTCGATCTCCACCTCTTCCAGAGGCAGGTCACGGGTAGCCTCGTAGCACAGCAGGGTCGCGATCTCGCCAACGAGGTCACGGAACTCCTTGGTGCCGGTCTGCTTGTTGCGCAGCAGGCTGATCTTGTGCTGCAGCAGGGGATGCTCAACGATCATGGGGGTCATAACAACACGCTCCTTTAAAATAGTTGAATAAACCTCTCCGTCATTGCTTCGCAATGCCACCTCCCCTGATAGGGGAGGCTTTGGCAGCCGGGTGAAGCCTCATCTTTATGCCAAGGGCTCCCCTGCTAGGGGAGCTGTCGAGCGCAAGCGAGACTGAGAGGTTGAAATCCTTTTATCGGTTCTCAATGGCCATCAGCTTTGCGATGCGCTTTTCGTGGCGGCCGCCCTCGAAGGGGGTGTTCAGGAACAGATCGACCAACTGGCACGCAAGGCCGGGGCCGACCACGCGGCCGCCCATGCACAGGGCGTTGGCGTCGTTGTGGCGGCGGGTGTACTCGCAGCTGAAGCTGTCGGAGCAGCAGCAGGCACGGATGCCCTTGACCTTGTTGGCGGCCATGCTGATGCCGACGCCGGTGCCGCAGAACAGCAGTGCTTTGTCGCACTGGCCGCTCACAACGGCGTCACAGGCGGGCAGGGCCATATCGGGGTAGTCTACGCTGGCGGTGCTGTGGGTGCCAAAATCGATGTACTCCAGCCCCAGTTCGTCCAGATGGGCCTTAACGGCTTCCTTCAGTTCAAATCCGCCATGGTCGGCGGCCAGTGCAATGGGTTTCGCCATGATGTTTTATTCCTTTCCGTTCTCGGTTTGGTGGTTCTGGGCGGCAGCCTCGGCGGCAAGGCGCTCGGCGCGTTCCCGCTCGGCTTGGCTCAGCCGATGATAATCCGGCAGCAGTGCTTCGGGCAGGACCGCTTCGCCCCGCTCGGCCATCTGTTTGGCTACAAGGGCCACCGCAGCGGCGCGTCCGCCCCGCAGGGCGGGCGGAACGCAGAGCACCCCCGGCACATTGCTGTATTTATTATAGCACAGAGCAGCCCCATCACCAACAAAAAACAGGGGCTTTTTGCAATTTTCTACAAATTCACTCAGGTCGGCTACGGCGCGGGCGTCGTCGTTCATCAGCCGCTGGTGGCTGGCAAGGTCGAAAGCAGCGCTGTACACCTGCGCGCGGCGGGCGTCCAGTGCGCAGAGCACGGTGCCCTCGCCGGTGTGGGCGGCACCCAGCGCTTCCAGCGTCGAGACCGGGGCGCAGAGGGTCTCCCGCGGGAAGGCAAGGCCCTTGACCGCTGCCAGCCCGATGCGCAGCCCGGTAAAGCTGCCGGGGCCCGCGTTGACGCCGAACAGGTCGATGTCCTTGCAGCCCATCCCGCAGAGCTTCAGGCAGCCGTCGATGAGCGGCATCAGCGTCTCGCTGTGGGTCATGCCCGCGTCGAGATAGCACTCGTACAGCAGCCGGTCGTCCTGCATCAGGGCCACGCCGACGGTCTTACCGGCGGTATCTACGGCTAAAATGTTCATAGTTCAACCCCCTCGATGGTGATGCGGCGGGTGGTATCGTCCAGCCGCTCGATGTTGACATGGATCGGGTCTTCCGGGGCCAGCAGGTCGGCGAAGTTCTCGCTCCACTCGGCCGCTACGATGGCCCCCTGATCCAGATAATCGTAGAACCCTGCCGCGCACAGATCGTTCTCGGTGGAGATGCGGTAGAGGTCGAAGTGGGCCAGCGGGCGGGGGCCGCGGTAATAGTTCACGATGGCGAAGGTGGGGCTGCTGACCGGGTCGGTGCAGCCAAGCCCTTTGGCAAGGCCCTCACAGAATGCGGTTTTACCCGCGCCGAGGCCGCCGGTAAACGCGATGAGCGCCCCGTCCGGCAGGGCGGCGGCCATCCGCCTGCCCAGCGCGACGGTCTCCTCGCGGGATGTTGTTATAAATTGAGCCATAAAATGCACTCCTATCTGGAGACTCGATCTGCCCTCTTTGCCAAGGGCTCCCCTACTAGGGGAGCTGGCGAGCGGAGCGAGACTGAGAGGTTGAAAAAAGAGGATGACAGATCTCTGCCATCCTCTAGTATAATATAAATCCCGCAAAAGTGCAACGCTTACGCGGCCTTCTGCTGCTCGGAGAAGGCCGGAGCGGATTCGTGGACCGTCAGCTGGGCGCTGGCGTCACCCAGCAGCATGGTGTAGGCTGCGGCGGCGTGGGGGCGCTGACCGCCCTGCGAGGTGTACCAGACAAGGTCGTTTTCGCCGTAGGTGTCTTTGGCGTGTGCTACGGCCTGTTCAATGGGCTGGCCGAGGATGAGGTGGTTGACCGTATCCCAGAGCATACTGCGGGAGTAGACGGTGTAAACGTTGTTTACATAGCCCACCACGGCCCGTGCGCCGCCCGCCAGCAGGGCATTGGCCATCGAGAGATCAATGGCGTCATCTACGCCGAGGAACTCACAGGTCTCGGAGTAGACGATGGTGTTTTCCAATTGGCCGAAGCGGTAAGTGCTCTTGAAAAACGACGGTGTCACGCAGTATCGCCCGTTGATCTTGATGATCCGGTGGGTCAGCAGGTCGATGCCGTAGTACAGATCTTTCGAGAAGGAGGATTCCTCCGTCAGCAGGATGATGGGAGCCGTGCGCAGCTGCTTGAACAGCCAGCCGGTCATGTAGGTGTAATACGCACCGTGGGCGCTCAGGATGCACAGGTCATACCGGTCCATCCGGCGCAGGTCGGAGACGGTCACGGTGGTGTCGATGCGGGTGTTCAGGCCCATCGCCGTCCAGAACCCCTTCATGTAAGAGTAGTACGGGTAACGGGAGCTGTTCACCGTGTTGTCAAAGGCATAATAGATCATGGCGCTGCCAAGGTCGCCCCGCGGCGCGTTGGACATCTCCTGTAAATCGAAGGACGGCAGCAGGGAAAGATTCATGGCGGTGTTTTCCTCGTCGAGGTCGTCCACCAGAATGCCGCCCTGCACCCCGCAGGAGTAGGTAAAGCTCACCATCCCGTTTTCCTCGTCCACGAGGATGGAGCGCGCCGAAACAAGCCCCTTCGCCGCCAACTGCTCCAACTGCTCCAGCGCGGCGTCCAGACGCTCGGTGCGGGACATGGCGGCGAAGCCGTCGCTGTCGGTCAAGGCGGCAACGGCATCGTCGGTCTGCTGCATCCGGGCAGCGTCCTCGCTCGTCAGGGCGGCGGCAGAAAGGCCGTCGGCCTGTGCGGCCAGCGCGGCGGTGGGGAAGAGGGTGAGTATCAGAAAACAGACAGCGCAGAGCGCTGAGAGAAAACGATGATATGGTACTTTCATAAGATAAAAGCCCTCCGAAAAACATACCGGACGGTAGGTCTTCTAAGCTCATTTTAGAAGGTCGGGCTCACTTTGTCAAGGCCGCAGGGCAGGATTTTGCAAAGCTGTCACAGCCGCACGAAAAATCTGTGAAAAATAGCCTCCGTCTTGCGCAGAATCACGCATTGCTGTATAATACCCTAAAATGGGGTAGCAGCGGGTGCCCGCAGCTGCCCGGCCAAGCAGGAAAGGAAGGTGCTTTCTTGGAGAGCATTCGGCAATATTTCAGGCGGACGGATAAAATTTATCTTCTGCTGTGTGTTTTCAGCAGCGTGATGGCCTGTGTGGCGCTGTCCTCGTGGGCGGCGAAGCAGGGGAACGGCTTTGCCGTGGACGAGATCACCGGCCAGATCACCGGCATCGGCGATTACCGCCGGGCGCTGGTGCAGGGCGTTTCGGCCCTGATCGGCATCGCGGTGGCGCTGCTGCTGTCCAACATCGATTACCGCAGTCTGGTCAAGGTCTGGCCGGTGCATGTGGCCCTGACGTGGGGCCTTGTGCTGCCGACCCTGTTCATCCGCAACGTGACCATCGGCCCGCTGACCATCGGCTACAACGCGGGCGATACCGATAACTACTCGTGGTATAAACTGGGCGGCTTTACCTTACAGCCCACGGAGCTGGCCAAGATCAGCTTCATCCTGACCTTCGCGATGCACCTGAACAATGTGCGGGGCCGCATCAACGAGCCGAAGGAGCTGGGCAAGCTGCTGCTCCATCTGGCGGCCCCCATCCTCATCATCCATGTGCAGGGTGATGACGGCACGGCCATCATCTACGCCATCATCGGCTGCAGCATGATGTTTGCGGCGGGGCTGAGCTGGAAGTATATCATCGGGGCGCTGGCGGCGGCAGGGGCGGCTGTGGCTGCGGCCTTCGCCTTTTTCAGCGATAAGATCGGCAAGGGCTACCAGTGGTACCGCATCCTCGCCGTGGTGGACCCCGAAAACAAGACCGGCTGGGCTCCCAGCGAGGCCATCTGGAAGAACATCATCTACCAGCAGCAGCGCGGCGAGATCGCGCTGGGCAGCGGCGGCATCTTTGGCAACGGGGTGTTCGGCGGCAGCTACTACAGCGTGCCCAACGCCCACAACGACTTCATCTTCAGCTGGGTCGGCAACGCGGCGGGCTTTGTGGGCTGCTGCGTGGTGCTGGGGGTGCTGTTCGCCATCGTCGTCAGGACGTTCCTGACCGGGGCGCGGAGCGAGGACCTGCTGGGCACCTTCATCTGCGCGGGCATCGGCGGTGCGCTGATGGCCCAGATCGCGGTCAATGTGGGCATGAACCTGCGCGTCCTGCCCGTTATCGGCGTCACGCTGCCCTTCTATTCGGCGGGCGGCAGCTCGGTGATGATGCTGTACATCTGCGTCGGGCTGGTGCTGTCCGTCTATATCCACAACACGAAAAAATTGTTTGGTTAAAAAAATTGTTTGGTTAAAAAGAGGAAAAGAGAGTTTATGGAAACAACTGCGGAAATGACCCAGAGGGAAAAGGTGATGAAGTACGCGCGGCAGTACGTGCTCATCACCCTGAGCATCTCCATCATGACGGTGGGCGTGTACTTCTTCAAATTCCCCAACAACTTCGTCTTCGGCGGCGTCACCGGTACGGCGGCGCTGGTGGCAAAGCTTACCCCCATGTCGGCGTCGGCCTTCTCCTCGGCGGCGAACATCGTGCTGCTGGTGGTGGGCTTCATCTTCTTGGGCAGGGAGTTCGCCATGACCACGGGCTACGCCTCCCTCGTCATGTCGGCGGAGCTGATGGTTTTGGAAAAGATCTGCCCCCTGAGCGGCCCCCTCTCCGACCAGCCCATGCTGGACCTGATCTTCGCCATCGCCCTGCCCGCCATTGCCTCGGCCCTGCTGTTCAATGTGGGCGCTTCCTCCGGCGGCACTGACGTCATCGCCCTCATCGTGGAAAAATACACCCACATCCACAGCATCGCGGCGGCCCTCTTCCTGACCGACCTGTTCATGGTCGTGGCGGCGTGCTTCGTCTTCGATCTGTACACCGCTCTCTATTCCTTTGTAGGTCTGACCGTTAAATCGCTGGTCATCGACGCCGTGCTGGAAAAGATCAAGATGTGCAAGGCCATCCTCATCGTCTGCGATGAAAAGGACCCCATCTGCGATTTCGTCATGCGCAAGCTGGTGCGCGGCGCGACCTACACCCCCTGCTTCGGTGCCTACACCAATAAGCCCCACTACATCATCTACACCACCCTGACCCGCCATGAGGCCGACCTGCTCCAAGATTTCATCCACAAGGAGCACCTGAACGCCTTCATGTCCATGCTGAGCACCACCGAGGTCTTCGGCAAGGGGTTCAACCACGCATAAACCAAACCCAACTGCGAACGCCCGCCGGATTCGGCTGTAAGGATGCACGGACTGGCAATGTGACAGTGCAGAGAGATTAAACAGCCAAAACAAGCAAGGGGAAGGCCCGCCGCCTTCCCCTTGCTTGTTTTTTGCGGATGGAGTATACTGACCCTGAAACCAAAACAGCGGAGGGGAAGAAAATGGTACAGGTAGACCTTATCACGGGCTTTCTGGGCGCAGGAAAGACGACCTTTTTGCGCAAGTACGCGGCATATCTGGTGGCGCAGGGGCACAACGTCTGCATCTTGGAAAACGACTTCGGCGCGGTAAACGTAGATGCCATGCTGGTGCAGGACCTGCTGGGCGAGCGGTGCGAGATCGAGACCATCAGCGGCGGGTGCGACTGCGACACCCACCAACGCCGGATGCGCACCAAGCTCATCTCCATGGCGATGCGCGGCTTCGACCGGGTTCTGGTGGAACCCAGCGGCATTTTTGACGTGGATGAGTTCTTCGATGTGCTGCGGGACGAGCCGCTGGATCGGTGGTATCGGCTGGGCAATGTCATCGCCATTGTGGATGCGCTTCTGCCCGGAACCCTTTCGGCGCAGGCGGACTACATTCTGGCCTCCGAAGCTGCCAACGCGGGCGCGGTGGTCTTCAGCCGCAGCCAACTGGCCGATGCGGCGCAGAGGGAGGCCGCACAGGAGCACCTGAACCGTGCGCTGGCTGCGTGCAAGTGCAGCCGGACGTTCCGGCCCGGCGAACTGCTGACAAAACCGTGGGACGAGTGGGGCAGCGAGGACTTTGCCGCCATCGACCGCTGCGGCTGCCGTCAGGCCAGCTGCGAAAAGCTCCACTTCGACGAGCATAGGGCCTTTGGTTCGGCCTACTTTTTGGAGCTGGGCCTCTCGTGTCAGCAGCTCGAACAGAATATCCCGGCCCTCTTCACCGACCCCACATGCGGCCATGTGCTGCGGGCGAAAGGCTTTGTGCAGGACGAGAACGGCTGGGTGGAGCTGAACGCCACCGCCGACGGCCTGACGGCAAACGCTATCCCCAAGGGGCAGGAAGTGCTCATCGTGATCGGGGAGGGGCTGGAGAAAGAACGGATTGAGGAGAGATTAAAGGGGTAAGGCGATCCCCGTATATCGTTGTATCTTTCCATAAATAGTTTGTCTCCCGCCCAAAGTAGGCGTATAATAGGGGAAAAGAAACGTTAAAGGAGAATCCCCTATGAACGGCACCGCATTGCGCAAACCGACTGCCCGGCGGGTGGTGGGCATGGTGGCGGGCATCGTCATCATCGCCCTTGGCATTGCGCTTTTCAAGCAGTCCCACCTCGGCAACGACTCCATCAGCGCCCTGAACATGCGGCTGGCGGAGCTGCTCGGCATCTCGCTGGGCACCCAGAACCTGTGCACGAACCTCCTATTTTTCCTGCTGGAATTCTGGTTCGGGCGCAAGTACATCGGCCTTGGCACCTTCGTCAACGGCATCTGCATCGGGTACATCGTCACTGCGTTCTATGACCCCATTCACGCCCACTTCGGCGACGCGCCGTCGCTGGCGGTGCAGTTGGGGTGGGTCATCGCGGCGGTGCTGGTCACGGCGCTGGGCGCTTCGCTCTACCAGACCGCCGACCTCGGCATCGCGCCCTACGATTACCTTTCCCTTGGTCTGCGGGACTACACACCCTACCCGTACTTCGGGTGCCGCATCTTCACCGATGCGCTCAGCGCCCTGCTGTGCTGGCTGCTGGGTGGCCTTGTGGGCCTTGGTACCTTGATCTGTGCGTTCTGCCTTGGGCCCTTCATCCAGTTCTTCGACCGGACGTTCTCCCAGAAGGTGCTGCAATACAAACCGAACAATTGAGAAACCCCGCGGCGTCAAATCATACGCTGCGGGGGTCTTTTTGATTTGGCCTGTATCTGCTGTACGGCAAGGCCTTTGCTCACCTGCCCGGTCTGCCGCCGGGACGTAAAGGCATAAAGTTCATAAAATCTGCTTGAAAATTGGGGTGAAATCGGGTAGGATAAGAGCATTCAGAATGCGAAAGGGGCGTATGCCATGCGGACACTGGGAAACTTTTTCAAACGGCTGCTGTGTTGGCTGCTGGTGCTGCTGCTGGCGGCGCTGGCTGCCGTGGGGGGCGTGCTGGGGCTGCAGGGCTGGCGGCTGTACCGCACCACCCAGCAGGACCTGCCGGCCGCGCAGTTGTATGAGACCATCTCCGCCCGCCCCTCCTTCACCACCTGTGATGCCATCCCGCAGACCTACATCGATGCCGTGATCGCGGTGGAGGACAGCCGCTTCGAGCGCCATCACGGCGTGGACCCGCTGGCCATCGTCCGGGCGCTCTGGACCGACCTGAAAACCAAATCGCTGGCCGAGGGCGGCAGCACGCTGACCCAGCAGCTCGCCAAAAATGTCTACTTCACGCAGGAAAAGCATTTTGCCCGCAAGGCAGCAGAGTTGTTCGCGGCGGTGGACATCGAGAAACACTACGGGAAGCAGCAGATCTTCGAGATGTACGTCAACACGATCTATTTCGGCAGCGGCTATTACGGCATCGCCGAGGCGGCGCAGGGCTACTTCGGCAAAACGCCCGCCGAGCTGACCAGTGCCGAGTGCGTGCTGCTGGCGGGGCTGCCCAATGCGCCATCGGCCTACTCGCCCAATTCCAGCCCCGCGCTGGCCCTCAAGCGGTCGCAGGTGGTGCTGGATCGGATGGTCTCCGCCAAAAAGCTGACGAAGATTCAGGCCATGGAGCTGCAGGACGAGATCACCGCCCTGCCGGTGTTGGCACGGAATTAAAATGAAAAAGGCTGTTGCCTATACTCCCTCAGTCACGGCTTCGCCGTGCCAGCTCCCTCTCGGAGGGAGCCTTGGCGTAACGATTCGCTGTGAAAGTCTCCCTCATTGAGGGAGGTGGCATCGCGTAAGCGATGTCGGAAGGAGTTGGCAATAGCCTTTTTTGTTTATTATTCCGGTGCCTTCATGCTTTCCACCATACTGATCTTTTTGATGTGGCGGCGCATGAGGCGGCAGACGACGACGGTGAAGAAGAGGGTGAGGGCAACGCTGAAAAGGTAGCTGCGGGGGGCCGCAGCGCGGATGAACATCATCTGGTCCATCTCGACGGTGCGGATGATGAACTGGTGCAGCGGCACGCCCAGCGCAAGGCCCACGAGGGAGCCGATGAGAGCCAGCAGGTCGATCTCGCGGAAGATGTAGCGGTAGACCTCTTTGTCGTAGAAGCCCAGCACCTTGATGGTGGCCAGCTCCTTTTTGCGTTCGCCGAGGTTGACGCTGATGAGGTTGTAGAGCACCACAGCCGCCAGCGCGGCGGCGCAGACGATGACCAGAATGACCACGTAGTTCAGGCAGCCGATGAGGTTGTCGAACATTTCGGTCGTATCCTCTATGAAGCTGACGCTGCCGACGTAGTTGCACGCCAGCAGGTCGGTGCGCAGGGCGTTGCGGGCGTCGGTGTCGGGGCAGCTCGTCTGGGCGTAGAGGGTGTTCCACGCGGGCAGGGTGCCGCCGGTCAGGCGCTTGAGCTGGGTCTGGGAGAGATAAAGCCGGGTGAAGACGTAGTTCTCGGTGATGCCGGTCAGCGTCAGGGTCTGGCGGCTGCCGTCGCTCAGCTCCACTTCGAAGGGATCGCCCACCGCAAGGCCGAGGAGCTCGGCGGTCTTCTCCGTCAGGATGACGCTGCTGTCATCAAAGGAGATGGCCTTGTGCCCCTGCCGGGTGCGGAAGGTGAAGTAATCAGTCATCTGGCTCTCATCCTCGGCGGCAACGAGGCTGATGGTCTGCTGGTCGCCGTCGGCGTTGTAGAGGGTGACGCTCTTGGTGTAGAAGCGGCCGAAGCTGGTGACATCGGTGCTGGCGTCCAGCACGTCGATCACGCCGTTTTCCACAGTGAAGGCCTTTTCGTCGCTGAGGGAGATGGTCAGGTCGCTGTGGTTCAGCTCGGTGGTCTGCTTGGTCAGCATGGGCAGGATGGAGTCCTGAATGCCGAAGCCGATGAGGAGCAGGGCTGTGCAGCCCGCTACGCCCAGCACCGTCATGAAGAAGCGTTTTTTGTACCGGAACAGGTTGCGGGCGGTAGTCTTCTGGGAGAAGCTCATGTGCTTCCACAGCGGAGTGATGTACTCAAGGAAGATCCGCTTGCCCGCCACGGGGGCGCGGGGCAGCAGGAGGGCGGCGGTCTTTTCTTTCAGGCTGGCGCGGCACGACTCCCATGTGGCGATGCCGATGACCGCAGCACTGAGCAGCACGCTGCCCGCCGCCATGCCGGGGTAGAATTGGAGCGAAAAGGTGGGTATCTGGAACATCATGGTCTGGTAAGCCTGCCAGATGATCGTGGGGAAGACGATGAAGCCCACCACCATGCCGAAGATGCTGCCCGAAACGCTGGCCGCAAGGCCGTAGAGCAGATATTTGCCCGCGATCATGGTGTTGGAGTAGCCCAGCGCCTTGAGGGTGCCCATCTGCAGCCGGTTCTCGTCCACCATGCGGGTCATGGTGGTGGAAGCCACCAGCGCCGCCACAAGAAAGAAGAACACCGGGAAGACCCGCGCGATGGCGTCCATCCGGTCGGCGTACTGCTCGAAGCTGGCGAAGCTCATGGTGCTGCCCCGGTCGAGCACATACCATGTGCCGCTCTGGATGTCGCTGATCTGCTCCTCGGCATCGTCGATCTGCTTCTGGCCGTCGGCGAGCTTTTGCTGGGCTTCGGCCTTCTGGGTCTCGTATTCGGTGCGGGAAGCCTCCAACCGCTCTTTACCGGAATCGTATTCGGTCCAGCCATCATCCAGCTGGGTGCGGGCATCGGCAAGCTGCTGCTGCGCCGCCGCAAAGGCGGAGGTCGCTGCGGCCGTTCCGGTGGAAAGCTGGAGCTGCCCCTGCAGGAGCTGAAGCTTCATCTTCCGCAGGGCGGCTTTCGCCTCGGTGACCAGTTCGGTGTTGGACAGGCTCGGCGAGGAGATGAGTCCCTGCGCATACATCTGCTGCTTTCCGGCGTCGAGCTGCTGCTGATAGCCGTTGAGCTGACCTGAAATGTTGTCGTAGGCAGCCTGTGCCTTGGCGAGGGCGTCCCGCAGTTCGGTGTACTCCTCGTCGGCGGGTTCGGCTTCGTCCAGCGCCTTTTGGGCGTTGTTCAGGGCCGTCTCAGCATAGCCCAGCAGCGGGTCGGCTACCTGTTTCAGGTTGACCAGCAGCTCGATCTGCTGGAGCTGGTCCTCGAATTCCAAGACCTGCTCTTCGCCGCTCAGCACCTCGTCCGCGCCGCTCTGCATCGTGTCGGGCAGGGCGGCTTGCTGCTGGGCAAGCTGTTCCTTACCGGAGGTGTACTCCGCTTCGCCCTGTTCCAGCTGGGCCTTGGCGGAGACGAGCTGCGCTTCGGCGTCGGCCAATTTTTGCTCCGCCTCGGCGAACTGGCGTTCGGCCTCGGCTTTTTGCTCGCTGTAAGTCTGCTTGGCGTCGGCCAGCTTGGCGTTGGCGTCATGGATCAGGGCTTCCCGGCGGGCGACGCATTGGGCGTCGCTGATGGAGGTCAGCCGGTCGGCCACGGCGTCCACGGCAGCCTGATACTCGTCGGAATAGTTGTCATACTGGTCGGCATTTTTGGCCTTGACATAACAGGCAGTGTAATAATCCAGATCCAGACTTCTGTCCGGCACAAAGACGAGGGCATCCAGCACGCCGTCCCCGGCGGTGGAGGTCTCTTGGTTGGCGGAGAAATACTGCGGGTCCTGCACCTGCCCGACTACGGTGTAAGTCGTGCGGGTCAGGCCGTCGGTATCGTCCGGCAGGGTCAGCGTGGTGCCGAGGGGCACTTCTTCGCCGTGGCCCATTACGTGCACGACGCACTCGTCGGCAGCTTCGGGCATCTGGCCGGCCTGTAAGACCAAGCGATTCATGTTTTCGGCGGTGTCGGCATCGGGGTCAGCGGGGAGCTGCTGTACCCGCAGCACGGCGGGCTCGTCGGTGCCGGACCAGTGCCCCTCCACGTCCAGATACTTTACCGCCTCCACGGCGGTGACGCCGTCAGTGGCCGAAATGGCGGCGATGTCGTCCTCCGACAGGCCGAGGGTGGAAAGAATGCGGAGGTCGAAAACATTCTGCTCCACGTAATATTTCTGCCCTGCGATCCGCATACTGGGTGCAAAACTGAGCAGACCCGTCAGGATTATGACGCCCAGCGCCACGATGCCGAACAGGGAGAGAAAGCGGCTCAGATTGCCTTTGAAATCCCGCAGGATGTTTTTGCGATAACTTTTCTGCATGGCGCTCACCACTCGATTTGTTCCACGGGCACGGGGTGTTCGTTGACCTTGTTGGACAAGATCTGTCCGCTCTTGACCTGAATGATCCGGTCGGCCATGGCGGTCAGGGCCGTGTTGTGGGTGATGACGATGACGGTGCGGCCCGTCTCGCGGCAGGTGCGCTGGAGCAGGGCCAGCACCTGCTTTCCGGTCTTATAGTCCAGCGCGCCGGTGGGCTCGTCGCAGAGCAGAAGCTTCGGATTTTTTGCGAGGGCGCGTGCAATGGAGACACGCTGCTGCTCGCCGCCGGAGAGCTGGGCCGGGAAGTTGTTCAGCCGTTCGCCGAGGCCCACGCTTTCCAGCGTGGCGGCGGGGTCCAGCGGGTCGCGGCAGATCTCGCTGGCCAGCTCCACGTTTTCCAGCGCGGTCAGGTTCTGCACGAGGTTATAGAACTGGAACACGAAGCCTACATCGTACCGGCGGTAAGTGGTCAGCTCTCGCTCGGTAAAGTGGCTCACGTCCTGCCCGTCCAGCCAGACATGGCCCTCGTCGCAGGTGTCCATACCGCCTAAAATGTTCAGCAGGGTGGTCTTGCCCGCGCCGGACGGGCCGACGATGATGCAGAACTCGCCCTTGTCTACGTAAAAATTCAGGTGGTCGGCTGCCGCGATGCGAACCGAGCCAGTCTGATAGTATTTGGAAACATTTTCAAACTCAACGAAGTGCTCCATAGCTGCTCTCCTTGCCTTGGATGTCAATTTTATTCCAATTTAACTATACCATAAATTGACACGGGTTGCAGGGGAGCCGGGAACAAATTTGCAAAAACTTAACAATGCCCGGTCGTATCGAGCACAAGATCCGCCTTTTCTTCAATGCCATATTTCTTGAAATACCCCTCTTCCAGCGGGATCCACCGTGCGGCGAAGCTGGGGTAGCGCTCGCCCTCCCGCGCTTGGAGGCGGCGGGTCTGCTCGGCGGGCGAGCAGGTGACGAATACCTTGAGGTCATAGCAGCCGGCGAGGAGAGGATGGTGGCTGTAGCTGCCCTCTACGATAGAAAGCGGCTGGGCCGGAATGCACTGTCCGGGGCGGTAAGCGCCCTCCCGGCAGGAGTAGGCGCGGTAGAAGACCGGTTCCCCGGCGCGGGCGGGGCGGAGCAGCTCTTCCCGCAGCCGGGCAAGGTCCATGTTGGCGCAGGGAGTCTTTTCCCAATCCGGGATGCGCTGGTCGGGCGGCAGATAGTAGTCGTCGGTGTGGAAGACGATGCTTGCCGGGAACTGCTCCGCCAGCTGCCCGGCCAGTGTGGTCTTACCGCTGCCGCAGCGGCCGTCCAGAGCGATGAGAACGGGCTGTTCCGGGTGCGCCGCCAGCAGCGCGGCGATTTTTTGGGTGAGCGTGGAAAAATCAATGGAAGACATGGCTTCTCCTTGTGATGGTTCTTTCGGGTGGATAACTGTACTATAACATGAAAGATGACGCTTTTCAACGAAATTAAAATTTCCCCTTGACACCACCCCCGAAGCTGTGGTAAGATAATGCCACGTTAGAAGTGACTAACCTAAAGACGGAACGAAGCGGCAGAATGACGAGCCGCGTTCTTTTTGAATTTTTGGTTAGAATATTCTAACCGTGAAACTCTGCATCGTCTGCATAGAAAGACCCGATGCGGGCACCCTATCGGAAAGCAAAACAACGGAGGAAACCGGCCATGGAGCGTAATTTTGAGACGGTAATGATCGAACAATGCTCGCCTGTGCTGGCCGGGCTGAAAGCTGCCGGTCTGTTTCGCTACGAGACGAGCGACTGCAAAGACCTCGCGGAGCGGGTGCGCGGCTGGAACGCGCGGCTGGGTGAGAAGGGCCTCCGGGTCCGGGTGCTGAAGGGCTGCGTCCGCAGCCACCGGTATCTGGTCTATGTGTACCGCGAGAGCCGTCTGCGCGAAGTGCTGGCGGACGAAAATGTCCGTGCGTTTCTGGCACAGGAGGGCTATACCCTCTCGGAAGATGGCGGCTGCGAACCGCTGCTGCGGCAGATGGCGCGGCGGTTGTGCTGCGAAGCAGAGTTTCCGCATGAGATCGGCGTATTTCTGGGCTATCCGCTCACCGATGTGGTGGGCTTCATCGAAAATCAGGGTCGCAACTTCACCTGCTGCGGCTGCTGGAAGGCCTACGGCGACCGCGATGCCGCCGAGCGCCTGTTTGCCCAATTGAACAAGTGCACCAAAGTGTATCTGCGCCTGTTCCACAGCGGCACGCCGATCTTCCGCCTTGCCGTGGCGGCCTGAATTTGACATTTCCTACCAATACTCTCTTTTTATCCTTGGCGCCCGTCAGAGACACCACGCCCTGACGGGAAGAGATCCTCCTTTTGACACGCGGCCGTCCGGTGCAGTTGACCCCTGCATCGGGCGGCTGTGTCGTTGTTGAAAGTAATGAATTCTGAACAAAATGGAGGCAAAAAATCTGTTTGTTCCTACGAACTAACCTTGAATTGTGAAAAAATTGTTGACAAAAAAGGTTAGTAAGTATAAACTATCCGTGTTGATAGTCACGACTGACTAACTCGATTTGGAAAACCTGCTTCCAAATGCGTGGGAGAAGAAAGGGTGAATGAAGTATGATGCCTTTGACGATGGCAAAAGCGGGCGAGACCGTTACCATCAAAAAGATCACCGGTAAGGACGAGATCCGTCAGCATCTGGCAGAGCTCGGCTTCGTGGTGGAAAGCGAGGTCACTGTGGTCAACGAGATCGCGGGCAACCTGATCTTACAGGTCAAGGAGAGCCGCATCGCACTGGACAAGACCATGGCGAACCGCATTATGATCGGCTAAACAGCGGAAACGCTGTTTGGGACCTGCTCCGAAACTGGAATGGTCGCTGAAATAAAGACAAGTAGAGGAGGAACTATATGAAGACTTTGAAAGATGTCAAGGTCGGCGAAACGTGCACCGTCGCTCGTCTGCATGGCGAGGGCCCTGTCAAGCGCCGTATCATGGACATGGGCATCACCAAGGGTGTTGAGATCTATGTCCGCAAGGTGGCCCCGCTGGGCGACCCCATGGAACTGACCGTGCGCAACTACGAGCTGAGTGTGCGTAAGGCCGACGCTGAAATGATCGAAGTGGTTTGATCCGAATAGAGAGGAAAGGAACACAATGAGCATTAAGATCGCACTGGCCGGCAACCCGAACTGCGGTAAAACCACCCTGTTCAATGCACTGACCGGCTCTAACCAGTACGTCGGCAACTGGCCCGGCGTTACCGTCGAGAAGAAGGAAGGCAAGCTGAAGGGCGAGAAAGACGTCATCATTCAGGACCTGCCCGGTATCTACTCGCTGTCCCCCTACACCTTGGAAGAGGTCGTGGCCCGCAGCTATCTGGTCAACGAGAAGCCCGACGCCATCCTGAACATCATCGATGGCACCAACATCGAGCGGAACCTGTACCTGACCACCCAGCTGATCGAGCTGGGCATCCCCGTTGTCATGGCCGTCAACATGATCGACCTCGTTCGCAAGAACGGCGATAAGATTGATCTGAAGAAGCTGAGCGCAGAGCTGGGCTGTCAGGCAGTTGAGATCAGCGCACTGAAGAACGAGGGCAGCGAAAAGGCCGCTCAGATGGCTGAGGCTGCTGCCAAGGCCGGCAAGGCTGTTGAGCTGCCCCACGTCTTCACCGGCAGCGTCGAGCATGCCATCGCTCACATCGAGGAGTCCATTCAGGGCAAGGTCGATGACCGCTTCCTGCGCTGGTATGCCGTCAAGCTGTTCGAGCGTGACGACAAGGTTCAGGATGAGCTGAAGCTCGATAAGGCCCTGCTGGATCACATCGACCAGCACATCAAGGACTGCGAGACTGAGATGGACGATGACGCCGAGAGCATCATCACCAACCAGCGCTACGCTTACATCAACGATGTCGTCTCCAAGGCCGTCAAGAAGAAGGCCCGCGTGGAGCACCTGACCGTTTCCGATAAGATCGACCAGATCGTGACCAACCGTGTGCTGGCTCTGCCCATCTTCGCACTGGTCATGTTCCTGATGTACTCCCTGTCCATGGGCACCTCCATCGCAGACGGCGGCTGGGCCATCGGTACCTTTGCCACCGACTGGACCAACGATGTCCTGTTCGGCGAGATCGTCCCGGGCGCGCTGGGCGGCCTCTTGGAGAGCATCGGCGTGGCGGGCTGGCTGTACGGCCTGATCATGGACGGTATCGTCGCCGGTGTCGGCGCGGTTCTGGGCTTCGTTCCCCAGATGCTCGTCCTGTTCTTCCTGCTGTCCATTCTGGAGGACGTCGGCTACATGTCCCGTGTGGCCTTCATCATGGACCGTATCTTCCGTAAGTTCGGCCTGTCCGGTAAGAGTTTCATCCCCGTTCTGGTGGGCACCGGCTGCGGCGTTCCGGGCGTTATGGCTTCTCGTACCATCGAGAACGAGCGCGACCGCCGTATGACCATCATGACCACCTGCTTCATCCCCTGCGGCGCAAAGATGCCCATCATCGGCCTGATCGCAGGTGCGATGTTCGGCGGTTCTTCTCTGGTGGCTGTCTCTGCTTACTTCATTGGCATGGCTGCCATCATCTGCTCCGGCGTGATCCTGAAGAAGACCAAGCTCTTCGCAGGTGACCCCGCTCCCTTCGTGATGGAGCTGCCCGCATACCATGTGCCCGCTTGGGGCAACGTCTTCCGTGCTACTTGGGAGCGCGGCTGGTCCTTCATCAAGCGCGCAGGCTCCGTCATTCTGGCCGCTACCGTTGTGCTGTGGTTCCTGCAGGGCTTCGGCTTCGAGAACGGTGCCTTCGGTATGGTTGAGGATCAGGACAACTCCGTGCTGGCTGCTATCGCTACCAAGGTCGCATGGATCTTTGCACCTCTGGGCTTCGGCAACTGGCGTGCAACCGTCGCTTCCGTCTCCGGCCTGATCGCAAAGGAGAACGTCGTCGGCACCTTCGGTGTTCTGTATCACTTCGGCGGCGAACTGTCTGAGAACGGCGATGAGATCTGGGCCGCTGTTGCACAGGATTACACCGCTCTGTCCGCATACGCCTTCATGATCTTCAACCTGCTGTGCGCACCTTGCTTCGCGGCTATGGGCGCTATCAAGCGTGAGATGAACAACGGCAAGTGGACCGCCATCGCCATCGGCTATATGTGCGCTCTGGCTTACTGCTCCGCTCTGGTGGTGTACCAGCTGGGCGGCATCATCTCCGGCGAGGTCGGCTTCAACTTCTTCACCATCGTCGCAGTGGTCATCCTCGCTGCCTTCATCTATCTGCTGGTCCGTCCCAACAAGTACACCGGCATCAACGAAGTCAAGATCGACACCAAGAAGATCACGGCAAACAAATAAGTTTCTCCAAGTTTGAGAGGAGTGCATTTTTATGATGGAATTTTTGGCAGCAAACTTCAACCTGCCGACCATTATCGTGGCTGCGATCGTGTTCGGTGGGGTAGGCTGGGTCACATGGCACTCCCACAAGCACGGCGGCGGCTGTGGTGGGTGCTCCGGTGATTGCGGGCACTGCAACGGCGGCTGCCACTAAGGAAAAACCGCAGGGCGCGGGTCGAACAAAAAATCGGCCCGCGCCCTTTTTTAGAAAAATGAAAGTTAGCTTTGGATAACATTACCGAACCTCTCCGTCATCGCTGACGCAGCGAGAGGTTTGATTTCAAGGAGAGTGGTAAGAATGGAACTGACCGCTGCGCATCTGCGGTATCTGCTGGCGATCTATGATGTCTCCCAGACGCATCTGGACATCTGCTCCCGCAGCATTGCCGAAAAGCTGGGGGTGACCAAGCCCTCGGTGGTGCGGATCATGAACCTGCTGATGGAGCGGGGGATGATCGTCAAGGAGCATTATGGCAAGATCTACCTGACCGACCGCGGCATCTTTGTGGCCAAGGAAGTCAAGAAGCAGTTGGAAACGGTGCTGGCAAACTTCCCGCCGGTGAAGATCGAGCTGACCGACGACGAGCGCTGCGCCGCTGCACTGGCGCTGACCTCGGCGCTGCCGGAGCGGGCCTTTACCGGTGAGTATGACCGCCTGTTCGGCTCCGACGACGAGACAAAAACAGAAACGGAGATCGAATCGTGATCAACAAAAAACTGCTGTCCTTTGACCGGGGCGCGCTGCGCTTCGTGGGGGCGAATGTGGCGTTTCAGTGGCTTGGGATGCTCTGCAACGTGGTCTTCGTCCGCACCATTGCGGTGCTGCTGGGGGCTGTTTTTGCGGGCAGCCTGACGGGTGCACTGCTGACGCGGAGCCTTGTGGTCTGCCTGTGCACGGTGCCGCTGCGCTTCGGCTTCACCATGCTGGCCTCCAACATGAGCGACCGCGCCTCGAAAGATGTCAAGCGTACCCTCCGCAGCAAAATTTACGAAAAGCTCACCCGCCTCGGCGCGGGCTACAGCGAGACCGTCGCCACCAGCGAGGTGGTCATGCTGGCCAGCGAGGGCGTGGAGCAGATCGATACCTACTTCGCAAAATACCTGCCCCAACTGTTCTACAGTCTGCTGGCCCCGGTGACCCTCTTCGTTCTGCTGGTGGGGGTCCACGGGCGGTCGGCCATCATCCTGCTGTGCTGCGTGCCCCTCATCCCTATGTCCATCGTGGCGGTGCAGAAGTTCGCCAAGAAGCTGCTGGAGAAGTATTGGGGCGAGTACACTACCCTCGGCGACAGCTTTCTGGAGAACATCCAAGGCCTGACCACCCTGAAAATTTATCAGGCCGACGGTTGGAAGCACGAGGAGATGAACCGACAGGCCGAGCGCTTCCGGAAGATCACCATGAAGGTGCTGACCATGCAGCTGAACTCCGTCACCCTGATGGACCTGATGGCCTACGGCGGCGCGGGTCTGGGCATCATCAGCGCGGTGGCGGCCTTTGCCAAGGGGCAGATCACTTTGACCGCGGCGCTGACCATCCTCCTGCTGGCGGCGGACTTCTTCCTGCCGCTGCGTCTGCTGGGCAGCTACTTCCACATCGCCATGAACGGCGCGGCTTCGGCAGAGAAGATCTTCAAGCTCCTCGCTGCGGACGAGCCTGCCGACGGCACCAAGGAAGCCGGGGCGGACACCACCCTCCGGCTGGAGCACGTGACCTTCGGCTACGAGAGAGACCGCACTATCCTCCGCGACATCTCTCTGACCGTCCCGCAGGGCAGCTTCGTCTCGCTGGTGGGGGAGTCCGGCTGCGGCAAGAGCACCATTGCAGCCATCCTCTCCGGTGCCCGCACCGGCTATACCGGCAGCGTGACGCTGGGCGGCGTGCCCGTGCAGGAGCTGAATGAGGAGAGCTGCCTCCGCACCCTGACCGTGGTGCCCCACAACGCGGCCATCTTCAAGGGCACCGTGGGCGCCAACCTGCGGATGGCGGCCCCCGCTGCCGACGACAAGGCCCTATGGGCGGCGCTGGAAGAGGTGAACCTCGCCGACTTCTGCCGCAGCCAGCAGGGACTGGAAACGCCGCTGCATGAGGGAGGCTCGAACCTGTCCGGCGGCCAGCGCCAGCGCCTCGCCATGGCCCGTGCGCTGCTCCACGATTCGCCCATCTACCTCTTCGACGAGGCTACCTCCAATGTGGACGCCGAGAGTGAGAACGACATCATGGCGGCCATCCGCCGCTTGGCGGGGAAGAAGACGGTCATCCTCATTTCGCACCGTCTGGCCAATGTGGCCGGCAGCGACTGCATCTATGTCATGGACAGCGGCACCATCGCCGAGCAGGGCAGACACGACGCCCTGCTGTCCGAAAACGGCGTTTACAGCCGTTTGTACAACGCCCAGAAGCAACTGGAGAACCTTGGGGAGGTGAGCGCATGAGCAGCCCGAAAAAACGCAGTCCGTTCGAGATCGTCCGGCGGCTGATCGTGCTGGTGAAGCCGATGCTGCCCATCATGCTGGCCGCCATCGCCATGGGCGTGGCGGGGCACTTCTGCGCCACATTCATCACCATCTTCGGCGGCTTCGGTCTACTGACGGCGGCGGGGCTGGAAAGCCCGGTGGCCTCTGTCGGCACCGTCTTTGTCTGCATCCTTGTCTTTGCGCTGCTGCGCGGTGTGCTGCGGTACGCCGAACAGGCGTCCAACCATTTCATCGCCTTCAAGCTGCTGGCCCTCATCCGGGATAAGGTCTTCGGGGCCCTCCGCCGCCTGACCCCCGCCAAGCTCGAAGGCCGGGACCGCGGCGACCTCATCAGCCTCATCACGGCGGATATCGAGCAGCTGGAAGTCTTCTACGCCCACACCATTTCGCCGGTCTGCATTGCGGTGATCTGCGTCATCGGCATGACCTGCTTTACGGCCAGCTATCACATCCTGCCCGCGCTGGTGCTGCTGGCGGGGTATCTGCTGGTGGGTGTGGCCATGCCCATCTGGTCGGCCAAGCGCGGCGACAAGGCCGCGCGGGAGTACCGCCAGACCCTCGCCGACACCAACAGCTACGTGCTGGAAAGTCTGCGCGGTCTGCGGGACACGCTGCAATATCAGAACACCAACGTCCGTGCCGAGGGCATCACGGCCCACAGTGAGGCGCTGGGGGAAAAGCAGAAAGCCATGAAGTACCGCGAGGGCGTGACGGTGGGGGCAACCAACACCCTCATCCTGCTCACGGTGCTGGCCGTGCTGGGCGTCAGCGTGAGCCTGTACCGGTCCGGTGCCATGACCGAGGGCGGCGTGCTGATCTGCACACTGGCCGCGCTGAGCTCCTTCGGCCCGGTGGTGGCGCTGGCCAACCTCGGTGCCAGCCTGACGCAGGTCTTCGCCAGCGCCGACCGTGTTCTCGACCTGCTGGATGAAGAGCCCGTCACCGCCGACGTCACCGACGGCAGCGACACCGCCTTCGCCGGGGCCGAGGCAAAGCAGGTCAGCTTCGCCTACGCCGCCGAGGAGGTCCTGCACGATCTGAGCCTGACCATCCCCGAAAAGAAGATCGTGGGCATCACGGGCCGCTCCGGCAGCGGCAAGTCCACCTTCCTGCGGCTCCTGCTCCGCTTCTGGGACGTTACCGGCGGCTCCATCCGCTTCGGCGAGGAAGATATCCGCCGCGTCAATACAGCCGCTCTGCGGGCGCAGGAGAGCCTTGTGACGCAGGAGACCGAACTCTTCGACGATACCATTGAGAACAACATCAAGATCGCTAAACACGACGCCACCCGCGCCGAGGTGGAAGCGGCCTGTAAAAAGGCAGCGCTGGACGGCTTCATCCAGAAGCTGCCCAAGGGCTACGACACCCCGGTGGGCGAGCTGGGCGGGGCCCTCTCCGGCGGCGAGCGCCAGCGCATCGGCGTGGCGCGGGCTTTCCTCCACGATGCGCCCTTCCTGCTGCTGGACGAGCCTACCTCCAACCTCGACAGCCTGAATGAGGGCGTCATCCTCAAGGCCGTCCGGGACGAGTGCCGCGAAAAGACCGTCCTCCTCGTCTCCCACCGGAAGTCCACCATGGCTGTGGCCGATGTCAGCTTTTCCGTGGAAAGCGGCCGGTTGAGCTGATCGACTGTAAGATGAAGCAACCCCCGCAGTCACTGCGGGGGTTGCTTGTTACATAAAGATTAGGTTGATTTTGTCCTAAAATTTTAGTATACTGCAAGTAGAAGGGAGTGATTTGATGAACGTGAATACGGATACCATGGTCCCCATTTCGGTTGCAAACCAGAATTTTTCAAAGGTCGCACGGCTGGTGGATCAATACGGTTCGGCAGTCATTATGAAGAACAATGCGCCGCGCTATATCATTTATGAGTTCAATCAGGCCGATGCCATGCAGGCAGCAGCCGATGAGGATGTACTGCTGTCTTCGCAGAAGCTGATGACGCGCAATCAGCATGTTTATGAGGAGCTGGCGAAATGAAGATCCTGACGAAACGGCAGATCCTGCTGCTCCACACTGCATTGATCGGGCAGTCGGGCGGCTCAGATGGCATCCGGGACGCGGGACTATTGGACTCGGCGATTCATGCACCGTTTCAGACGTTTGCGGATCAGGAACTGTATCCATCGCTGCTGGAGAAGGCTGCGCGTTTGGGATTTGGCTTGATCTGCAACCATCCATTCGTGGACGGCAACAAACGGATCGGGACCCACGCAATGCTGGTTTTTCTAGACATCAACCAGATCAGTTTGAATTATGAAGATAAGGACTTGATCGAAACGATTCTGGCCGTAGCATCCGGGACGCTGGACTATAACGGGCTGCTGAGTTGGCTGCAATGCCACATCGAAAGCTGACAAAAAAGGAACGCTGTGCTTCTCATTTTGCGAGGCACAGCGTTCCTTTTTACGTGTTGAAAAGCTCACCCGTTCTGGATGGCGCGGACGATCTTCTTAGCGATGTACTTATGGCCGGCAACGGTGGGGTGGCCGTCCAGCTCGGTCTGAGCATAGGGAATGGCGATGTAGTCGATGTCGTAGACTTCGGCCAGCTGTTTCTGGAACTTGTTGAGCTTGCTGAAGTAATTGCTCCAGCTGGGCAGCAGGGGAACGGGGTTGGTGGCACCGATCAGCAGGATCTGGGCGTCCGGGTTCAGGGCGCGGACGGTCTCGACGACGGTGCGGATGTTTGCGCTGCTGACGGGGTAGGCGTTATTGCAGATCTTGCTCATGCCGGAGGTGGCAAGGTTCCAGACGGCATCGACCTCGCTCTTGGTCAGCTTGAGCTTCTTCATGCTGGCGTCAAAAGCGGCCTTGGTCTCCGGGTCCTTGCTGCGCAGGTTGCCGCTCAGCACGATGGAAGCCAGATCCTCGCTCTTCCAGTTGGTCGCATTGCCGAAGGCCACGACGGTGGGCACGAAGGCGTCGTTGGAGCCCATCTGGATGGAGATGACATCGGCCTGTTTGATGTAGTCGATGATCTCCGGGTAATTGTACTGGCAGCCGGAGAGCTTGTTCATCTCGCTCATCTTGCCGGTCTGGACCAGCTCCACGAGGTCGGCGCTCATCAGGCCGGGCAGACCGAGGTTGATGGCGTGGTCACGGTCAAGGCCGAGGGTCTTGGCTACCTGACCGACGTAGCAGTTCTCCGGGTAGCCCTTGAAGTTGAAGGAGACATCCACACCCATCAGGTTGTGGGCGTAGGGAACGTTGGTCAGGCCCACGCCGGAGCAGATGCTGTCGCCGAGGGCAACGTACCGGATCTGCTTGTCTTCTTCGGGCTCCTCGGACTGGGCTGCGGTCTCTTCCTCGGTGGTATCCGTAGTTTCGGCCGTCTCCGTGGTCTCGGCGGTCTTGTCGGACTTGCGGAACAAGGAATTCTCTTCCTCCACGGTCTCAGCGGCGGCGGGCTCCGCCTCGGTCAGGGGCTCTTCTGCAAAGGCAGAAATGCTGAGACCGGCAAAGAGCATCGCAGCCGAGAGGGCGAGGCTGATGATTCGTTTCTTCATGATAGGGGTCGGTTCCTTTCTTCTCGTTTGGGGTCTTTTCTGGGGCTTAGTAATCGCGGGAGGTGATCTCCTCTTCGAGCTTGCGGTAGTCGAACTTGCCGACGGGGGTCATGGGCATGGAGTCGATGAACTTGTAGCCCACGGGCTGCACATATTCGGGCAGCTCCTCGGTGCAGAGCTGGCGCAGCTCCTTGATGATCTGACGCTTTTTGACGGAGACAGCGGCCTCCGGGTCCAGCACGATGTAAACAAAGGGCAGACGGCCCTGCACATGATCCTTGTCGGTGCAGCCCACCACCGAACACTGATGCACGGCAGGGTGCTGGCTGATGACGTTTTCGATCATGGAGGGGAAGACCTTGAAGCCGTCGTGGCGGATGATAAGGCGCTTGATGCGGCTGTCGAGGTAGACGAAGCCGTCTTCGTCCATGTAGCCGATATCGCCGGTGTGCACCCAGACCCGGCCGTCCTCGTGGGTGCGGAGGATGGCGGCGGTCTCAGCAGGCTTGTTGTAGTAGCACTTCATCATGGTGGGGCCGGAGATGCACAGCTCGCCGCGCTCGCCGATGGGCAGCTCCTTCTCGGTGTCCGGCTCAAAGACGGAGACCAGCGTGTTGACCAGCGGGATGCCGACGCTGCCCAGCTTGTTGTTCTTGCCGGCGGCGCAGGTGGCAGCGGAGGAGACCTCCGTCATGCCGTAGCCCTTGGCCATGGGGTACTCGACGTTGTGGGCCGCGAGGAACTCGTTGACCGTTTTCTCTGCGCCGATGGAAATGGCGTCGCCGCCCGCCGCGTAGTTGCGGATGAAGGAAAGGTCCTTATCCTTCAGCTTGGAGTCTGCGGCCATCTGCTGATAGTGGGCGGGCACACCGAACATGTGCTCCGGCTTGTACTTCCAGATCAGGCTGCCGAGCTTGTCGGGGTCAAGGTTCGGGATGATAACGACGGTCAGGCCCAGAACCAGCGGCAGATGGACGCCGCACGCATAGCCGTAGGCGATGAAGGGGGGCATGATGTTCATCAGGGTCTGCCCCTTCTTGAACAGCCCCTCGTAGGCCGAGAACTGCACCGCAATGGCGTTGAAGTTGCGGTCGGTGAGCATAACGCCCTTGGGCGAGCCGGTGGTGCCGCCGGTGTGAACGACGACACAGGCGTGCTCCGGGTCATACTCCTCGGAAGAGGTGCTGGCGCTCTTGCCGTTCGCGATGAACTGCTTCCACATCAGCACGTTGGATTTGTAGCGGTTGCGGTCGGGATTGGTGGCCTTGTAGCCGATGGCCAGATGCAGCGGCAGGGAGTCCGCCGGGGAGATCACGATCACTCGCTCCACATGGGTGCGCTTGGCGGCCTGATAGCAGCGCTCATACGTCACATTCAGGCAGAGCAGCAGGTGGGAGTCCACTTCCTCAATGTATTCGTGGATGCCTTCGGCGCTGTAGCGGGGGTCCACCAGATTCAGGGTGGCTCCGATGCGGTCCGCTGCATAGAAAGCGTAAATGACCTCCGGGGTCATCACGCTGACGACGGTGATGATGTCGCCCTTTTTGACGCCCACCGCGCGGAAAGCGGCGGCGGTCTTCTTGACATTCACGACGAGGTCGGCGTAGGTGAATTTCCGGCCATAGTATTCCATCGCAGACTCGCTCAGGCGATTCTGGTTCTGCCGACGCACATAGTCGAAGGCAGAACAGTCCGGCAGGGTCTGGTCGATGAACTTGGGATCATAGTATTTGAGCCACGGGCGTGCCTGTGACGCATAGAGGGGAGTGTTGGTTGTTGTCATAGAACCCTATCCTTTGTCAAAAAATGTACAATACTTGCCAGTGTTATTGTAGTTGAGCCCCCTGCAAAAGTCAAGAAACAAAGGGTGAAGATTGTATAAAAAAATTGAGGGAATCCGATGGGTTCAGACTTCCTTTGACCATTGCTCGGCCTCGGCGGCGCTGCACAGCACGAAGTGGTTGGGGCGAAGCTGACGCCACTGGGGCGCTTCCTTGGAGTAATCGTGCATGGCGGGGTCGTAGACCAGCAGCTTTTTCTTCCGCTCCAAGCGGGGATTCGGCATGGGGATGGCGGAGAGCAGACTGCGGGTGTAGGGGTGGATGGCGTGGGTCACCAGCTCCTCGGCGTCGGCCAGCTCCACGATGTCGCCCTTGTGGATGACGGCGATGCGGTCCGAGATGTACCGCATTACGGACAGGTCATGGGCGATGAAGAGATAGGTGATGCCGCGCTCCTTCTGGAGGTGGCGCAGCAGGTTCAGCACCTGCGCGCGGATGGACATATCCAGCGCGGAGATGGGTTCATCCGCGATGATGAATTCCGGCTCCACGATCAGGGCGCGGGCAATGCCGATGCGCTGGCGCTGGCCGCCGGAGAACTCGTGGGGGAAGCGGGAGGCAAATTCCGGCAGCAGACCCACATCCAGCAGTGCCTGACGGACTTTTTCCTCCCGCTGGGCGGCGGTCAGGTCGGGCCGGACGTTCATCAGACCCTCGCCCACGATATAGCTGACCTTGGCGCGCTCGTTCAGGGAGGACTGGGGGTCTTGGAAGATCATCTGGATCTCCTTGATGACCTGCTGATCCAGCGTATGCGAAATTTTGCCGTTGATCTTCTGGCCCTTGTACAAGATCTCGCCGCCAGAGGTAGGCAGGATGCGCATGATGGCCCGGCCGATGGTGGTCTTGCCGGAGCCGGACTCGCCCACGAGGCCGAAGGTCTCGCCCTTATAAATATTGAAGTTGGCGCAGTTCACGGCTCGGTAGGCCTTGCGGCCGGAGCCGTAGGTCACTTCGAGGTCCTTGACTTCAAGAAGGATCTCGCGTTCACGTTCCTCTGCCATCTTACATCCCCTCCTCTTTCAGCAGTTTGACCGCCAGCGGCGGCTCGACCTTGGGTGCCCGCGGGTCCAGCAGCCACGTTTTCGCCTTGTGGGTGGGGCTGACGGTGAAGTAGGGCGGGCGCTTGACGAAGTCGATCTTGAGCGCCTGCGGGTTGCGGGGCGCAAAGGCGTCGCCATGAATTTCCGTGAACAGGTTCGGCGGGGTGCCTTGGATGTTGAACAGGTCCTCGCCCTTGATGCCCATCTGGGGCATACTGGACAGCAGCGCCCATGTGTAGGGATGGCGGGGGTCGTAGTAGATGTCGTCCGAGGTGCCGATCTCCACGATGTCGCCCGCATACATGACGGCCACCCGGTCAGCGATGTCGGCCACGACGCCGAGGTCGTGGGTGATGAGAACGATGGTCAGCTTGTACTTGACCTGCATCTCCTTGAGCAGCTGCAAAATCTGCGCCTGAATGGTCACGTCCAGCGCGGTGGTGGGTTCGTCGCAGATCAAGATCTGCGGGTTGCAGGCCACGGCAATGGCGATGACGACGCGCTGGCGCATACCGCCGGAAAATTCATGGGGGTACTGGCTGAAGCGCACTTCGGGGTCCGCAATGCCCACGTCCCGCAGGTATTCCAGCGTCTTTTCCTTGGCAGCCTTGCCGTGCAGCCCCTGATGCAGCTCCACGGCCTCCATGATCTGATCGCCGATGGTCTTCAGCGGGTTCAGGCTGGTCATGGGGTCCTGCATGATCATGGCGATCTCATGGCCGCGGACGCGGAGCCAGTCCTTTTCCTTTTTCAGGTCGGACAGGCGGATGGGCTTGCCGTCGTCGGCACCGAAGTAGTCGATGGTGCCGGAGGTGATGGAGCCGTTGGCGTCCAACAGGCCCATGAAGCTCTTGGTGAAGACGCTCTTGCCCGAACCGGACTCGCCCACGATGGCGAGGACTTCGCCGTGGTAGATGTCGAGGTCGATGCCCCGGATGGCGTGGAGCACTTTTCCACGCAGATTGAATTGGATGTTCAAACCCTTGACCGAAAGGATCAGTTGATTTTTTTCCATCTTCTGTCCCTCCTTACTGCAGATGGTTCTTCGGGTCGGCGGCGTCGGAGAAGGCGTTGCCGATCAGATAGAACGCGATGGTGACAAAGCTGAGGATGATGGTGGGGTAGAGCAGCTGATACCGCAGCCCGGCCTGCATCATCACCTTGCGGCCGTCGTTGATGAGGTTGCCCAGCGAGGGGATCTCGACGGAAAGGCCGAGGCCGATGTAGGTGATGAACACCTCACTGCCGATGGCGGCGGGGATGGTCAGCGCCATCCGCAGCATGATGACCGAGACGAGATAGGGCAGCAGGTTGCGCACCACGATGCGGGAGGTGGGGGTGCCGATGCAGCGGGAAGCAACGTTGTAATCGCGGTCGCGGATGATCAGGATCTGGTTGCGGATGAAGCGGGCCATGGCGATCCAGCCCGTCAGCGACATGCCCAAGATCAGGGTCTGGATGCTGGGGGAAGCCACGTAGGAGATCAGGATCAGGATGATGGTGGAAGGGATGTTGTCGCAGATGTTGTACAGCTCGGTGAAGAAGAAGTCGAGCTGGCGGACATAGCCCCACAGCACGCCCACGGTGATGCCCACCACGGCCTCAATGAGGGCCACGAAGAAGGCGATGGTCAAACTGGTGCGGGCACCGGCCCAGATGCGGGCCCAAAGGTCCTGCCCGATGGCGTTGGAACCCCAGATGAAGCCCTGCTCGCCGGGGGCGATGTTGCGGTACTGGATGCCGGTCACCGGGTCCACTTCGCACAGGTTCGGGTCCACCTGACCGGGCAGGTGGGGCTGCAGAAAGGCGAAGGCCACCACGGCCACCAGCGCGATGAGAAGGGCCACGGCCACTTTATTCTTGAAGAAGGCGCGGAAAGTGCTGCCCCAGTAGCTGTAGTTGGAGTAGGCGGTGGCCTCGGCCTGTTCGGCGCGGAACCCGGCGGGGGTGAACAGTTCGTCCTCCGGCAGTTCGGCCCACGCGGCGGGGCCGTCCTTCTGCAGCTTGTTCAGGTCGTTTTCCAGCACAGCTGCCTTCTGGTCTTTCATATGAAACAGCATTATCGGCCACCTTCTTTCTTGCCAAAGCTGATGCGGGGATCGATGAGCACCATGAGCAGGTCGCCGAGGATCAGGCCGATGATGCCCACACAGGCGTACAGCAGAACGATGCCCTGCACCATGGTGTTGTCGTGCCGCTGGACACAGGTGACCAGCAAGCCGCCCATGCCGGGGATGCTGTACAGGCTCTCGATGTAGATGGAGCCGACGACGGTGTTCAGGAACGCGGAGGGAATGTACTGCACCAGCGGGACCATGGCGTTGCGGAAGACGTGATGCAGCGCGATGTTGTTCTCGCTGACGCCCTTGGCAAGGGCGAGGCGGACGTAGTCCTTGTTGCTCTCGTCCACCATATAGCGGCGCAGCCACATGGCGTAGAAGGCCACGTTGCCAAGGCTCATAGAGCAGATGGGCAGCACCCAGTACTTCCAGTCGGAGGCGTCGAACAACAGGCCCACGCCCAGCGCGGTGGTGCCGTACATCTGGATGTACAGGTAGTACACGGCAGCGGGCACGGCTTGGATGAGCACGATGATGGCCGTACCGATCTTATCCGGCCAGCGGTTCTTGAAGCGGCCCATGAACAGCCCCATGGGGATGCCCACCACAAGGCTCAGCAGCATGGAGAACACACCCATCTGCACCGAGATGGGCAGCTTCTTGGTCAGAATGCTGGTGACGGAGGCGTTCACCTTATAAATATGGCTCACGCCGAGGTCGCCGTGGAGGGCATTCCACCAGAACCGCCCGATCTGCACCGGCAGCGGGTCCAGCAGACCCATGGACTGCAATCCGGCTTGGATCTGCGCCTCGGTCATTTTTTCGTAGTTTGCAAAGTAGCCTTCCACGGGCATCAGCCGCAGCAAGCAGAACACGAGCGTCACAATGATGAACAGCGTCAAAATCGAGCGCCCGATGCGTTTGGCCAGATATTTGAACATATCTGTGCGCACCCCTCTTTCGTTTTTAGCGTTTCCGTCTGCGTCCCAAAAACGCACAGCGGATAGGAATAGAATACATCAAAAAAACACTTTTGGAAAGTGATTTGGAGGGATTTTGAAAAAACTTTTTGCAGCGGGGGCCTTTTCGGGCCGTTTCGGGAAAGAAAATAAAACACCGCGCCCCGAAAACAGGGTGCGGTGAAAGAAGTGCAAGGTCTGATCTTAAGCGGCCAGTGCTGTTTTGATGGCGGAAAGGACGGCGTCGCTGTTCTCGCAGCAGACGAGAACCACCTCGCCGGAGGGAACCACTTCCACCTTGGCGGCTTTGGCGATGGCGTACTGGTCTTCCAGATAGTGCTCCATGGAGCTCTGCTCGCTGGTCACGAAATCCAGAAGGGCCTGTTTCACGGCTTCCTGTCTGCCCTCGGCGGGCTTGACGATGGCGAGGGCGTAGCTTTGCACCATCATGCCGGAAACGGAGGCGGAAAAGTCGGTGTAATCCCCCTCCTCCAGATTCAGCAGGGGAAGCAGCATGTTCCGGATCTCTTCATCCAGTTGGTCGGCGTCTTCGTAGCTTTCGCTGTAGCCGTACTGGGCGGTGAACTTGCCCTCCTTGCCGGGGGAGAAGATCATATAATATTCGTTGTCCTCATCCGGGCGGGCGTCGTGGAGAATCTGGGTGTAGTCTTTGGGGGCGGCGTCGGTCTTACCGGAGCTGCCGCAGCCCGCCAGCGCGAGCAGGGTCAGTGCAGCCAGCAGGGCGGCGAGGAGGCGTTTGAACGGAAGCTTCATATCGTATTCCTTTCGTCGTGAAAAAGTGCGGGGCAAGCCGCCCGTGCCCTTAGTATGGCACAGCACCCGGCTGCCTATGCAGCGGCGGCTTGTATCAGGAATACGAACCGCCGGGGCGAAAGATTGCGTTCTGCCCGGCGGCAGAGAAAAATTTCCGGAAACGGCTCAGAGCATCATGGCTTCGAGGTCGCCGTGGTTGACGGGGGTGGAAAGGATGATCTGGGTGGAGGTGGTGCCGAGCTTCTGGAACTGGAGGATCAGGTGCTCCAGCTGGGGCATACTGCCGCAGCTCACCTTAATAAGGAAGGTGTAGGCGCCGGTGACATGGTAGCACTGCAGCACTTCCTTGCTGTTCTGCATCAGCTCCACCAGCTCGTCGCGGTGGCTGGGGGTGACGGAAAGGCTGATGAGGGCGTCCACGTACACGCGGTCGGCCGGGCGGTTGAGCACCACGGTGTAGCCGCTGATGATGCCGTCGGTCTCAAGCTTGTGGATGCGGCTGGAAACGGCGGGGCTGGTCAGCGCCACCTGCTCGGCGATCTCCTTGACCGGCATCCGGGCATTTTTGGCAAGGAGGGAAAGGATCTTGCGGTCTAAATCGTCCATGAGGAAGGTCTCCTTTTGAAATATGTTGGAATCCATAAAAATTTTTGAAAGTAAAGTTTTATTGTTGTAAAAAACGTACAAACATCGAAAAAGCTTGGAAAAAATCTGGCTGTGTTAATTATATAAAGTTTTGAGCAAAATGTAAAGTGTGAATTTAAAGCAAACTGCAAAAAATTTGTTTGACAAGAAAAGAAAAATGGGTATAATACATCTTGCAGGGCGCGAACAGCCCACTTGCTGTGCCCCGCATCTGAATATGAGATTCCCAACTTTATATACTTTCCCACCCCTCTATACACAAAAACCCGCTGCCAGGCGGGTTTTTGTGTTTGTGGGGATTTTTTATTGTGGGAAAGCATGCCTGAAAAGAAAATAGCCACTTTCCGTGGGGATAGCTACGAAAAGTGGTTTTATGAAAGGAAACCTTATTTGCGGGGAGTGAAATGGGGCATCGGCAGCCCAAGCACCAGTGCGATGCCGACGGCCAGCGCGACGGCGATCTTAAACGTGGAGATGCCGTTGGCAAGGGCCAGTTCGTTACTGCCCTGAATGAAATAGTAGGCGGCGTAGTAGATGCCGGCACCGGGCACGAGGGGGAAGATACCGGTCAGCAGGAAGATGGTGACCGGGGTTTTGAGGGCCACGGCGAAGATGCGGGCCAGCAGGGTCAGCGGGATGACGGCCAGCAGGGAAGCGGCAAAGGCTTCCAGCCCGAACAGGATGGCGGTCTCGTAGACGAACCAGCCCACCGCGCCCACGAGCCCGCAGTAGGGCAGGGTGCGTTTGGGGCACGCAAAGAGGATGGCAAAGCTCAGGGTGCCCGCCCCGGCGATGAAAAACTGCGCGACCAACTGGCCGATCTGCTCACGGGTCAAAAGAAGCTGTGTCATGCAAGCACCACCCCCGTCAGCATAGAATAGGCCCCCAGCACAAGGCCGGTGCCGATGGCGATACTGGCCGCGATGAGGAGGGCGTCGATCATCCGAATGGTGCCGGAGAGATAATCGCCCTGCACGAAGTCCCGGATGCCCATGGTAAAGGCGATGCCGGGGGTCAGGATCATCAGGGTGCCGATGATGGCGTGGCTGGCCTCGGTGCGGAGCAGATGGCAGCTGAGGATGCAGATGAGGGTAATGAGGGAGGCGGTGGAGATGGTCTTGAACCCGCCGCCCACGCCGTGCCGCCCGCAGAACAGCAGGTAGGCGCTGGCTGCAAGACCGGCCACTGCCGCCGCCAGCGCGGACCGCAGCGTGCCGCCGAAGATGAGCGCGAAGCAGAACGCGCCCGAAGGCCCGGCGGCCAGCTGGACCCGATCCTTCGGGAAGGGGATGCCCTTGGCCTGAACAAGGCGGCTCTCCGCCTCGTCGATGGTGATGCCGCCCGCCGCGATCTGGCGGGAGAGCTGGTTCACCGCAGCCACCCGGCCCAGATGGGTCGTGCGGGTGGGTACATTGCGCACCTCACTGATCTCCGCCGTGCCCGCGCTGGCGAAGATGCCATTGGTCAATACATATACGTGAAACTCCCGCAGATGGAAGCTGCGGGCCATGATCTCCATGGTCTGCTGGACGCGGAAGACCTCCGCACCGTTTTCCAGCAGCGTCTGCCCTGCCGCCATGATAAAATCCATGATGCGCTGGCGCTGCTGCTCGTCGGGATACAATTCCCTGCCGTTCATTCGTTCGCTCCTTGCTGTGCTTATAAGGCAAAATATCTCTTATAAAATAGCATATTGCAGGCGATTTGTCCAACCGAAAAATTTCAGTCTCCCCTACAGGAGGCGGCGGCATCCCGTCAGCGAGGACGGAGAGGCTGCAGGAAGGAACGCAAAATCAATTTCCTACCAAAAAACTTCGTTGAAAGGGTTGACAAATCCCGTCGGGAGGGGTAGAATACAACCAATATCACAAAAATGGCTGTGAAGAGAAGAGTAGGTTTTCGCATTGATCCTTCCAGAGAGCCCGGCCGGTGGAAAAGGGCAGGAAACAGGGAACGGAAAATGGTCTCGGAGCCGCGGGGGCGAAGCGCAAGAGTGCTAAGCCCGCGACGGGAGCGCCCGTTACAGCGTCCGGCTGTAAGCAGTGGAGGGAGAAAGCCGCTGCCGCAGCTTTGAGGCCGAGCCCGTGAGGGCACGGTAAACCAAGGTGGTACCACGGAAGTTTTGTCACGCTTTCGTCCTTGTGGGCTGTTGCCCGCCGAGGACGGAAGCGTTTTTTCTTTGCTTCCGGCTGCATGAGGCGCAGAAAAATGTGCTGCGCGGTGCAAACACAATTGTTTGAAAACAGATCAAGAGAGGGAAAACATTATGTCTAAGATTTCGCGTCGTGATTTTCTGAAGGTAACTGGCGTGGCTGCTGCAGCCGCAGCCCTGACCGCTTGCGGTGGTTCTTCTTCCTCCACTGCAAGCAGCGCTGCTTCTGCCGCTTCCTCTGAAGTGGTGAAGAAGCTGGACAAGATCAGCATTGCCGTCCCCAACGACACCACCAACGAGGCCCGCGCCCTGACCCTGCTGGAGAAGAACGGTTTCTTCAAGCTGAAGGCTGACGCCGGCATCACCGCCACCAAGAACGACATCGAGGAAAACCCGTTCAACGTCAGCATCGACGAGGTCGAGGCTGCGCAGGTGCCCAACGTTCTGCAGGATGAGGACTACGCCGTCATCAACTCCAACTACGCCATCTCTGCCGGTCTGGACCCCATGACCGATGCACTGGCTATGGAGGACGGCTCTTCCGCTTACGTCAACGTTCTGGTCTGCAAGGAGGGCAACGAGGAGGAGCCGAAGATCAAGGCACTGGTCGCTGCTCTGGAGAGCCAGCAGGTCAAGGACTTCATGACCGAAAACTACGGCGGCGCTGTGGTCTCCGTTGTGGAGAACCCCACCGACGGCTACGATTCCAGCATTGACTACGACGCTTTGAACGGCGAGACCGTCAGCTGCGCTGCTACCCCCGCACCCCACTGCGAGATCCTTGAGGTCTGCAAGGAGATCCTCGCAGCCAAGGGCATCACGCTGGACATTCAGGAGTACGACGACTATGTGATCCCCAACACCGTGGTCGAGGATGGTCAGGTCGATACCAACTACTTCCAGCACCAGCCCTATCTGGACGACTTCAACGCCGAGAAGGGCACCCATCTGGTAACGGTGGCCGGCATCCACGTGGAGCCCATGGGCATCTACGGCGGCAAGCAGAGCGACCTGTCCCCTATTGAGGGCTAAAAAGGAGCAATTTCTGTGATCGAGATCAAACATCTTTCCAAGACCTTCCAGATGAAGGATGGCGCGGTCAACGCGCTGAGTGACATCAATCTGACCATTCCGGATGGTTCCATCTATGGTATCATCGGTATGTCCGGCGCGGGCAAATCCACGCTGGTGCGCTGCATCAATCTGTTGGAGCGCCCAACCGAGGGCAGCGTCGTCATCGACGGCGTGGAGATGGAGAAGCTTTCTCCCGCCGAGCTGCGTGCCCGCCGCCGGGAGATCACAATGATCTTCCAGCAGTTCAACCTGCTGATGCAGCGCAGCTGCCTGAAGAACATCTGTTTCCCCATGGAGCTGGCTGGGGTGAAAAAGGACGAGGCTGAAAAGCGCGCCCGCGAGCTGCTGGAGATGGTGGGGCTGCCCGATAAGGCCAACGCCTACCCGGCCCAGCTTTCCGGCGGCCAGAAGCAGCGCATCGCCATTGCCCGCGCACTGGCGACCGACCCCAAAGTTCTGCTCTGTGACGAGGCCACCAGCGCGCTGGACCCCAACACCACCCACTCCATCCTGACCCTGATCAAGGACATCAACCGGAAGCTGGGCATCACGGTGGTGGTCATCACCCATCAGATGAGCGTTGTGGAAGAGATCTGCGATCACGTTGCGATTCTGGACGGCGGCGTTGTGGTGGAAATGGGCGAGGTGAAGGAGATCTTCTCGAACCCCAAGACCGCTGCGGCCAAGCGTCTGGTGGCACCCAACGGCGGCAGCGCCGCACGGGATCTGTCGAGCTTTGCGCCCGACGACCATGTGGTGCGCGTGACCTTCAACGGTTCGTCCGCCGCAAAGCCGCTGGTGGCGAGCCTCGCCGCCGAGACCGGCATTCTGGTCAGCGTACTGAGCGCTGACACCCGTGACCTGAGCGGCCAGTGCTACGGCAGCATGCTGCTGAAGCTGCCCAAAGACGTCCAACAGGCAAAACAGGCGGCCGCCTATATGCGCGGCCAGCCCGGCGTGACCGTAGAGGAGGTGACCGGCGAATGAGCTTTGCAGATTATGGCTTTGCCGTGTGGGAGACGTTCTATGTGACCGTCCTCGCCACTGCGTTCTCGCTGGTCATCGGCTTGCCGCTGGGCGTGCTGCTGGTGGCCGGAGATAAGGACGGCGTCCTGCCCCTGCCCGGCTGGCTGATGCACCTGCTGAATATCGTCATCAACATCCTGCGCAGCGTTCCGTTCCTGATTTTGATGATCTGCGTCTTCCCGCTTTCCCGCGCCATCGTGGGCACGACGGTGGGCACCAAGGCCACCATCGTGCCGCTGGTGGTCGCCGCTTTCCCGTTTGTGGCGCGCCTCGTGGAAACGAGCCTCCGTGAACTGGACGAAGGTGTGGTGGAAGCCGCACAGAGCATGGGTGCGACCCCGTTCCAGATCATCACCAAGGTCATGATCCCGGAGTGTCTGCCGGGTCTGATCTCCAGCATGACCACGGCCCTGACCACGATCCTTGGCTACTCGGCCATGTCCGGTGCCATCGGCGGCGGCGGTCTGGGCAAGGTGGCCATCTCCTATGGCTACTACCGCTACCAGACCAACATCATGATCGTCTGCGTCGTGCTGCTGATCCTGCTGGTGCAGGCGTTCCAGTCCGTCGGTACGTTCTGGGCCAACCAGAGCGATAAGCGGCTGAGAAAGTAAAGCCGTATCTCACCGCCCATCTCTCCGGCAGGAAGTTCCAATTTAACGTTTCGATTCCCCGCCGGAGGCAGCTGCTCTCCTGCGGGGAATTGTGCTATTTAGACAAACCCAGTAAAGGAGTATGTAGTATGAATCGCGATACCATCTGCGTGCAGGGCGGTTACACCCCCGGCAACGGCGAACCCCGCCAGATCCCCATCATCCAGTCCACCACCTTCAAGTATGCCACCAGTGAGGACATGGGCAAGCTGTTCGATCTGGAAGCCGACGGCTATTTCTATTCCCGCCTGCAGAATCCCACCTGCGATCTCGTGGCGAAAAAGATCTGTGAGCTGGAAGACGGCACCGCCGCCATGCTGACGTCCAGCGGTCAGGCCGCCAACTTCTTCGCGCTGTTCAACATCTGCGAAGCCGGGGATCATATCGTTGCGTCCAGCACCATTTACGGCGGCACCTTCAACCTCATCTCCGTCACCATGAAGAAGATGGGCATCGAGGCCACCTTCGTGGACCCGCTGTGCACCGAGGAGGAGCTGAACGCCGCCTTCCGCCCCAACACCAAGGTCGTCTTCGGCGAGACCATTGCAAACCCGGCCCTGACCGTGCTGGACATTGAGAAGTTCGCCAAGGCTGCCCATGCCCACGGCGTGCCCCTCATTGTGGATAATACCTTCCCCACGCCGGTGAACTGCCGCCCCTTTGCGTGGGGCGCGGATATCGTGACCCACTCCACCACCAAGTACATGGACGGCCACGGTGCGGTGCTGGGCGGTGCCATCGTGGACAGCGGCAGGTTCGATTGGATGGCCCACGCCGAGAAGTTCCCCGGCCTGTGCACCCCGGACGACAGCTACCACGGCATCACCTACGCCGAGCGCTTCGGCAAGGAAGGCGCCTTCATCACCAAGGCCACCGCCCAGCTCATGCGGGACTTCGGCTCCATGCAGTCCCCCATGAACGCCTATATGCTGAATCTCGGTCTGGAGAGCCTCCACGTCCGGATGCAGCGCCACTGTGAGAACGGCATGGCAGTGGCCCAGTTCCTCGAAACCCACCCCAAGGTGGCTTATGTCAACTACTGCGGCCTTGCATCCAGCCCCTATCATGCGCTGGCCGAAAAGTATCTGCCGAAGGGCAGCTGCGGCGTGGTCAGCTTTGGTCTGGCCGGGGGCCGCGAAGCCGCCAGCACCTTTATGAAAAACCTGAAGCTTGCCGCCATCGAGACCCATGTGGCCGATGCCCGCACCTGCTGCCTGAACCCGGCGTCCAGCACGCACCGCCAGATGAACGATGAGCAGCTGAAGGCCGCCGGTGTGCCCGCCGAGCTGGTCCGGATGAGCTGCGGCCTCGAAAGCAGTGAGGACCTGATCGCTGATATCGCACAGGCTCTTGATAAAATCTGACCCTGAAGGAGAAGAACCGCTATGCCCCTGATCATCCCTAAAACGCTTCCCGCCTACGATGCGCTGTATGAGGAAAACGTCTTCGTCATGCACCGGGAACGGGCGGCTTCCCAGCACATCCGCCCGCTGGAAATCCTCATCCTGAACCTGATGCCGACCAAGATCGCCACCGAGACGCAGATCGCCCGCTTGCTGGCGAACACGCCGCTGCAGGTCCATATGACCCTGCTGCAGACGGTCAGCCACGAGGCAACTCACGTTTCGGCGGCGCATCTGGACGCCTTTTACAAGACCTTCGACGAGGTGAAGAACGACCGCTACGACGGGATGATCATCACCGGCGCCCCGGTTGAGACGATGGACTTTGAGCAGGTGGATTACTGGCCGGAGCTGTGCGAGATCATGGACTTCAGCGAGACGAACGTCTACTCCACCCTCCATGTCTGCTGGGGTGCACAGGCGGGGCTGTATTACCACTACGGCATCCGCAAGGAGATCCTGCCCCAGAAGATGTTCGGCATCTTCGAACACCGGGTCACACGGCCCTCGAACCCGCTGGTGCGCGGCTTTGACGAGGTGTTCTACGCCCCCCACAGCCGCCACACCGGCATCTCCCGCGCGGACGTGGACGGCTGCAAGGCCCTGCGCATCCTTGCCGAGAGCGACGAGGCCGGGCCTTTCCTGATGAGCACCGAGAACGGGCGGCAGATCTTCGTTACCGGCCACCCGGAGTACGATAAGTATACGCTGGATGCCGAGTATAAGCGGGATGTGGCCAAGGGGCTGCCCATTGCCATCCCCAAGAACTACTACCCCAACGATGACCCGGAGCAGCCGCCGCTCTTCCGCTGGCGGGCCCATGCACATTTGTTGTATGAGAACTGGCTGAACTATTACGTCTACCAGAATACCCCCTATGACCTTGGTGCCATCGAGCGGGTGAAGCACGAAACCAGATAATATGTCAGAAAAGGGCTGCCGCGCGGCGACGGCCCATTTTTAGGAGGAAGCAGCATGGGAATTGCAGGAAACAAGTGGGGGTTCACAGTGGGGCGGCTGCCCCACGGCCCCTTGGATAAGATCAGCGATGTGCCGGGGGTGACGGTGGGCCACTGCACGCTGGCGGAGGGAAACATCCAGACCGGCGTGACGGCTCTGCTGCCCCATCAGGGGGATGTATTCCACGACAAACTCTTGGCGGCAAGCTATGTTATCAACGGCTTCGGCAAGACCACCGGCCTTGTCCAGATCGATGAACTGGGCACGCTGGAAACGCCGATTTTGTTCACCAATACGTTAAGTGTTGGTACCGTGGAGACGGCGCTGGTGAAGTACATGCTGGCCCGCAACCCCGACATCTGCGAGACCACCGGCAGCGTGAACCCGGTGGTCTGCGAGTGCAACGACAGCGGCCTGAACGACATCCGGGGCCTTCACGTCACCGAAGAACACGTCTTCGCTGCACTGGCCGACTGCAAGGCTGATTTTGCCGAGGGTGCCGTCGGGGCCGGGCGGGGAATGCGCTGCCACGGCCTGAAAGGCGGCATCGGATCGGCCTCCCGGCAGCTGGAGCTGGACGGGAAACGGTACACCATCGGTGCCCTCGTTCTCTCGAACCACGCCGTCTTCGACGACCTCATCGTGGCGGGGACTCCGATCCACGACCTGCTGGACAAATCGATCCCGCCCCATGAGGACAAAGGCTCCATCATCACGGTGCTGGCGACGGATATCCCGCTCAGTGAGCGCCAGCTGCGGCGGCTCTGCCGCCGGGCGCTGGTGGGCCTGTCCCGCACCGGGTCCATGTGCGGCAACGGCAGCGGCGAGATCGTCCTCGCCTTCACCACAGCCAACCGGGTCCCGCATGACTCTGAAACGACCATCCTCCCCCTGCAGATGCTCCACGACGACGCCATCAACCCGCTCTTCCGCGCGGTGGCCGAGTGCGTGGAGGAAAGCGTCCTGAGCAGTCTGCTTCACGCCGAGACCGTGACCGGCTACCATGGCCGCACGGTGCAGTGCCTGACGGAGCTGCTGAACCAGTAAAAAAACCGGGAAGCGCTTAAAATGCTTCCCGGTTTTTCATTGAATCCTGTCAAAAATTATGATATACTGAACCTGCTGCTTCTGCAGCAAGGCACTGCACATACGGCAGGCGGTTGGCCTACACTTCCCGAAAGGGGGTGAGGCAATGCGGATCACTTTCCATATTGGTGAATTTACGATCACCATTATCGTGAAAAAACGCTGAACCGCCACCTCGGCAAAGGCGACGGTTCAATTTAGAGCCATAGTTCTTGAATGAGGCTGACCGCTTGTCGCAGTGCCTTCTTTAAGTTCAGTATAGTTTGTTTTGCAAGATTTGTCAAGCGCGGCGGAGATTATTTCCGCTGCGCTTTCTTTTTCTTCCGCACGCTGTAGCCGAAGGTGCCCAGCTTTTTGCCGAGGGCCAGATACTCGCCGTGGCTGTAGACGATGAGCTTGGCCTTGTCGAGGCAGAGCTTGCCGCTTTCGTCCAGCAGGGATTCGTCCACGTCACAGGCCACGACTTCAGCCAAGAACAGGTCGTGGCTGCCCAGCGGGAGGACTTGTGTGACCCTGCACTCCAAGTTGACGGGGCTTTCCTCCAAGATCGGGCAGTCCGTCAGCACCGAGCCCGGCGCAGCGTGGAGGCCGCATGCGGCAAACTTGTCCACCTCGCGGCCGCTCTTGACGCCGCACCAGTCCACCGCGCGGACCAGCGCTTCGGTGGGCAGATTGATGGCAAACTGGCCGCTCTCTTGGATCAGGTGGTGGCTGAACCGCTCCGGCCGGACGCTGATGGAGACCATGCTGGGCTGGGTGCAGATGGTGCCGGTCCAGCCGATCGTGATCAGGTTGGGCGTTTCCAGTCCGCCGCAGGAGACCAGCACCGGCGGCTCCGGGTTCAGAAGGGTACTGCCTTTCCAGCTCTGTTTGCTCATCCGTGATACTTCCTTTCGTAGGGGGCCCATGTCCGCTCACTGATGATGTAGCGGGGGCGGGCCTTGGTCTCCATATAGATTTTGCCGATATATTCGCCGATGACGCCGAGGCAGATGAGCTGTACCCCGCCCATGAAGCAGACGATGCAGACGGTGGAGGCCCAGCCCGCCACCACGCTGCCCATGGCCGCTTGTACGATGGCCCAGATGACGCCGATGAAGCTGATGAGGCTGACGATGATGCCCGCCCCGGTGATGAGCCGGATGGGCTTGTTGGACAGGCTGGTGATGCCGTCAAAGGCCAGCGCCAGCATCTTGCTCAAGGGGTAGTGGCTCTCGCCGGCGAGGCGCTCGTGGCGCTCGTAGCTGACCGTTGCGCTGGGGAAACCCACCAGCGGCACCATGCCGCGCAGGAAGATGTTGACTTCTTTGTAGTCGGCAAAGCTCTCCAGCACGCGGGCACTGATGAGGCGGTAGTCGGCGTGGTTGAACACGATGTCCGCGCCCAGCGCGTTCATCAGGTGGTAGAAGCCCTCGGCGGTGAACCGCTTGAAGAAGGTGTCGGTGTCGCGGCGGCTGCGCACGCCGTAGACCACCTCGGCCCCGTCCAGATACTTCTGGACCATCTCGTCCATGGCGTTGATGTCGTCCTGCCCGTCGCAGTCGATGGAGATGGTGATGTCGCAGCCATTTTCCTTGGCCTCCATCAGCCCGGCCAGCACGGCGTTCTGGTGGCCGCGGTTCCGGCTCTGAGAAATGCCGATGAAATGCTCGTCTTCCTGTGCAAATTTGCAGATCAGCTCCCAAGTGGCGTCCTTGGAGCCGTCGTTGACGAAGAGCACCCGGCTCTTGTCGCTGACCATCTTCTTTTCCGCAAGGGTCTTGATTTTTTGCAGGAACATCGGTGCCGTGATGGGCAGGACCTTCTCCTCGTTGTAGCAGGGGATCACGATCCAGAGAATCGGTTTGGACATAAAATGATACCTCGTTTTTATGGATTGTACAAAATGGAATATGAATCAGTTTTACAAATTACTTCATAAGAAGAAAGGTTTTCTGTAAGAGAATTAGAAACGATCAGATATGAATGCGAATTGGCCTCAAAGGCGTCAATGCCTCCAAACTGGGGAACGCAATCGGTCAGCCACTCGGCTTCCATGACTTGTGCTTGAGTCCAGTCATAGCCCGCTCCGTACGATTCGAAATCGTGAGCAATGTAAACACAATCACCAGAATGTATTTCAGAGTTCAACAAAAGGGTCTGTAACGAATAGTCGTGTTGGTCGGAAACAGGAATGATTGTCCGAAAATTTTTCTGAACGACGAAAAGGGTCAATACAAAGCAGATGGTTGTAATTACAATTTTTACGCTTCTGGGAAAATACTTCAAAATTACAGAGAGAGAGACAGAAGCTATAAGCGCCATAAGCGGATAAACGCAGTAAATATAATTGATAAGCTTGGTTTTCGCAATTGTGAAAATAATCAAAGGAATCAAAATTCCAAGTGCAAAAAGGAAAAAATCACTCGAAAGGAAAGAGGGAAGAGGACGGCTTTCTTTTTGAAAATATAGTATAAAACCGATAAAGACAAGACAAAGCAAAAACAGCAAAAGGATGGAATTGTTATCGTTGTATCTGAAAATAACACTGAAGTAGTAACGCCATGATCCGGAATGGCCTTCAATGGCATTAGCACTACGATTTACAACATCTTGTGCGAACATCGGAATCAAAAAGGAGGTGCCATCTTTCAAATATCGGGCAAGACCCCAACAGCCAACAGGAAATAAGCTGCAAAATGCACAAAGAAGATATTGCGTCAAACGCATGGTGTTGAAGTGCCCAAGGCAAAGAAGCGCACATAAAACAAAAATGGCAATAAGGCCAGCATGAAAGCTTTTCGTGAGAAATGCAAGTGCAAAGCACAGACAAGCAATGTATACCCAGCGGAACATGTCGCGGCTTTTGCACATGCAAAGTACAGCGGCAACATAGAACAGAATGAATAAAGAATCTGCGTCTGCAGCACGGGCACCGTGATAGGAAAAAAGACCACCAAAGGTCGGAAACAAGAAAAGACAAAAAATAGAAGCAAGTGCATTGTGTCTTTTCCATAAATAAAGCGCACAGAGCAGAGCGGCCAAAAAGATGGAAAACGCAGAATAAAAACGGATTCCCAAAGCGTTGTATCCGAATAATTTATATCCAAGAGCAATGAGCCATTCACTGAGGGGCGGCTTCAGGTTCCAATAGTCGGGCGAGTAAGCATAGGTGGTGACAATCGGTTCGCCGGTTTGGAGCATTTCGTAGGCGCTGACTCCATGGCGGGCTTCATCAAAACTTTTTAGTTCATCATAGCTAAGATGATAAAAACAGAAGAGAAAAACACAGACAAGGCCGAGAAAAAATCCAAAATATAAAAGAAGCTTTCGAATATTACATGAAGGATGAGTAAAAGCCATAAAACCTCCCAATAACCAATAAAATGATGTGGTCATCCGCTATAAACCATCAACGTAGCGTAGTGAAATTTTGTTGACTATGGATTGTACAGCAGTGCAAATTCCTCTGTCTGCCGGATGACCTCGTATTGCGGGTAGGCGTCCAGCGTGGCAGCGGAAGTGATCAGATAAGAGCCGCTGTCGGCGGCGAAGGCCTCCGCCCCACCGTCGCAGGGGGTGGCATCGGTGAGCCACTCGGTCTCCATCAGCTTGATCTGCTGCCATTTTCCGGCGTCGATATAATAATGTGCCTTCGCGGGGGTGGAACGGTCGGCCAGAAGGAGCGAAAGCCCGGTCACGGAGCGGGAGGGTTCCACGGCGTACCGCCAGACATTATGAGCCGAAAAGCAGACCACCAGCCCCAGAGAGAGGGTCAGCAGAAGCTTGGGCCATGCGGCGGAAGGAAGCCGGTGCTTTGCCTGATGAACGGCAAGAGCACTCAGAAGGACGATGGCCGGATAGACACAGAGGATATACCAGAACAGCTTGGAAGAGGCCGCCGAAAAAAGAACAAAAGGCACCAGAACCGCCAGCACACAGACCAGTGCATCGTAAAAAGGGGCGCTGCGCTGCCGGAACGCATTGCTGCGCAGCAGCAAAACAAGCCCGAACAGCGAAAGCAGGATCAGGAAAATCGAGCTGCTGCTGTGGCTAATGAAGTCAAAATAAAACGTAATAGGTTCTGCGTGTTCTTCCAGCGAGCCGGTGGCGCGGTTGACCACATCGTAGGTGAACATGGAGATCAGAAACGAGACGCCGTCTTTCCGCCAGCGGGCCAGCGCCCAGAGCCCGGCGGGGCCAAGGCTGGAAAGGGCGCAGAGGGCATAGCGCTTCAGGCGCATCTGCGAAAAGCGCCCGGTGAACAGCAGCGTCAGCAGGACGAGCAGCGCGATGGTTCCGGCGTGCCAGCCTTTTGCGAGGAAGGCAAACGAGAATGCGAGGCAAGCGCCGTAAGTCCATGAAAATTTCCGGTGGCTTTCGCACAGGCAGAGGACGGCGATCGTGTAGCAAAAAATGAACAGCGCGTCCGCATCGCCGTTGCGGGCGGCGTGGTAGTAAAACAGCTTGCCGCAGGAGGCAAAGGCGAACAGGGAGAAAACGGCCTCGGTTTTTCCATAGCGCTTCCAGAGGAAGGCGGCGCAGAGCAGTGCACTCAGAAACATGGAAACGCCGGAGAAAAAGCGCAGACCATAGGCGTTATACCCGAACAGTTTATAGCCCAAAGCGATGAGCCACTCGCTGAGGGGCGGCTTCAGGTTCCAATAGTCGGGCGAGTAAGCATAGGTGGTGACGATCGGTTCGCCGGTTTGGAGCATTTCGTAGGCGCTGACGCCGTGGCGGGCTTCATCCCAGTCCATCAGCTCACCGTAGTCCAGATGGTAAAAACAGAGCAGCGCAAGGAACAAGATGCCCGCCGCCAGCCCACAGGCCAGCAGGATGCGCTTGGTTCGGGGATTTTTCATGAAGACCTCCCTTACTGCACCATCTGCCGCAGCGCGTCGGGCTGGAGCAGTTTGAAGCTGGAGCGGTAGGTGTCCAGCAGACCGTCGCGCTGCATGAGGCTGAGCTCCCGCGAAAGAGCGCTGCGGTCACAGTTGAGGTAGTCCGCCAGCTGGATGCGGGAGTAGGGGATGGAGAAGGTCAGACTGCCCTGCTGCTCGGCTTCGCCGAGCAGGTAGGCGCAGACCTTGGCGCGCAGACTCTTCAGCACCAGCAGATCCACCCGGCGGGAGAGGAGAAAATACTTGTCGCTGATGGTGCGGACAAGATTCTGCAGCGCCCTCTGGTGGGCGGCGCTGCCGTCCGAGAGGAGCAGCCGGTCGTAGGGGATCAGCAGCACCTCGCACCCGGAGGCGGCAACTACGGTCACGGGGCTGTCGAGGCTGGAGCCGCCCAGCACGTCGCCGAAGACGCCGCCGGGCCCCATCTGGGCGATGGGCACCCGTGCGCCGCCCGGCGCGGGACGGTAGGCCTCGATGCTGCCGGTCAGTACCACGCCCACCCGGCGGTTGGTGGCCCCGGCCTGAACAAGGGCTTCCCCCCGGCCGTAGCTGCGGATGACAGCGCCCAGCTCGCCCAGCAGAACACGGAGCGCGTCGGCTTCGATGCCGGTGAAAAGAGAGGTCGTTTGCAACAAAGGAAGAATGTTTTCCATAATCGTCCTGTGAGGCGTTCTCCGGGCCCTCACCGCCCTTTGATGATTCCGTTGCGCGTGCAACGGTATTTTTGGCTCTATTATAGTAAACTTGAGCCTGTAAAGCAAATGTTTTTCGAAAAATTTGCAAATTTGTTCGGGTTTGGAACAAATCGAGAGAGGAAGGAACAACACAATGATGAAAAAACTGACATCTCTGCTGCTGTCGGTGGTGCTGCTGGTCAGTCTGCTGGCGTGCGGCGCATTGGCCAAGACCAACTCCACCGTCCGGGTGGCGGGCCTGAAGGGGCCCACCACCATGGGTCTGGTGAACCTGCTGGCCATGGAGGAAAACGGCACCGCTTCCCAGAAGTATGATCTGCAGCTCTACGGCGCAGCCGACGAGATCGTGCCCAAGCTCATCAAGGGCCAAGTGGATATCGCGGCCATCCCCGCAAACCTTGCCGCCACCCTGTACCAAAAGACCAACGGCGGCATTCAGGTCATGGCCGTCAACACGCTGGGCGTGCTGTACGTGGTGGAAAAGGGAAATACCGTCCACAGCTTTGCCGACCTGAAGGGCCGCACCATCCTGTCCACCGGCAAGGGCACCACGCCGGAGTACGTGCTGCGCTACCTGCTGACCAAGAACGGCATCGACCCGGACAAGGATGTGAAGATCGAATACTACAGCGAGGCTTCCGAGGTGACCGCCCAGATGGCTGCCACCAAGAAGGACGCCATCGCTGTTCTGCCCCAGCCCTATGTGACGGCCGCTCAGATGAAGGACAGCGACCTGCGTGTGGTGCTGGACCTGACGAAGGAGTGGAACAAGGTCTGTGACACCCAGCTCATCACCGGCGTCACTGTGGTCCGCACCGCTTACGCCGAGGATCACCCGGAAGAGGTCATCAACTTCCTGAAGGATTACCAGAAGAGCGTGGAGGCTGCCAACAACGATATCGACGGCACCGCTGCCCTGTGCGAGAAAGTGGGCGTCGTGGCCAAGGCGGCCATTGCTAAGAAGGCTCTGCCCAAGTGCAACATCGTCTACCGCATCGGCGACGAGATGAAGGCCGACGTCAACGCCTATCTGCAGGTGCTGTACGATGCTTCCCCCGCAGCCGTGGGCGGCAAGCTGCCGGACGGCAACTTCTACTACACCAAGGCTACCGTTGCCAAGCGGGTGCAGAAAGCCTTTGAGAGGCTGGTCGCTTCCGTAAAATAAGGATAAAACAAAAAGGGCTGTTGCAGACTCCCTCAGTCACGGCTTCGCCGCGCCAGCTCCCTCGGTGAGGGAGCCTTGGCGTAACGGTAAGCTGTGAAAGCCTCCCTCATTGAGGGAGGTGGCATCGCGTAAGCGATGACGGAAGGAGTTTGTAACAGTCTTTTTCGTTAAGGGCAGAAAACCCCGATTCCAAGGCCGACGAGGGCGGGGACGACCCAGCCGAAGCCGAACTGCCCCAGCGGCAGGGCGTTTGCAAACACGGTGGTCAGTGGCAGGGCCGCGAGGACGCTCTGCACGGCGGTCAGTGCAACACAGCCCACGTAGGCCGGGCGCTTCTGGAACTGCGCGGGCAGGAAGGAAAGGACGATCAGCACGATGGCGACCGGGTAAAGCCCATGGAGCACCGGGGTGGACAGCCGGATGATGCCCGCAAGGCCGATGTTGGAGATGAGCATACTGGCTGCGGCAAAAAAGCCCGCGATGGCCGGGTAGGGGATGCGGGGGAGCAGGGTGTGGAAATACTGCCCCACGCAGGAGATGAGCCCGACGCAGGTATTGAAGCACGCCAAGAGGAAGATGGCCGCCAGCAGCACCTGCCCCGCCCGGCCGAAAAGGGCGCTGGCAAGGGCCGTCAGGGTCTCGGCACCGGTGGCGCAGTCGGGATAGGCGGCCCCGGTCAGCGCGCCGACATGGGCCAGCATGGCGTAAATGACCAGCAGCAGCCCGCCCGCTAGGATGCCGGCCCGAATGGTGCCCTGCCGGACGGCTTTCGGCTCGGTGATGCCCAGTGCCTGAATGTTCAGCGCGATGACGGCCCCGAAGTTGAGCCCGGCGAGGGTGTCCATGGTCTGATAGCCGCCAAGGATGCCCTCCAAGGCGGGCAACTGAGTGTAGGCGGCGGCAGGGGTGCCGTACTGTGCGGCGACCGGGTGGAGCAGACAGCCCGCGAAAAGGATCAAAATCAGGGCGATGAGGGCCGGGCAGAGGACATGGCCCAGCCGGTCGGCGAGCTTTTCGGGCCGGAGCGCCACGAGGAAGGCCGCCGCGAAGAAGACGACGGAATACCCTAGCTGCAGCCCGCGTCCGCCGCCCAGCAGCGGCACCAGCATCTCGAACGAAGTGCTGGCCGTGCGGGGGATAGCGAGGCAGGGCCCGATGGAGAGATAGACCAAAATTGCAAAGGCGAGGGCAAACTTCGGGTGGACCCGGCTGGCCAGCCGGTCCAGCCCGCCCGCGTTGGCCACGGCGGCAACGCCCATGATGGGCAGACCGATGGCGCTGACGGCGAACCCCGCAAAGGCGGGCCAGAGGTTTGCCCCGGCTTGCGCACCAAGGTGGGGCGGAAAGATCAGGTTTCCGGCCCCGAAGAACATGGAAAAGAGCGTAAAACCGAGGAGCACCAGTTTTTTGCCGCGCAGGTCCTGCATAAAAATGCCCCCTTTTCGAAAGTGAAGTGGTTGAACACGTTCCAGTGTAGAAGCAAATTGGCTTCATGTCAAGAAAAAGAAAGGTGAAGAATTGTATTCTTCCACATGATGTGTTATCTTATAAAGGGAAAAGAGAGGAGAACGGGAAAGTTCATGAAAAAAACGAAAAAAAGGCTGCTGTACGGGGCAGCTGTTGTGTTCTGGCTGGTGGTGTGGCAGCTGGCGGCCATGGCCATCGGGCAGGAAGTGTTTCTGGTGTCGCCGATTCAGGCGCTGGGCATCCTGCTGGAGCTTTTGCCGCAGCCGGAGTTCTGGCAGCGCATCGGGTTCAGCGCCGGGCGCATCCTGCTGGGCTTTTTGCTGGGGGCCGTGTCCAGCGTGGTGCTGGCCGTGGCCGCCGAGCGCTGGGCGTGGGTGGAAGCCCTGCTCTCCCCGGTGATGCAGCTGGTCAAGGCCACGCCGGTGGCCAGCTTCATCATTCTGGCGCTGGTGTGGGTCAGCGGGTCGTCGTTGTCCATCCTCATCAGCTTTTTCATGGTGCTGCCTGTGCTGTACGGCGCGGTGCGCACCGGCATCGAGAGCGCCGACCGGCAGCTTTTGGAGATGGCGCGGGTCTTCCGCCTGCCCCTCCCGTGCCGGGTCAAGGCCATCTGGCTCCCGGCGGTGCTGCCTGCGTTCCGGCAGGGATGCAGCGTAGCGCTGGGCATCTGCTGGAAGAGCGGCGTTGCGGCGGAGGTCATCGGTTTGCCGGACGGCAGCATCGGCGACGCTCTCTACCGGGCCAAGATCACCCTTTCCACCGGGGAGCTGTTCGCGTGGACCTTCGTCATCATCGTGCTGAGCGCGGCATTTGAGAAGTTGTTTCTGGCCCTGCTGGACAAGGCCGTGGCCCGCGCAGCGGGGAAGGAGGGGTGAACGATGCAATACAAACTGGAAATTCAAAGCCTTACAAAACGATTTGGAGAAAAGACTCTCTTCGAAGATCTGAACCTGACCGTCACCGGCCCGGCGATCCTCTGGGCACCGAGCGGCTGGGGCAAGACCACTCTGCTCCGCATCCTGATGGGGTTGGAAGCGCCCACCTCCGGCACTGTCTCCGGCGTTGGCAGGGTGGGGGCAGTCTTTCAGGAGGACCGTCTCTGCCCCCAGTTGAACGCCGTCCAGAACGTCGAACTGGTGCTGCCGGAGGAAAAAGAGCAATACAAAGAGCAAATTGAAGCTGACTTTCTACGATTTGGACTGGACAAAGCAGCCCTTGCGCTCCCGGCGCGGAAGCTTTCCGGCGGGCAGAAGCGGCGGGCGGCGCTGCTGCGGGCTCTCTGGGCCGAGAGCGACACCCTGCTGCTGGACGAGCCCTTCACCGGCATGGACCTCGCCACCATGAAAAAAGCCGCGGCGCTCTTGAAGGAACGCTGCGGCGAAAAAGTCGTGTTATTGGCGACCCACGACAGGGAGGCCATCGAGGAATTGGGGTGGCAGGTTATCGAGTTGGGGTAAGCGGCGGACAACCGGGAAACACCCGGTCATCCGCTGGCAGCGCGGCTGCTGAATGGCAGGGCAAGCCCGCTTGCCTTACAGCAGTTCTGCCAGAATGCTGTTCTGCACGATAAGCCCGGCGGGTGTGAGGGCGAGGGTATGGCCGTCGAAGGCGGCGTAGCCGCTTTTGACGCAGTTTTTGACAAAGGCAAGCTGGGCAGTGGAAAATTCCTTACCGTAGCGGGCCTTGTATTCGGCCAAGTCCAGCCCCTTCCGCAGCCGCAATTGCAAAATCAGATAGTCCTCCGCGCCGCATCCGCCATCCAAGACGGGTGCGGCGTTGTCGTTGAGGAAGGCTTCCGTGTCGGCAGGGTAGTAGAACCGCTTGCCACCCATGCAGGAGTGGGCCGCCGGGCCGAGGCCGAGGTAATCGCCGCAGTCCCAGTAGATGAGGTTGTGTTTGCCCTCATAGCCGGGTTTCGCGAAGTTCGAGATCTCGTACTGCTGGTAGCCGTGGTGTTCCAGCTGCTCCACGGCATAGAGGTAGAAGTCCGCTGCTTCGTCGCCGGTGGGCAGACCCTCCGGCGGGTGCTTGCCAAAGGCGGAATCCGGTTCGATTTTTAATAGGTAGGCCGAAATGTGGGTGGCCCCGCCGGATTCGATCAGCTCCAGCGTCTCATCGAACTCGGCCTGCGTATAATGGGGCAGGGCCAGCATGATATCGCCGCTGATGTTCTCGAACCCGGCCCGCTGTGCCGCCCGGAATGCGGCCCGCGCCTGTTTGGCGGTGTGGGGGCGGCCCAGCGTTTTGAGCTGGCTGTCCCGCGCGGACTGGACCCCGAAGGAGATGCGGTTGACGCCGGCTTCCCGGAAGGCGCGGAGGGATTCTTCTGTGACCGTCTCCGGGTTGGCCTCCAAGGTGATCTCTGCGCCGGGCAGGGGAGACGCGGCTTCCATGAGCCGGGCCGCGTCCGCCGGGTCCAGCAGACTGGGGGTGCCGCCGCCGAAATAGAGGGTGTCCGGCCGGAGGGGAGCATCCGGTGCAAAGCGGTGCAGCTCCCGCAGAAGGGCGTCTACGTAAGCGCGGGGAACGCCCCGCTTTCCGGGTGCAGAATAGAAATCGCAGTACCGGCATTTGGAAAAACAGTAAGGAATATGCAGATAAAGTCCAAGAGACACGAAATATCACTGCCTTTTTCATGAAACGTTCATTTCTATGCAGTATACTATATTTTACAGACCGGGGCAAGGCTCCGGAACAAGACTGGAGGATCTTACCATGGATTACAACAACTATGACCGCGGCTATGCGGAGCCTACGATGAGCGCATCGGACTATATGACCCGCACCTACCGCTGGATGGCGTGCGGGCTGCTCATCACCTTCGCAATGGCCTATATCACCGCGACGACCTCGCTGATCTATCTGGTCGATTCGCTTTACCTTGTGCTTACCATCGCTGAACTGGCGCTGGTGTATGTGCTCAGCGCCCGCGTGCAGAATATGTCCGTGCATGGGGCCCGCGCTGCCTTCTTCGGGTACGCGCTGCTCAACGGCATGGTGCTCAGCTACTACTTCATCGCCTTCTCGGTGGGGGAGCTGATCTTAGCCTTCCTGTCCACTGCCGTGTACTTCGGCCTGATGGCCGTTTACGGTACCACCACCCATAAGGACCTCACCGGCTGGGGTCCCCGCCTGATGATGGCACTGGTAGCCCTGATCGTCACCGGTCTGGTGGGGATGCTGTTCGGCTTCGGCTTTGGCGGCTCGGTGCTCTACTGCGGCATTGGTCTGGTGGTCTTCATGCTGCTGACCGCCTACGACACCCAGAAGCTGCAGCAGATGTACAGCTACTACGCCGCCGACTCCGAGATGGCCGAAAAGGCTTCCGTCTACGGTGCGCTGACGCTGTATTTGGACTTTATCAATATCTTCCTGTATGTGGTCCGTCTGCTGGGCAACAGCCGCCGCCGCAACTGATTCGTCTGATTTATAGGAGAGGTGCTCTCGGTGAGGGTACCTCTCATTTTTTATGCACCGAACTGAATAAAGTCCCCGCAGGGGTCGCACACTACCATCAGGATTTGAACCGTACACAAACGATGATTGGAGTAACGAACCATGGAACAATTCCGAAAATTTCTGCGGGACAAAGGGTTTGTGCTGGCGCTGCTGGCGTGCTTGGTGGCGGCGGCAGCGGCGGGGGTCTGGGCGGTGCGCACCGTCCGTGACGAGCTGAAGGAAAACCTCGACGGCCTGAAAACGCCGGACAGCACTTCCACCCTGCCCGGCATCGACCAAGACCTGACACTCATCCCGGAGGAGGAATATCCCGAATGGCAGCAGCCCGATACGCCCGCCGCAAACAGTGTGGCCAATGTGCCCAAGGCCGAGCCGCCCTCGGCTTCGTCTTCTTCGCCCTCTTCTGGGGCGGCGTCTGGCTCTGGTTCGGTGCGCGAACCCTCCGCGCTGCAAGGCGGCTCCTCCTCTGCCAGCAGCTCGGCAGCGGCTGCCTCCACGCAGCCCGGCTTTGGCAAAATCTTGAACGGCTACAGCGGCGATGAGCTGGTGTACAACAAGACGCTGGGCGACTGGCGCACCCACAACGGCATCGACTACGCCGCCAAGGCGGGGGAGGCTGTGCCTGCGCCGGTGGCGGGCAGCGTGGTGCTGGCCGGTTCCGACGGGAGCTGGGGCCCCACCGTTGCGATCAAGGATGACGCAGGCCGCATCTGGCGGCTCTGCGGCGTGGCCAGCCCCAAGGTGAAGGAGGGCGACATCGTGGCCGCCGGGCAGACCCTCGGCAAGGTGGGGAGCGTCGGCTGCGAGTGCGCCGAGGAAGACCACATCCACCTTGAAGTGAAGCAGGGGGACGCCTACCTCGACCCCGCAAAGTGCAGGAACTAAAATCGCGGCAGCCCGCCGGAGCGCAAGTGCTCCCGGCGGGTTTTTTGCACGCATTTTCCAACCGCTGCGGATTGCAATTGCGGGCCGATTCTGGTATGATACAATAGAACAAATTTCGACGAGAGAACTGGAACGGGAGGAAACAGGATGGCAAACGTGTTGATCGTGGGCGGCGGCGCAGCCGGGTTGATGGCCGCCGGTGCGGCGGTGCGGCAGGGGCACAAGGTGACGGTGCTGGAGCATATGGACAAGCCCGGCCAGAAGATCCTTGTTACCGGCAAGGGCCGCTGCAACGTGACCAACGACTGCACCGCCGAGGAGTTCCTGCGCCACGTGCGGACGAACCCGCGCTTCCTGTTCTCCTCGCTGGGGGCCTTCCCGCCCGCCAAGACCATGGAGCTGTTCGAGGGTCTTGGCGTGGAGCTGAAGGTGGAGCGGGGACGCCGGGTGTTCCCGGTGTCGGACAAGGCGGAGGAGATCCGGCTGGCCCTGCTGCGCTACGCCGAGGGGGCCGAGATCGTCCACGACGGCGCAAAAAAGCTGCTGCTGGAGCCGCTGGCCCCGGCAGAAGAACCCGCAGCCGCCCCGGAAGATCCGCGCCACACCAAAAAGAAAAAGCCCGGCCCAGCGGCCCGCTGTGTGGGCGTGCGAGGCACTTCCGGCAAAGAGTACCGCGCCGACGCGGTGCTGGTGGCCACGGGCGGCCTGAGCTACCCCACCACCGGCTCCACCGGCGACGGCTACAGGCTGGCCCAACAGGCGGGCCACACCATCGTGGAACCGGTGCCCAGCCTCGTCAGCCTCGTCAGCCATGACCCGGACTGCAAAAAAATGATGGGTCTGGCGCTGAAAAATGTGACCCTGACCCTCTTTGAGGACGGCAAGGCCATCTTCGACGAGCAGGGCGAGATGCTGTTCACCCACTTCGGCATCAGCGGCCCGCTGACCCTGAGCGCATCCAGCCACCTCGGCGACATGAAAAAGCACACCTACTACGCCGAGATCGACCTGAAGCCCGCTCTGAGCGAAGAGCAGCTCTACGACCGCATCACCCGCGATTTTGCCCTGCTGGCGAACCATGCAGCGCAGGGGGCGCTGGTCAAGCTGCTGCCCTCCAGTATGCAGCCGGTGATGGTGGCCCGCTGGGGCATCGACCCGGCCACCAAGGCCAACCAGATCACCCGCGAGCAGAAGCGGGAGCTGGTGCACCTGTGCAAGCACTGGAAGGTGCCCATTGATGCCCGCGGCGACTTGGCCCATGCGGTCATCACGTCGGGCGGCGTCTCCGTGCGGGAGGTGGACCCCAAGACCATGCAGAGCAAAAAGGCGCTGGGGCTTTACTTCGCGGGCGAGGTGCTGGATGTGGACGCTTATACGGGCGGCTATAATTTGCAGATCGCTTTTTGCACCGCGCAGAGTTTTGCGAACAATTTATAAGGAGAGAAAACCATGATTTCAGTTGCGATCGATGGGCCCGCAGGTGCGGGCAAGTCTACGCTGGCCCGCCGTCTGGCGGCAGAGTTCGGATACATCTATGTCGATACCGGTGCCATGTTCCGCGCCGTTGGCCTGTATGCCCTGCGTGCGGGCAAGGACCCCAAGGACAGCGCCGCCGTCAACGCGCTGCTGCCGGAGATCACCCTGCGGCTGGCGTCCATTGAGGGGGAGCAGCACATCTACTTGAACGGCGAGGATGTGAGCAAGGCCATCCGCACCGAGGAGGCCGGCATGGCCGCTTCGGCGGTGGGGGCGAACCCCGCAGTCCGTGCCTTTTTGCTGGACCAGCAGCGGAAAATGGCCGAGACCCAGAACGTCCTGATGGACGGCCGGGACATCGGCACCGTGGTGCTGCCGAAGGCCACCGTGAAGATCTTCCTGACCGCCACCCCCGAAGCCCGCGCCAAGCGCCGCTGGAAGGAGTATCAGGAAAAGGGCGTGGACGTCTCCTTTGAAAACGTGCTGGCCGACGTGAAGCAGCGGGACTATCAGGACACCCACCGCGAGGCGGCCCCGCTGAAACAGGCCGAGGACGCTGTACTGCTGGATACGTCGGAGCTCAACTTTGAGCAGAGCTTTGAAGCGATGAAGCAGATCATCGCCGCCAAGGTCTGAGGAACGCGCGATGGTACTATATTATATTTTGCTCCCACTGGCGTGGCTGGTGTTCCACATCGGCTTCCGGGTGGAGTGTGTGGGCCGTGAGAACCTGAAAAAAGTGCAGACCGGCGGCTGCATCCTCGCGCCGAACCATGTTTCCGCCATCGACCCGGTGTTCGTGGTCATCACCCGGTTCTGGGGAAAGCGGATGGTCGTCTTCGCCAAAAAGGAGCTGTTTGAGATCAACGCCCTGCTGACGTGGTTCTTCCGCTGCATGGGGGCGCTGTGCGTGCGCGGCACCCGCGACGAGCTGGAAACCATCGACAAGACGGTGGAGGTGTGCAAAAACGGCGGCACGCTGCTGATCTTTCCGGAGGGCACCCGCGAAAAAGAGGGCAAGCTCCTGCCCCCGAAGAGCGGTCTGTTCGTCATTGCGGCACAGGCTGCGGTGGACGTGGTGCCGGTGCGCGTCCTTTACGACACGCCGGATGGGAAGATGCGGCTCTTCTGCAAGGTGAAAGTCATCTACGGCGAGCCGATGCCCGCCGCACAGTTCGCGATGGAGAGCCGCCGCGACTTGAAGACCCTGCGCGCCAACAAACAGGCGCTGTTGGATGCGTGGGAAAAATTAGGAGGGTGAGTATGGAGATCCGTTTGGCGAAGACGGCGGGGTTCTGCTTCGGTGTGAACCGCGCGGTGGAGCTGACTTACAACCTGCTGGACGAGGGGCACAAGGTGGCAACGCTGGGCCCGCTCATCCACAACCCGCAGGCCGTGGCCGACATGGAGCGGCGTGGTGCGCTGGTGGTCGATACGGTGGACGACATCCCCACCGGATATGAGGTCATCATCCGCAGCCACGGCGTGCCCCGCAGCATCTACGATACGCTGGAGCAGCGCGGCCTCGTTTACCACGACGCCACCTGCCCCTTCGTGAAGAAGATCCAGAACATCGCCGCCAAGGCCGAAGCCGAGGGCGCGGTGCTGCTGGTGGCGGGCGACAAGACCCACCCGGAGGTGCAGGGCATCGTCGGACATACCGGGGGAGAGGTATTTGTTTTCAGTGATCTGGACGAATTGAAGGCTTGGAAAGGCCCTTCCGACCCCTCAAAACCCATTTTTGCGGTTGCACAGACCACATTTCAGGTGACAAAATGGCAAGAAAGTTCGGAGTTTCTCAAAAAAGCCTATACAAACGCCCGAATTTTTGATAC
>OMBX01000048.1_pt1 | contig 65460 bp, 54 predicted proteins | sample 1644931 | NCBI WGS metagenome assembly OMBX01 (sample SAMEA103958165, study PRJEB25191) | human gut metagenome | biome: human-associated habitat [ENVO:00009003]; feature: intestine environment [ENVO:2100002]; material: feces | place: Germany | collected 2013/2015
CCAACTACCTTTGCTGCGATCAAGCCCTGGAGGATTCGAAGGGAGCTGGCCGTATGGGACTTACCCATGTTATGTCTGCATCAGAGATTCATCATCGATGTTTCTCGATTGCGGGTGCAAAGGTACACATATTTTTTGAACCTGCAATACTTTGCCACAAAAAAATGCACAAAAATTGAAAGAAATACGTTTTTTACAAGTTTTATAGCCCGGAATATCTCCAAAAAGCGTACTTTTGTAGTCTTAATATATAAAGTTATAAAGTAAAGACAGAGATGCCAACAGACAAACCGATTACACTTCAGGAACACGCTATGCGGTTCGGTACTTTTATGGGAATATTCTGGATATTCAAATTCATTTTTCTTCCCTTGGGATTCACTATCCCTCTCCTTCAGCTATTGTTCGTACTGCTTACCCTGTTCGTTCCTGTGTTAGGATACATTTACGTACGCAAGTTCAGAAATACATACTGTAACGGTGAGATTTCATTTTTCCGTGCTTTTTTATTTACCCTGTACATGTATCTGTTTGCCGCGTTGCTGGCAGCAGTAGCACACTATGTCTATTTCCGCTTTATCGATCAGGGATTTCTGGCAGACTCATACCTGCAACAGCTGGAAAGCATCAAAGCAAGTGCCCAGGGCGAAATGGTATCTTCCATCGACCAGCTTATTCAGGCTTTTGATACGATTTCATCGTTGACTCCGCTGCAACTTACATTTCAGTTGATTTTTCAAAATATATTTTACGGCATCCTGCTGGCTATACCTACCGGCCTGGTGGCAATGAAACAAAAAAAACGTTTTTAAACTATGGATATATCAGTAATCGTTCCTTTATATAATGAGGAAGAGTCTTTACCCGAACTGCATGCATGGATAAAGAGAGTTATGGACGCGAACGGATTCAGTTACGAAATCATCTTCGTAAACGACGGAAGTACCGACGGTTCATGGAAGGTCATCGAATCTTTAAGTAAGGACAACAAGGAGGTGAAAGGAATAAAATTCCGCCGTAACTACGGAAAATCTCCGGCACTGTTCTGCGGATTCGAACGTGCGGAGGGAGATGTGGTCATCACAATGGATGCCGATCTTCAGGACAGTCCCGACGAAATACCGGAACTCTACCGCATGATTACTGTCGACGGATATGATCTGGTTTCGGGATGGAAGCAGAAACGGTATGATCCGCTGTCGAAAACAATTCCGACCAAACTGTTCAACGCTACGGCCCGCGCAGTTTCAGGTATCCATAACCTGCACGATTTCAACTGTGGACTGAAGGCTTACCGCAAGGAGGTTATCAAGAACATTGAGGTATATGGCGAAATGCACCGCTATATTCCTTATCTGGCAAAAAATGCCGGTTTCAGCAAGATAGGCGAAAAAGTGGTTCACCACCAGGCACGAAAATACGGAAAGACAAAATTCGGATTGAACCGTTTCGTCAACGGTTATCTGGATTTACTCACACTCTGGTTCTTGTCTAAATTCGGTATCAAACCGATGCACATCTTCGGCTTTCTGGGTTCCATCATGTTTATTCTCGGTTTCATAGCCGTAGCTATCATAGGAGTCAACAAGTTGTACGACCTGTATGCCGGTAATCCGTACAGACTGATTACAGACAGTCCGTATTTCTATCTGGCTCTTACGACCATGATTATCGGTACACAACTCTTCCTTGCCGGATTCATCGGAGAACTGATAGCCCGCAATGCTCCTGAGCGAAACAAATATCAAATAGAAAAAGAACTGTAACTATGAAGAAACTACCGGCCATATTAGGCTTGCTTTTATTAATATGCATATTCTTCCCGGGGTGTGAAGTAGAAAACTGTCCACCCAACTCCATGTCGTATGCATATTTTTCATTAGTAGACCAGCACGGAAGGTCTTTCAATACATCAGACACCATTACGATTGTGGGACAGACACATGCCGACATCGTAGTATACGATACCCTGCCCGACGGAAGCCTCCAGCCCCGTACCGTACAGGATTCACTCATATCGGATACACTCATCAACAAGGAAGCGGGTGCCAGCAGTTTCGAACTTCCGTTCAGCTACGGCACTCATACACGGTTTGTCTTTATCTATCGCAGCCTGGAAAGACGGTATGCCGGTACTGATACCATCAATATCGAACACCGGAACATCCCGTATTTCACCAACCTGGACTGTGGCTCCATGATGTTTTACGAGGTCACCAAAGTAGAGAATACCCGTCACCGCCTCGATTCATTGACTATAACCAATCCGAATATAGACAATAATGAAAAAGAAAACTTTAAAATATATTTCACTGTTCTTGATACTGACGAGTAGTCTTTTCCTATTGCCGTCGCATGCATATGCACAAAAAAAGGACAAAGAGACATTGAAGGCAGAATACAAGGCTTCTCCGCTTTATCAGGGAACTTCCGTCGGCATAGAAGTTGCCGGCGCAGGAGGATATTTGCTGGGAGGTGACATTTTGAGCAGTGAAATCATCGTTCAGACTAACTTAAAAAACCGCTTCCTGCCCGTAGTGGAAATAGGATATGGAAAAACTGACGTCATCAATGATGCCAACGACATGCATTACAAGACGTCGGCTCCTTATTTCCGTATTGGTATGGACTACAATGTCTTCTACCAGAAACCTTATCTGCCGGGATACTTATATGTAGGCTTACGATATGGTATGAGCAGCTTCACTTACGATGCCAGCGGTCCTGACATGACCGACCCAAACTACGGAGGACATATAACAGTTCCTTTTGCCGATCTGGGTGTAAAGAGCAATGCCAGCTGGCTGGAAGGAGTTGTGGGGATTAAAGTTAAAATATACAAGCGTTTCCACATGGGATGGGCTGTACGATATAAAATGCGTATGAGCGTAGACAGTCACGAAAACTCTAACCCATGGTATGTTCCCGGTTTCGGTAAAAACGCCGGAAGCAGCTTCAATCTGACGTATAACTTAATATACAATTTACCTTTTTAAAAGCACATGAGTACACTTGAAATATGGTTGCTTGCCGTCAGCCTGGCTATCGACTGCTTCACGGTTTCGGTGACAAGCGGCATCATACTACGCCGTATCCAATGGCGGACATTTTTAAAAATGGCTTTTTTCTTCGGGTTCTTTCAAGCTTTGATGCCACTGATAGGATGGTTCGGAGCCAGCCGTTTCAATCACCTTATCGAATCGTACGACCACTGGATAGCATTTGCCTTGCTGGCATTTCTCGGTATCCGTATGATACGCGAACATTTTAAGGACAGCGAAGAATGCAGTTTCGACCCCACCAGCCTGAAGGTAATCCTTACCATGGCGGTAGCTACCAGCATCGATGCACTGGCAGTAGGAATCTCTTTCGCATTTACGGGATTCAACTCTATCGGCCAGTTGTTCTCTCCGCTCATTATCATCGGCATTGCTTCATTCGTTCTCTCGATAGTCGGAAACCTGATCGGTATCTTTTTCGGAAAACGCTTCAACCTGCGTATGGAACTTTTCGGAGGTCTAGTATTAATAGGTATCGGTGTAAAAATTCTTGTAGAACATCTTTTTTTATAAATTAAACTCAACGATATAATCTATGGCAAACAATAAAGGTTTAAAATGGCAACTGCCTTTTCTGGCATTCCTGATAATCGGAACGGTATTGATTCTCCGGAAACAAGCTCCTTTCCAGACAGACGAAGGACTGGTGTTCGGCACAATGTACAAGATAACTTACCAGTCGAAAGAAAACCTGAAAAAAGATATAGAAGCTGAATTGCAGAAAGTAAACAATTCGCTCTCTCCATTCAGCAAGGAATCGGTTATCACACGCATCAACAACAATGAAGAAATGACGGCCGACAGTATGTTTACTTATGTTTTCCGTCTGGCTAAAGATATTTCTCAGGAAACTTACGGAGCTTTCGACATTACCGTTGCTCCGCTGGTAAATGCATGGGGATTCGGATTCAAGAACGCCACAAACATACAGGCACATACCATAGACAGCATACGTCAGTTTGTCGGATTCGAGAAAATAGACCTTATCGATGGAAAAATCGTCAAGAAAGATCCACGCGTAATGCTCGACTGTAGCGCCATAGCCAAAGGGTTCGGAGTAGACTGTGTGGCACGCCTGCTCGACAGCAAAGGTGTAAAAAACTATATGATAAACATCGGAGGAGAACTGGTTATGAAAGGAGAAAACCAGAATATGGAAAGCTGGCGCATCGGTATCAACAAACCGATAGACGACTCACTGGCTGTAAATCAGGAATTGCAGACTGTGCTCGAAATCACCAACGCCGGACTTGCCACTTCGGGTAATTACCGCAACTTCTACTATAAAGACGGTAAAAAATATGCGCACACCATCGACCCGCGTACAGGCTATCCGGTGCAGCATAACATACTCTCATCTACTGTCGTAGCAAAAGACTGTGCAACAGCCGATGCTTACGCCACTTCGTTCATGGTGCTCGGACTTGATTCGGCAAAGGCAATCTGCAATGCTCATCCTGAACTCGATGCTTATTTCATCTACGAACGTAAAGACGGGAAAATGGATATTTACTTTACCAATGGCATGAAGAAATATTTAAAAAACTAAATACCTGAAAAACCATGAAAGAAACAAACGAAAAACAGACAGGACTGCCGGAAAATGCATTCCGCCCACTGAAACCGGGAGAGCAGTATCACCCGCTGATGTCGCCCGACAAAAACTATCCGGAGGTAAACCTCTGGTCTGTATTATGGGGTATCGCCATGGCGATACTTTTCTCTGCCGCCTCAGCTTATCTGGGACTGAAGGTCGGTCAAGTATTCGAGGCTGCTATTCCTATCGCCATCATTGCCGTAGGTGTTTCGAGCGCAGCCAAACGTAAAAGTGCATTAGGTGAAAACGTCATTATACAATCCATCGGAGCCTGCTCGGGAGTTATCGTAGCAGGAGCTATCTTCACCCTGCCCGCATTATACATCTTGCAGGACAAATATCCGGAAATGACAGTCGACTTCTTCCAGATGTTCATCAGTTCACTGCTGGGAGGTGTGCTGGGAATCTTGTTCCTGATTCCGTTCCGCAAGTATTTCGTCAGCGAAAAGCACGGAGAATATCCGTTCCCTGAAGCTACCGCCAGTACACAAGTGCTCGTTTCGGGTGAAAAAGGAGGAAGTCAGGCTAAACCGCTGCTCTTTGCCGGACTGATAGGTGGTCTGTACGACTTTATCGTAGCTACCTTCGGATGGTGGAACGAAAACTTCACAACCCGTGTCTGCGGATGGGGAGAAATGATAGCCGAAAAGGCCAAACTGGTTGTAAAAATCAATACCGGAGCTGCCGTACTGGGACTGGGTTACATCGTAGGTCTGAAATATGCTGCCATTATCTGTGCCGGTTCGCTTGCCGTATGGCTGATTATCGTTCCGGGTATCTCACTGATCTGGGGCGATCAGGTACTGAACGCATGGAATCCGGCTATCACCGAAACTGTAAGCAGCATGTCGCCTGAAGCCATTTTCTCTCAGTACGCCAAAAGCATCGGTATCGGAGGTATCGCCATGGCTGGTATCATCGGAATCGTACGTTCATGGAGCATCATCAAGAGTGCCGTAAGTCTGGCTGCCAAGGAAATGGGTGGCAAGAAAGCGGAAGCCAATGTAGTACGTACACAGAAAGACCTTTCTATGAAGATTATTGCAATCGGCTCTATCATTACTATCATACTGGTAGCTCTGTTTTTCTACTTTGATGTAATGCAGGGCAATCTGCTTCACACCATCGTAGCCATAGTCCTGGTAGCAGGTATTTCTTTCCTGTTTACTACCGTTGCAGCCAATGCCATTGCCATCGTTGGAACGAATCCGGTATCGGGTATGACACTGATGACACTGATTCTGGCCTCTGTAGTGATGGTAGCTGTCGGTCTGAAAGGTGCAACCGGAATGGTAGCCTCACTGGTCATGGGAGGTGTAGTTTGTACAGCATTGTCAATGGCTGGAGGCTTCATCACCGACTTGAAAATCGGTTACTGGCTGGGTAGTACACCTGCCAAACAGCAGACTTGGAAATTCCTGGGTACACTGGTATCTGCCGCTACTGTAGGAGGTGTCATCATGATTCTGAACAAGACTTACGGATTCTCATCGGGTGCTCTGGCTGCTCCTCAGGCTAATGCCATGGCTGCCGTTATCGATCCGCTGATGAACGGTGTAGCTGCCCCGTGGCTGTTGTATGGCATAGGAGCTGTACTGGCTCTCATACTGACTTATTTCAAAGTACCGGCACTGGCTTTCGCTCTGGGTATGTTTATTCCACTGGAACTGAACCTGCCACTTATCGTAGGTGGAGCAATCAACTGGTATGTAACAACCCGCAGCAAAGATGAAGCTGTCAACACCGCACGCGGAGAAAAGGGAACACTCCTCGCTTCCGGATTTATTGCCGGAGGTGCACTGATGGGAGTAGTCAGCGCTGCTATGCGTTTCGGAGGAATCAACCTCGTAAACGAAGCATGGCTTGAAAATCCGCTAAGTCAGGTTGTATCGCTAGTAGCTTACGTACTGCTGATTGTATATCTGGTAAAAGCAAGTATGAACATCAAGAAATCATAATAATCAGACAGACATATATTTATACATTAAAATAACATTCACCCACAGACATTCTGCTCCGATGGAAGTCTGTGGGTGTTTTTGTTATCTTAAAAGATTTATGCTATCTTTGAACCTGCCAATCCAGCTATCCAGCTGTTATGATTCAAACCATCATCGGACAACTTTATGTCCGAAAAAGCATATAGGCTCACTCCTACAACCATAACAGCGGATAAGGTACAAACAACCGGGTAATATTCAAACAACCAAATAAAATTAATACACGTATGAAAAAACTATTTCTTATGAGCCTGGTCTTTCTTTCGACTATGCTCGCAGCCCAAAAACCAGTGGAAATCAAATTATGGCCTAATGGGGCTCCTAACACAAACAACATGACCCAGCAAGTAGAAAACGGTCCGCTTTATGTAGCAGAACCCACTCTGACCGTTTATCCGGCTAAAGAAGGAAATGGAATGGCCATTGTTGCCTGTCCCGGAGGAGGATATACTCACCTTGCGATGAACCACGAAGGTCACGATCTGGCAAACTGGTTCAACAGTCAGGGTATCACCTATGCCGTACTTACCTACCGCATGCCAAATGGAAACAACGAAGTCCCATTGAGCGATGCACAACAAGCTTTGCGCATCATGCGACAACATGCTGCTGAATGGAACCTACAACAAGTTGGTATCATGGGATCTTCGGCAGGCGGACACCTTGCCAGCACTGCTGCCACTCATTTTACCGATGCTGAGACTCGTCCGGATTTCCAGATTCTTTTCTATCCAGTAGTTACTATGGACCCGACTTATACCCACATGGGATCTCACGACAACCTGCTGGGCAAAAATCCATCGAAAGAACTCGAACAGAAATATTCCAATGAACTGCAAGTCACCCCACAAACTCCTCCGGCTTTTATCATGCATAGTAGTGACGACGGTGCGGTACCGGTAGCAAACAGCGTGAACTATTATATGGCACTGGTAAAAAACAAAGTTTCTGCCAGCCTGCACACCTATCCCATCGGAGGTCATGGATGGGGATTCCGTGATTCTTTTATCTACAAACGCCAGTGGACAGGCGAACTGGAAAAATGGCTTCGCGAAATAAATAACAAATAATAACTACTTAACCTTTTGTAATACAAATAAAAGTCGTACCTTTGCACCCGCTAATACGGGATATTAGCATAATTCAAATCATTAACATTAAAAAATTAACGTTTAAGAAATGGCAACTAAAATCAGATTGCAGAGAAACGGACGCAAAGGTTATGCGTTCTATTCAATTGTTATTGCAGATGCAAGAGCACCACGTGATGGTAGATTTACTGAAAAAATTGGTACTTACAACCCTAATACCAATCCTGCCACAGTAGATTTGAATTTTGAACGTGCATTACACTGGGTAATGGTAGGTGCACAGCCTACTGATACCGTACGCAACATTTTGTCACGCGAAGGTGTTTACATGAAGAAACACTTGCTGGGTGGTGTTGCAAAAGGTGCATTCGATGAAGCTGCTGCTGAAGCTCGTTTCAACGCTTGGAAAGAAAACAAGCAGAACGGTCTGGCTGCTTTGAAAGCTAAAGAAGAAGAAGCTAAGAAAGCTGAAGCTAAAGCACGTCTGGAAGCAGAAAAGAAAGTAAACGAAGAAATCGCTAAGAAAGTAGCTGAAAAGAAAGCTGCTGAAGCTGCTGCAAAAGCTGAAGCAGAAGCTGCTGCTAACGCAGAAGAAGCACCTGCTGCTGAAGAAGCTCCGGCTGAAGCATAATTCGTTACTTCAAAACGACATTACAAAGAGGTTGTCCGATCGGGCAGCCTCTTTTTTTATGCTAAACAGGAAGGCACAAGCAAATTGAATTCTAAGATTTACCAGTTGGGTATCGGTGCTCCAAAATGGAGAAACGGTCAGAAATAAGTCTGTAAAAAGAAATCTCAGAATCATTAAAGTCATATTCTGAAACCCAAAACCCTATCATTACCCCGGAAAGGAGTGAAGTGCACCCCAAAAGTTAGACACAAAACTTTTGGGGTGCATTATGTATAGACATCACAACTTTGAAGAACGGCTAAATGTAGTTCGTCGTATCCTTTGTGGCGAACCAATAAAATTAGTATGCCGCTCTCTCTCACTTGATGAGAATTTGGTCAGACAATGGTATCTCCGTTATAAGAAATACGGAGAAGAAGGTTTAAGAGGCACGAGGTCATATCATTATTCAGCAAAAGAAAAGGCTATGATCGTAAAAGAATATGCTGAAAAAGGCATAACTTTGCATGAAATTTGTCTCCGCTATAACTTGAATAGATCCACAATCAAGTGTTGGATAAAGAAAGTCCGTAAGGGCTTATCGCTAGAGAATAAACAACGGGGACGTCCACCGAAAACTCCAATGGCAAGACCGAAGAAGAAAAAAGCACAGACTGAACTTGAAAAGCTTCAGGCAGAGAATCTCCGTCTGAGAGCAGAGAACGCCCTACTAAAAAAAGTGAAGGCCTTAGTCGAGGAACAGGAAGCCCAAGCACGGCACAATGGACAAAAGCCATCGATGGACTAAGGTCTGTATATCCTCTTGACTTATTATTAAAGTTAAGAAAGATGGCTCGTTCTGTGTTTTATTACCATCTTAAACATCTGAAGAGTAAAGACAAATATGAGGATGAAAGAAAATCTATTCGATTAATCTTCTATGAGCATAAGGGACGTTATGGCTACAGGCGTGTAACTGCCGAGATGCGTAATAGAGGGTATAAGATCAATCATAAGACCGTGCAGCGACTTATGAATGAGATGGGATTAAAGTGTAAGATCCGCAAGGTCAGATATCGCTCGTATAAGGGGGAAGTCGGAAAGATAGCGCCCAATATCATTAAACGGAACTTTATCGCTACAGCACCTAATCGCAAATGGGCTACTGATGTGACACAGATAAACGTAGGGACGGCCAAACTGTACCTATCTCCCATTGTGGATATGTTCAATGGAGAAATTGTCTCATACAATATATCTACAAATCCCAATTTGGAGCAAATCTACGACATGCTGGACAAGGCTTTTGCCAAGTATGATTGTCTTGATGGTCTCATACTCCATTCTGATCAAGGCTGGCAGTATCAGCATTATGGCTATCGTAAACGTTTGGAAGAACATCATATAGTTCAAAGCATGCCGCGTAAAGGAAACTGTTTGGACAATGCTGTCGCCGAAAATTTCTTTGGTATTATGAAATCCGAGTTACTTTACGCCGAAAAGTTCGAAACGCCTGAAGCCTTCATGAAGGCTTTGGAAGAATATATAGACTATTATAATAATAAGAGAATTAAATCCCGCTTAAAAGGAAAGAGCCCGGTACAATACCGAACTCTTTCTCAAAACGGATAATATTTAAACCGTCCAACTTTTGGGGGTCACTTCAGTCACTTCAGAGTTTTGATAGGGCTTTTTTTATGTTCATCTTCTACACTGGCTATTGCCCGATAACAGTCAGAGCATCCTCAATACATTATTCCACAGCTGCCACCTAATAGTCGGGTAATAAGGGATAACTTTTTTTTATGGTAGATTCTCTTGAATATATTGTACCTTTGTAATGGAAAAAATCAAATAAACCATTACCACTATGTATAAATCAATTATTCGTCCCTGTCTGTTCCGTATCGACGCCGAAAAAATCCATGATCAGATTATAACCCTGCTTCATATATATCGCCATCTGGGGCCAATAAGAAGCCTGACCCGCTCACTGTTTCATCCCAAGGCTGTTCCCTTCCAATGGCATAATCTGAACTTCAACAACCGTGTAGGATTGTCAGCCGGATTCGATAAAGAAGCAAGCTGTTTCGATGAACTGAGTGACCTGGGCTTCGGATTTATAGAAGTGGGAACGGTTACTCCACACAAAGTCGATGGAAATCCTTCTCCACGTATATTCCGGTTACCTAAAGACCATGCTCTCATTTCACGTACCGGATTCAACAATCCCGGAAAAGAAATGGTACTACAGAATCTGAGGCAGAAACAAAACGGGAAATATATATTGGGAGTCAATATCAATACCAATTATCCTGCCGACGAAGAGCTGGCTAGAACAGAAATTACAGATCTGTACAGCACTTTCAGCGAATATGCCGATTATTATACAATCAACTGGGGAAGCATTGCTCCAGAAATCCTCAGTTCCGTACTGATTGCAGTAGCAGACAAAAAGGAGCAGATTGGCAAACCTATATTTCTGAAGCTTCCGGCTGATGTACCTATAGAAAAGCTGGACGATATTATCAGCTTTGCCCGCCAGCATCATATCGACGGATTTATCGCAACCGGTCCGTCACAAGACCGCTCCTTGCTTATTCATTCTTCTCAAGCAGAAGTCACTCACGTAGGTGCCGGAGGAATCAGCGGACTGCCGATTATTTATAAATCAATAGAGGTTGTCAGATATCTTTCTGCACATGCTCCTAAAGAAATGCTCATTATCGGAGCAGGAGGTGTCATGACTCCAGCAGAAGCAACCAGCATGCTGAATGCCGGAGCACATCTGGTACAGATTTACTCAGCGTTTATCTATGAAGGACCCTTTGTCGTAAAACGTATTGCAGAAGCATGCAAATAAATAAGTGTTTGATAAAAAAAGAAAATAGACCGTTCCGATTGGAGCGGTCTATTTTCTTTTTTTATCATTAAAATGTAACTTATTACTTTTTAATAAAATATACTACAGTCGGAAGATGGTCGCTATATCCGTTCATCCATCTGCCTCCAGCCTGCGTACGCAAAGGATAGCCTTTGTATTTTCCATCCGCTTGTATCAGGTAATCACGCTTGAATATTTCATGAGTGAAATAACTCAGCTTTTTATAGCGTTTGTTCAGGAAATTGCCAGTAAAAACAATCTGGTCGAACAAATTCCATTTACCTCTATACTTTAATGTACCATCGCCTCCGGCCAGCGTATTCCACCAAGGATTATATAAATCTTTCTTCTTCACATCTTTCATTTCACGCTTTGCTCCCAAGGCTTCTGCCATACTTTTATCCATAGGATCATCGTTCATGTCGCCCATGATTACAATCTTGATTTTCGAATCCAGACGTTGCAGCGAATCCTTCAGTGCACGTACCTGCATACCTGCACGCTCACGAGCCGGAGATTCAGCTCCACGCGACGGCCAGTGATTTACAATAAAAGCCACACGTTCGCCAGCCAGTTTACCGTCAGCAATCAGAAAACCGCGTGTCGGACGATCTGTCGGTTGAGCCAATACATAAGGAACCAGTTTGGTAGCTGTCACTGTATACAGTTTCGGGTTGTAAAAGAAAGCACAGTCCACACCTCTTTCGTCCGGTCCTTCATAATGAATAATCTCATACCCGCGATCGGCCAGTGCCGGCTGTTTCAGCAAATCTTCCAGCACATGACGGTTTTCCACCTCAGCCATACCTATTACCGCAGCCCCCTCAGGTGTCTTGTCGGTAGCCAGCGATCCAAGTACCGTCGACATATTTTTCAGTTTCGACTGATATTTCTTATCGTCCCATTTATTTCTTCCGTCGGGCAGATATTCATAATCTTTCTTACCCTCATCGTGCTTCGTATCAAACAAATTTTCGAGGTTATAAAAGGCAACTCCGTAGACCGTACCTTTCTGCTCTTGAGCATAGCCCGCTATTACCAGACATGCCCAGAAAAACGCAAACAGATATTTTTTCATATATGTGCCTCCTGTTACCATGCCCAGTCATTCAGGTTATAAGCAGCCTCTACCTCATTTTCAAGTACATCAGGCAAATTACAGAAGAAATCAATGCCTGTTTCTTCTTCCAGTTTGTCTACAGAAACCACATATTCTTTCAGTTCGTCAGACGAAGGATTTCTGGTCATACCTTCTTTATGAGGTACCAGGAAAGCAATAGCATGGAATACATCGTCTTTCTGGCTCAGAACAGCCATAAAGTAATATTCCGGACAAGCCAGTCCGTGTATAGTAAATCCGTTTGCATCTGTTGTAGGAGTACCACCATCAACTGTAGTACCTTTGAAGTTTTTCAGCAGCTTATTCAGCGTACCACCTTTTGTCACATACACCTTGTCGTACGTACCGGTTGTAGTAGAACGTCCCCAAGTCTGTACACGAGCTTCCAGCTTACCCCAGAAACCACCGTTGAAGTCGTTCAGCTGCGGCGATATGTTGCTGTAGTAGAAAGTCTGTTCGTTTGCCTCCTTCAGGTATACACGGTCTTCCGAAGCACACAGGTGTCCCCTATCAAAACCGTCGTTCGTATGATCACTATCCCCAGTCTGCATTTCTGCCGGAAGTTTCGGGTCTTTTGCCCAAAGATCCGTACGCTTCACTACATCGGCCGAAGTTGTTGTATCGAACGTAAAGGCTACCCAGTTGGCATGACGTTTTGTATTATCCCATTCTAATGCATAGTTCAGAATCTGTACTCCGTCCATTGTTACATAATGATCGGCGTATACATTCTGGTCATTCAAATGAGGAATTTCATAACCGGTTACCGAAACATTATCATAACCAGTATTTGCATTGACATTATCGTTCGGACGTTCTTCGGTCTGGTCGGTAACGACATACTCAATCGTTACATTATTTCCATTAATATCAGATACACGGAATTTTACAAAACGATATACCGTTGAAGCAGCATAACGAGCCCAGTAAGCCGCACCAGCTGTTACAGTAGCATTCGACTGCCATTCTACATTTGCAGGAACAGTTGTCATTTCATCCAGACGTGCAGCTGCTACCTGGGTAAAACTGTAAGCGTTTCCGGCAAACTTTTTATCCTGTATATAAAACGGAGAATCAAATCCTTCCGGTTGGAATACAGAAAAGCCTAATGCAGCATTTTCGTATCCTTTCAGAACAAGCGTAGATGCTCCTTCCTGAGTTGTCTGTACATAACCATTAGGTATGGTATTCTGATCATCACAACCGACATTGAACAAAGCCAGTGCCAGTCCTAAAATAAATAAATGTTTTTTCATGACTAAACCTGTTAGATTTCGTTAGTAAAGAGAAAAATATCCGCCGGTTCTCACCCTTCGGCAGAGAAAGAACCAGCGGATATACATTATAAAATTATTCTGCTTCGTTTACCAGAACATTCTTAATTTCCCAAGTAGGAGCAGCACTGCTTGTGCTCTTGTAAACAAAGGCAATACGGATAACCTGACCAACATATGCGCTCAAGCTATAAGGACCTACTTTGTAGAAGTCCCAGCTCTGTCCGTCAGACCACTGTGTTTCATCAACTTCAACGGTTTCCCATGTACAAGATTCTACATCGTCTATATAATCAGTAGAAACTTTTACCATCATGTATTCAGAAAGCGGATTACCGTTCAGGAACTTATGAGCTTCTTCGAATGACAGCTGAGGTGTCATAGCTTCCGACAAATCGATAGCCGGAGTCAGCAGCCAGCTTTCAGTTTCATAGTTCGTATTGTTCATAAACGCTGAAGCCTTCCATCCATAGCTTGCATCACTCTTCCATACATAACTTACACCTGTCAGTGCAATATCCTGTACGGTAAATCCTCCGTCATTGCCACCAGTCAGCGCTTCGTCCAGATAAACACCAGCCTGTGCTGTATATGTACCGTCGGCAGCTTTTTCGAAGATAGTAGTACGTGTAGAGTAGTTAGTAGAAGCAGCCCATCCACCGTTGAATGTATACTCTTCAACAATCGGGTTACTGTCGGCAGTCTTCTTATAGACTACAGCTACCTGTTCTCCCTTCACTGCATACGGGAACTTCTGTGCCAGATAAACCGGGAAGATAATAGACGGTTTAGAAACATAGTCAGTACCAATTTCAGCGTAGAACTTCGGATCAGCAACCAATACATTAACGTCTTCTTTAGCATATTCAGCCCATGTACCATTAGTGTAGACATACAATGCAGCAGTATTAGCATAAGCACCCGATGCACGTGTTGTCATACGCATCATAGCAGCAGCTACTTCGTTTTCAGGAACTTCCTTAAACAAGCATACATCCCAGTATTTTGCATCTTTTTCTTTCACTAAAGTGTTTTTCAGTTCTACAGTCGGAGCGCACTGGTCTGTACTCTTATAGCCGTATGCAATCACGATTTTCTGTCCCTTAAACTGGCTCAGGTCGATAGACTGATCGGTAAAGGTCCACGAGCTGCCCACCTTCGATGCATCGTAAGTCAGGTCTGTCCAGGTAGCGCCTGCCACATCACCCGTATAATTAGAAGATACTCTTACGGTAAAGAAATCGGTAGCCTTGTTACCATTCAGGTAGTTGATAGCCAGGTTGAAGCTCAGCACCGGAGCAGTAGCATTCGAAAGATCGATTTCCGAAGAAACCACATAACTTTCAGAAGCCAGATTCTTATTGCTTACGAAAGCAGAGCCTTTATAGTAACCATGAGAGTCATCGATTTTCCAAACATATGTAGAACCTTCCGGCAATTTTACATCCTTAATGGCAAACTTATCAGTTTCCTTATTCATCGGATCTGAGAAATAAGTATATTTTGATTCTGCATAACATCCATAAGAATATGAATCTTTATACAAAGTCAATTTTACAGTTTTATTTCTCGCTATATTCTTCAATGCAAATGTGCCATCAGAATTTGGTGAAATAGACCATTCACCTGCTTCGGCTGGTTTAGAAGAACTAACATAAAAACCGTCATAAGTTGCATTCTGATACAAATACTGTCCCCAAGCATTCTTTAATGTATAGCCATTTTCTGTTACCTCAATTGCTATAACTTGTTCGGCACCATCATCCTGAGATATGACACCATTCTCAGATACAGCTATAGGATCTGGATACATATATGCAGATTCCTTACTTTCGTTACTCAGCTTTCCGAACGGATAGTAATTACCGTCGTCAGCCTTGGCAGCTATTACATAATTGCCTCCCTCACCGTCGAATGAAGTCACCTTCTGGTATACCATCGGAATAACAGAACCACCGCCACTACCGGGTTCAAATTCTGAATATGCATAATTCACAGCCACCATATCTCCTTCGGCAGGATTGCTCATAGCACCAGCCAGCACTTCAGGAAGCTTCTTCATCGTAGACGGAGAAAGGTAAGTAGCCGATGCAGTTTCTCCCCATACATTCCGGTAGTCTGCATTCGAAAGTGTATACTCTTTCAGATTCTTGAAGTCGGCCAAATAGGTAGACGGAGCTTTATACATATTATATGAAACAGAAAAACGAGATCCGGCATCAGCCTGCGGATATTTTTCTGTAATAAAAGCTGGCAGGAACCATTCTGCTTCTGTTTTGTCTGCAAAATATCTGTTTTTACCAATTGCTTCAAGAGCAGCTACATATGTACCGTTTTCAGGATCTTTCGACAAAGCGATTTCCTTATTGGTTGCATTATTGGCAACTGTCGCATAATCAGCTGCAGCCAATTTGATAGCGACTCCCTTCTTGACATCCGAGATCTGAGAGCCGAGGTTAAACTGGTCATTGTAATCTTCACATGCAGTCAGTGAAGCTAACAATGCTGTAGATATAAATAATATTTTTTTCATAAATTCTTTTCTTTAAAACAGGTGATTAGAAATTAACTCTCAGTCTTAGACTATATGTACGTCCGAAAGCATAGTAACAGTAGATAGTTTCTTCCGAAACAACACCTGATTTAGGATTATATGCCTTAGAGATGTACTGGTAGTCAAGTAAGTTATTTACATTTCCTGACAATGTAGCATCCAGTTTGCCCAGTTTGAAACGATAAGAAGCATTCATATCGATCTGGCTTGCTGCAGGTACTTTCCATGGTTCAGCAATACTGATTTCCTTACCCAGTTTCAAATCGCTTCCGCTGAATGAATAGTAAGCATAGTTACGTCCGTAATAAGTCCAGTCAGCACCAACACGGATAGACTTGCCAATCTTGAAAGTTGCACCCAATGCAGCAGTAGTCTGTGCAGAACCACCCACACGTACACCCTTCAGGTTGATAGAAGCCGACACATGATCGGGAGCACCGATTCCGCTTGCCTGAGTACCGTCTTCCTTCAGCGGCATACCCTTGTCATCGTAAGCATAACCGGTAGCATTGCTGTCCCATTTCCAATCACCCAAAGAGAACATACCTGTAATATCCAACCATTTTACCGGAGTAACCTTCACATCCAGTTCCACACCTTTATGCAAGGCATTTACACCAGTCATATTCATATAGTATTCAGTACGTTCCTGATTATCCAGCTGACCAGATTTAGTCATCGCCTTATCCAGCCATTTGGTCCAGTAAGCATTGACGTTAGCAGTCAACCAGCTGTTGCGGAAACCATAACCCAATTCGAAAGAAAGCACTTTTTCATTCTTAGCATCCTTGTTGATGGCATGACTTGCATTCGCCTGCATGAAAGCACCATAAGAGAATTTAGGCGCACGGCTGATATAACCCAAGTTGAAGAAAACGTTATGATTTTCAGTAATGTTGTAGTTAGCTCCACCTTTTGCAGTAAATCCGAGGAAGCTAACTTTATCTGATTTAGCATGAGCTTTGTCGTAGAACAAGCGGTCGTAACGCCAATAAGTAGTATTTGACAATGAACCGGCAACGAAAGCCGAAAGTTTGTCTTTATTGAATTCGCTCTGGAAGAAAGCACCTTCCTGCATTACATGTCCGTCATAATCACGGTAAACTACATCACCAACACCCAGCTTTTCATATTTCCACATCGGATCGGCAGCTGCGATATTATTTTCAGCCAACACATCACCACGAGTAGAGTCCATGAAATACTGACCACCGTACAAGTCCGAAATTTCATTGGTATGAGTTCCCTTGTAATAACGGAAGTCTACACCACCATAGAAGTCGATGTACTTACCGAACTTAGTGGTATAAGTCGACAGCAAACCATACCAGTTGTGATAGTTCTTTGACAAGCTCATGGCAAGCATAGAACCATATTCACTTTCCGCGTTGATATCCTGGATAGCTCCATAGTCGAATGTACCATCAGGATTACGGAACTTAGTCTGAAGCACACCATAGTTGGCACCTTTCCAATCCTGATAAGAATATCCGTAATATTCGTTACCTTGTCCGGAATAACCATAACCACGTCCGATAGAAACATAAGCAACAGTACTCAAAGAAGATTTGTCATCAATCTGCCACTGATGATTCAAGCTGATCTGCGGTTTGTGGTAAGAGTTGTACTCACTGGTTCTGCGACGACCTTCGTTGTCAAAACCGTAAGTTGAATTATATTTATAATTCTTAATGCCATACACTTCTTCAGTCATTTTCCAGTCAGCAATTGTCAAAGCGCCATTACGCTGATAATGTGTTTGAGGAGCACCAAATACTGTAAACGACAGCTGATGAGCATCATTCAATCGTTTTGAAACATTCAGGAAGTAGTTGTAGCCTTCAAAGTCAAGTCCTTGAGCATATCCGTTACCCCAGTTCTTAGAACCCAGCAAAGTCATAGCCCATCCTGATTTAGTAAGACCAGTAGAAACACTAAACAAGATTTTGTTCATACCATCGTTACCCAAAGAATACGATACTGTACCACCTTTCTTGCTTTCCAGACTCTGAGTAATGATATTGATAGTACCTCCCACAGAAGGAGCAGAAACTTTTGAAGCACCTAATCCACGCTGCGTCTGCATTGTACGAGTCACGTCAGTCAGTCCTGACCAGTTAGACCAGTAAACGCCTCCCCATTCCATATCGTTCATCGGTACACCATTTACCATCACAGCAATATTCTCATTACCGAATCCACGCATATAGATTTCAGAGTCACCGTAACCACCACCATCTTTATTGGCATGCACACCCGGAGTAGATTTCAGGATTTCAGGAAATTCCTGAGTACCCAGTTTTTCTTCGATGAAGTCCATTGCTACGCTTGATACGGCAACAGGAGTTTTACGTGCTACCGCAATAGAAGAAGTTACTACGACGTCACTCAGTACATGTGAATCGGCCTCCATCGAAACTGTACCCAAATCCACAGTACCCTTCTGAGTTATTTTCATTGTTTTGGTCTTATAGCCCAAATACTTAAATTCGACAGTAGCTCCCGATGTTGTAATTTTCAACGAGAACACTCCGTCGATATCGGTTACAGAACCTTCAGTAGAACCTTTCACGGAAACCGTTGCCCCGATAAGAGGCTCATTACTTTCCGCATCTACAATCTTGCCTTTCAATGTAGCCTGAGCTACTGCAGTGGCTGTACCAAAAATTACAAGCACCGCAAACAATAGAAAATGCTTCAATTGATTTTTCATACGTTTTCTTAAATTGTTTTTGTGTTATTAATAAATCAGAAACAAATATACCCAAAAAAATTTAAAAAATCAGCATAAAAATTCAACTTTGTCAACACATTAACTTGTTTATGTTAATTATTCTATCAGCTTTCCAGACAGAATATTCAAGTAAAGCCAACTTATCCTTTTTATAACAAAACAGTATCACACTTAAACATGCAAAATTCCTTGCAAATTCAAACAACAGTATTCAAAATCGCTAGCAAATTATCAGAAAGTCCAAATTTTAATCGGAATGTCACACACCTGCCGTACTTGCGATTTTAGCAAGTTTCCTATAACACAAAAAGCAGGCGGGCCACTAGTGTACCCAAAAGGTAGCATACCTACCACACTTATTTACAAGCTATTACAAGCTCCTACGGACCACAACAGCACCACTAGTGTTGCCACCCTTTCCTATTATATATTAAAAGAAAGAGTAAAAGCAAGGGAAGTTTTTTCCGAAAAAACTTCAACCGGATTTTTTTAAGAATTCGTCAGATCGTTTTTAACACTTCAAAGCATACTGTAAATCTCCTGTAAGAATACGATATATTTTGTACAAAGCATTTCTCTATTCGTACATAAATTAGAGAAAAGTTCGGCAAGTTTTCGCTAAAACACCAGCATTTTTCATTTTCAAAGACCACACAGCCACTAAAGAAAGACATCCAAACATGAGGAAAACAGTCCGGTTTTTAGTATCTTTGCAAAGATAAGCAATCAATCGGAATAAAAAATCATGGCGAAAGAAAAAACCGTATATGTGTGTACCAACTGCGGACAGGAATCTCCCAAATGGGCAGGCAAGTGTCCGTCGTGCGGACAGTGGAATACGTTTGTAGAGGAAGTGGTACGCAAGGAAATGCCCGTAGCCAAGCATGTGGTACACGGTATCGAATCGGTGCGTTCGAAACCCCAACGACTGCACGAGATTACCTCAGGCGAAGAACAGCGCATCGACATGGGCGACGACGAGCTGAACCGCGTACTGGGAGGCGGGCTGGTAGAGGGCTCGCTTACGCTGATAGGCGGTGAACCGGGCATCGGAAAGTCGACGCTGGTACTTCAGACAGTGCTCCGCCTCACGGACAAGAAGGTGCTGTATATCTCGGGCGAAGAAAGCGCACGGCAGTTGAAATTGCGCGCCGACCGTATCCCCCATCCTGAAGCAAACAACCTGCTGATAGCGTGCGAAACGTCGCTGGAACAGATTTTCACAAACATCAAGAATACGGCTCCCGATCTGGTCATCATCGACTCGATACAGACCATCTCGACGGAGAACATCGACTCGTCGCCAGGCAGCATCGTACAAGTGCGCGAGTGTTCAGCTTCTATTCTGAAATTCGCCAAAGAAACAGGAACACCGGTTATTCTGATCGGTCATATCAACAAAGAAGGAAGCATTGCCGGACCAAAGGTGCTGGAGCACATTGTCGACACGGTGCTTCAGTTCGAGGGCGACCAGCACTACATGTACCGCATCCTGCGGAGTATCAAGAACCGCTTCGGAAGTACGGCGGAACTGGGTATCTACGAAATGCGGCAGGACGGACTGCGGCAGGTGAGCAATCCTTCGGAACTGCTGCTTACGCAAGATCATGAAGGTATGAGCGGCATTGCCATCGCCTGTGCGGTAGAGGGTATCCGTCCGTTTCTCATCGAGGTACAGGCGCTGGTGAGTACGGCGGCGTACGGCATGCCCCAGCGCTCGGCTACGGGATTCGACCTGCGACGCATGAACATGCTGCTGGCGGTACTGGAGAAACGTGTAGGATTCAAACTGGCGCAGAAGGATGTCTTTCTGAACATCGCAGGAGGACTGAAGGTGAACGATCCGGCCATCGACCTGGCGGTAATCAGTGCCATTCTGTCGAGCAACATGGATACGGAAATCGAAGCAGGTGTATGCATGGCGGGCGAAGTGGGACTGAGCGGAGAAATCCGTCCCGTAAACCGTATCGAGCAGCGCATCAGTGAGGCCGAGAAACTGGGATTCACACGGATGCTCGTACCCAAGCATAACCTGCAGGGACTGGACCGCAAGAAGATTAAGATTGAACTGGTTCCCGTGCGCAAGGTGGAAGAAGCTTTCCGGCAGCTGTTCGGATAGAAGAGTGCAAAAAATAACATACAAGTCATGACGCAGAATGAAGAATTGGACAAGATTTTCTTTGTGACTTTCTGCATGGAACAGTACAAGCATGAGCACAATATGACAGGAAAAGAGGTTGCCGACCTTTTCTCCCAACAAGGAGTATTGACTTATCTGGAAGAAAATTTCGAAATTCTCCACACACAAAGCCGCCAGTGACTGATGGAGGAAATCAACCATCAAAGAGGTACATCTATGAATCAGGAAGTGACAGATAATAATCTATATTTGTTTTTACCCGGCAAGATAGCCCGGATGATACAGATTTGCCCTGTTACGCTTTTACCGTTCTGATACATACCGCCGTCTTACAGACCAGTCAACCAAACTGTGGCATTATGGTCCCACAGCCCTGTATGAAGAATTCATGGAAGAAGAAAATGTAAACAAGAACAACCAGTTATGATACAAGAATATCAGTTAAGAGTTCTGCCCGAGCAGGCAGCCAGCGAACAACATATCAAGCAATACGTGAGCCGCGAGAAGGGGCTCGACATTCGTACTATCCACGCCGTACGGGTACTGAAACGGAGCATCGACGCCCGCCAGCGGACGATTTACGTAAACCTGAAGGTACAGGTGTTCATCAACGAAACGCCTACCGAGGAGGAGTTTGTACGGACGGAATACCGCAACGTGGAGGGAAAGCCTCAGGTGATTGTGGTAGGAGCCGGACCGGGCGGTCTGTTTGCTGCCCTGCGTCTGATAGAGCTGGGACTGCGTCCGGTGGTAGTGGAGCGCGGAAAGAACGTGCGCGACCGCAAGACGGACCTTGCCCGCATCAGCCGTGAACACAAGGTGGACCCGGAATCGAACTACAGTTTCGGCGAAGGAGGTGCGGGAGCTTACTCCGACGGCAAGCTGTATACGCGCAGCAAGAAGCGTGGCAGCGTGGACAAGATTCTGAACGTGTTCTGCCAGCACGGAGCAAGCACATCTATCCTGATAGATGCGCATCCGCACATCGGAACCGACAAGTTGCCGAGGGTGATCGAGAACATGCGAAACACCATCCTAGCCTGTGGCGGAGAGGTACACTTCCAGACACGCATGGATGCCCTGCTCATCAAGGACAACAAGGTGGCGGGCATAGAAACGAATACGGGAAAGACCTTCCACGGTCCGGTGATTCTGGCTACAGGACATTCGGCACGCGACGTATACCGCTGGTTGTATGCCAACGGGGTGACTATCGAGCCCAAGGGTATCGCCGTAGGGGTACGTCTGGAGCATCCGTCGATGCTGATCGACCAGATTCAGTACCACAACAAGAACGGACGCGGAAAGTATCTGCCGGCAGCCGAATACAGCTTCGTGCAGCAGGTAGAAGGCAGAGGGGTGTACAGCTTCTGCATGTGTCCAGGAGGATTTGTGGTTCCGGCAGCCAGCGGGCCTCACCAGCTGGTGGTAAACGGCATGAGTCCCAGCAACCGTGGCACAAAGTGGAGCAACTCCGGCATGGTGGTGGAACTGCGCCCCGAAGATCTGCTCCTGCCCGACTTGCAGCTTCAGGAGTGTGAAACCATTCAGGGTTCGGCAGAAGCGCAGACCGAGGAACTGATTGCCCGTTCGGGAAAACTGCCCGAGGGAAGCGTACATACACTGGCTGTGATGCACTTTCAGGAGAAACTGGAGCAACTCTGCTGGCAGCAGGGTAACATGCGACAGACGGCTCCTTCGCAGCGTATGGCGGACTTCATCAACCGAAAAATCAGCTACGACCTGCCCGATACCTCGTACAGCCCGGGACTGGTTTCTTCGCCGCTTCACTTCTGGATGCCGAAATTCATCAGCAGCCGACTAAGCCGGGGCTTCCAGTTGTTCGGCAAGAGCTCGCACGGCTTCCTGACCAACGAGGCAGTGATGATTGCCGTAGAAACACGTACTTCGGCCCCTATCCGCATCGTACGCGACAATGAAACCTTGCAGCACGTCACCGTAGAGGGACTGTTCCCCTGCGGAGAAGGAGCGGGATATGCCGGCGGAATCGTATCGGCAGGTGTAGACGGCGAACGGTGTGCCGATGCCGTAGCGGCGTACTTGCAAAAATGATTCTAATCCTCCAACAACCTATCAACCAAGATGCAACATATCCCTGAAATAGCAATCGTAGAACAGAATACGCTGACAGCATTGGGCTTGCAGACCATTCTGGAAGAGCTTATCCCCGTAGCGACCATCCGTACGTTTCTGTCGTTCGCCAGACTGATAGACGATACGCCGGATATGTACAGCCATTATTTTGTTTCGGCACAGACATACTTCGAGCATACGTCGTTCTTTCTGGCACGCCGTCCGAAGACTATCGTGCTGGCGGCAGGCGAACAGCCTTCACTGAGCGGCATTCCCACGCTGAATGTCTGCCTGCCTCAGGACAAGCTGGTGAAAGCCATCATGCAGATGCGGAAACAGGGACACGAGGCGACACATCATCCCGTATCACCGCAGGAAATGCAGCAGGAGCATGATCTGTCGCCTCGTGAAATAGAGGTACTGATTCTGATTACCAAAGGGCTTATCAACAAGGAAATAGCCGACAAACTGAACATCAGCCTGACGACGGTTATTTCGCACCGAAAGAACATTACCGAGAAGCTAGGCATCAAGTCGGTTTCGGGGCTTGCCATCTATGCCGTGATGCACGGGTATGTAGAAGCGGACCGGATATGAATAAAATCATCTGCATAGATTTTCAAAAGCCCAAGAACCAATTTACATAAATTAAAGATTAAAACATTGCATATGTAATAATATATCCTTATATTGTGAAAAATTATTAAACGCATTAATCATGAAAACAAAACTATTAATTGCATTGTGTTCACTAGGAATAGTCCTATTGACCACCTGATCTTCTGAAGAAAAAAATCAACTACCTAAAAATTCTTCAGAAATGTCAGAAGATGAATTCGTTTCTCTTTTAAAGTTTAACGATTTGTCATCTATTGTAACCAGAGGAAATCCAACCATTCCACCCGGAAATAAAACGAAAGGTATACTTAGCGCAAGAATTGCACGTAAAAGCAAGAATTGCAACAAAGGATTCGGATTATGTGATTTTAAATTATTTCCCAAAAGTACTTCCATTACGGAAATAGAACGAACTATTTCACCAGATGAATATCTATTTGAAATAACACTAGATGAAGATTCTATTTATGAAGTCAAATTATTACTTGCACAACCCTTACCTGAAAATATATCACCAGAACTAGCATCACTAAAAATTGATGATGATATATATTGGATAAAGGACGAGACAACGATGGCTGAAATAAACAAAATTATTACAGAATCCACTAATAGTAATGTACTCACAATAGAATCTCAAACTGGATTATTCTCTGCAACAGCTTATAAAATTGAAGCCGAAGTAATTAAATACAACCCCAATCTGGGTGAGAATGGAGGATATTCGGTCAAATTAATTAATACAACAAACTAATATGAAACTCATCTATGCATTATTGATTCTACTATGTACGGCAACACAATCTGTTTCTGCACAAATACTCAACCTCGGGGACGAAGTCGTCGTAGAAAAAATCAAACATTCTGATAAACAGTTTAAACTTATTTATATTTTTTGCAACTATTGCCAAATTTCCATAGAACGATATCCCAAAGTAGTCCAAACGGCGCAAAACAACAAAAACATAGAAGCGTTTTTCATTTGTGCACAAGACAGTTCCGACATCGTCCTCTATACCGATACCTGCAAAATGAAAGCACCCATGTATTTAATCAATCAAGACAGGAAAAGGAAAATGATAAGTTTCTACAATCCGATAAAAGCCACATGCAAGTACTTGAAAAAAAGACTTGGAATAGACACTGCAAAAATGGGAGCATCTGACTTCTGTATACTTGACAAGGACGGGAAAATAATCATCCAAACCGATTGGGAAACGGACAATAACGAGTATTTCCGATTGTTGGACGAATGCCTGAACAGACTGTGAAATCGGGTGGATATAAACAAAGAAAACAATAATACCCCAACCAGAGTAAAAAAACTCTGCCTTGTTCTAAGTAATGAGGTGTATCAAAAAAATGATTATTTCAAAAAAAGCGGGGCAACCTCTGTCCGGCAACCCCGCTACATAAAAGATCTAACTTAGATTATTAACGAAAGCTTTATCGTAATTTTTCTTCAATCGGGTCCTTATATTGGGTCTGGAGTTTCACCAGTTCAGCTTTCAGGTCTTCTGTAATCTTTTCATAACCCGGCTGACCGTAGAGATTATGCATTTCGGTCGGGTCTTCCTTCAAATCGTACAATTCCCATTCGTCGATGTCGTTGTAGAAATGAATGAGTTTGTAGCGGTCGGTACGAACACCGTAGTGACGTTTTACCATGTGTTCTGCCGGGAACTCATAGAAGTGGTAGTACAGTGACTTACGCCAGTCGGCAGGCTTCTCACCCTTCAACAACGGAACCAGCGATACACCCTGAATATCTTCGGGAATAGGTGCTCCGGCAAGTTCGAGGAAGGTAGGAGCATAGTCGATGTTCTGTACCATCTGAGTTATTTCTCCCTTCGCCTTGAAGTCTTTCGGCAAGTGCATGATAAGTGGTGTATGCATGGATTCTTCGTACATGAAACGTTTGTCGAACCAGCCATGTTCACCCATGTAGAATCCCTGGTCGGAGGTATAGACCACGAGTGTATTGTCGAGCATGCCTTTTTCTTTCAGATAGTCGAGCACACGTCCTACATTTTCATCGAGTGATTTCACCACCTTGGCATAGTCGCGCATGTAGCGCTGGTACTTCCATTCGGCAAGTTCCTTACCCTGAGGATTCTTCTTATAGAAATCATCAATAATCGGCTGATAGAAATCATCGTAAATCTTACGGTCTTCCGGATTCAGACGACCTACATAGCTTTCGTATCTTTCCTTCAGCGGAGAAGTCTTGTCGGCACGGTTCATCTTGTTGTCATAAATCAAGTCCATGTCTTTAAAGATACTCATCTGCTGGGCGGCAGCAGCCGGACGGCCTTCGTAATCATCGTAGAAGTTATCAGGCAACGGGAATGTCTTGTCTTCGTACAACGGCAAGTCCTTCAGATCAGGCAGCCAGTTGCGGTGAATAGCTTTATGATGGATAAACAAACAGAAAGGTTTCTCTTTATCACGCTGGTTTTCCATCCAGTCGATACTCATGTCGGTAATCAGATTGGTGAGATATCCTTCCTTGCGGATGGTGTCATTATCCATCGTGATGAAATCCGGATTGTAATAATCTCCCTGTTCGGGCACAATTTCCCAATGGTCGAATCCGGTAGGCAGACTTATAAGATGCCACTTTCCGATAATGGCAGTCTGATAACCTGCCTTTTGCAACAGCTTCGGCATGGTCTGCTGAGAACCGTCGAACACACAGGTTGTATTGTCGGTAAAGCCGTTAGCGTGACTATGCTTACCAGTGAGCATGCAGGCACGGCTAGGTCCACTTAAAGAATTGGCAACGAAGCTGTTTGTAAAGATCACACCATCGTTGGCAATACGGTCCAGATTCGGAGTTTCTACAAATCGGCTACCATAGCAGCTCATCATCTGTGCCGTATGGTCGTCGGTCATGATGTACACAATATTATACTGCTTGGGTGCTTCTTTTTCACTGCCACATGAAGCCAAGGAAGCCAAAGCTGCCATCCCCGTCAACGGGTAAATAAATGAGGAAGTTTTCATAAAATGAAGTAAGTGAAAATTTATACTGCTTATTACAAATATACCAGCTTCGAGTCTGTAAGGAAAACCCCAAAGCCATCAAGCAAAAAAGTCCGAGGAATATGGAAATGTTTTTTCCTCGGACTTTACCTTTTATACAAATTCTAATTCAAGAGCAGGTATTATTCCCTGCTTGATTTCAGATAATTTCTGCCGGTATTATTTTTCCTTTTCCGAGAAGTATGATCGGAATCGGGAAATTACCAGCCGGGATTTTGTTCCCACAAGCCACCAGTCAGACCACCTACCATTTCCTGACGGATAGGCAACAGATAATCACGGTCTACATCAAACTGCCAGCCGTTCGGATAGTTTGTATTGTTGAATGATACGATATAACCATCCTTCAACCAGATATTTGAGCCTACGGTCATAATACCTTCGAAATGTTCGCCCAGTGTACTGCCTGTATACAAAGCACCGGTAGGAGTCTTTCCAACGATCAGTTCATCGGCAGCAGCCCAGCGCAAGATATCTGTCAGACGACAATTTTCGAGTGCTTTCTCCACACGACGTTCACGACGTACTGCCTGAATGTACTTGTCGAGGTTATGGAACGGATAATCAGCGTCAGTATTATATTCGCGGTCGAAATCTACATCCGGCATGTTCACACGGACGCGCAACGGATGCAAAGCTTTCTGAATTTCGCTGGCATTGTTTGCACCGTCCAGTTCAGCCAATGCCTCTGCATAGTTCAGCAGGATATCAGCATAACGTACCTGAATAGCCGGAGCCTGACTACGGTTTGCAGTAGTGTAGGCAGCAGAATTCGAAGTATTGAATTCTTCGTATTTCAATATAGAATAACCGGTAGTATTCTGATGATAGTTAGTTGCATCCAGCGGCGGCCATGCATACAGCGTACCGTCGTTACGGATCTGCTGTCCAGGCATGAAGACAGTCTGTGACAGACGCGGGTCACGCAGTTCAGGGCTCAGCTCGGCACCGTACGTACGTTTAGCTTCCAGCTTGGCATTGCCGGTAAACGGCTTGCCGTCAATCGTCAGATAATCGTCAACCAGTGAAGCTGAAACACCAATCTGTCCACCACCCTGACAAGCATAATATGTTACATTGTGACCGATTCCGGCAGAAGCATTATATTCTTTCCACCACAGAACTTCCTGATTGTCGCTCAGATCGGTATCGATAAACATGTCACGATAGTCGGTCAGCGGTTTGCCAGTACTATGGATACTCCATACATTACGGTCAATCACCTCTTTAGCAGCTGTTGCAGCCAGTTCCAGCCATTCCTTGATTTTTGCATCAGGATTAGTCAACGTCTTATCGTAGAACGGGTCGTTTTCTGCACGGTGATATTTTTCCCATGTAGCAGCAAACAGAGCCACTTCACTCTTCAAGGCACGGGCTACATCGCGGTGAACACGACGGGTAGCATTATTGTCTTGCTCTTTCAAGTATGTAATGGCATCCTTCAAATCATTCAGGATGTAATCTACAATTTCCGTACGGGTATTACGCGGACGCTTCATCAGCTCTGAATCCGGATCCAGCTGATCTTCTACCCATGTCACACCACCGTAATTTACCAGCAGGTGGTAATAATAAGCAGCACGGAAATAATAAGCTTCTCCTAGACACTGTTCATAGTCAGTTCCCTTATCTTCGCAGTTTGTAATATTCTGAAGCAGGAAGTTTACGTTTCGTATAGCCTTGTAATCATCCAGTTCAGCAGCATTACTAAGTGAAGTTTCACCAGCCAGACGTGTATCAATCGCATTCGGATACAAGTTATCACTGTTGGCATCGCCGAAAGCGATACCGTTAGTACTACTGTTAGACTGAGTCTTGATAGCAGTATTGTTGACAGTACCTCCACCCATCACAGGCACACTTCCCTGATAGAACATATTCAGGTACATGTTGATTTCACTGACTGTAGTGAAAGCACCTACCGTAGACATCTCCCCTTGAGGTTCCTGATTCATATCGAAGCAAGAAGTCGTCCCCAAGCATAAAACTGAAGCAATCAGTAAATGTATATTTTTCATAATTGTTTTCCCGTTTTTACATATTTAAAATAACACCGACAGAGAATACTCTGGTCATCGGATAGTTCTTACCTGCCTGCTCAAGCGCATCGCCATAACTGTTCTGAGTAAACAGACCTTCCGGATCGAAAATACTGCTCAGCTTGGTAAAGGTCAGCAAGTTTTCACCAGAGAAGAATACCTGTGCCTTAGTAAGGTGAATCTTTTCGATCCATGCTTTCGGCAGGTCATAGCTGATAGTCATGTTCTTCAGACGACAGTAAGCGGCACTCTGCATATAACGGTCGGATTTCTGAGAAGTCTTAGCACGGAATTTACCTACAGCCTGGTTACCTGCTGTGTATGGGTTTGGATAGTAAGCATCCGGATTTTCCGGTGTCCAATAATCAAGGTGTTCCTTGAATACGGTAACCTGTGCGTATGAACCCGATCCCCAGAAGTATGATGTATTCATGGCAGGACACCAGTCACGCTTACCTACTCCCTGGAACATCAAGCTCAATGAAAGACCTTTCCATGAAATAGATCCGTTGATGGTATACTGATAACGCGGAGTTGTATTACCGATAACAGTCATATCACCCATATCGCCAACGCGATTTGTACCGTTATCAATCTTATTGTTTCCATCCAGATCGACATACTTCACATCACCCGGCATCCATTTCTGTCCGCTCAGGAAAGCCAAATTGTATGTAGAATTATATGCATCGGCTTCTTCCTGAGTCTGAATCAGACCAGAAGCACGGTATCCCCAAATTTCACCTACTTTCTTTCCTTTATACCAGTTGTTTGAAGGATCAGAACCATCGCCTTCATAAGCAGTAACTTCTGAAGTAGCATCAGAAAGAGAACCACCGATAGAGTAATCGATATCCTTACCGATCTTTCCTCTCCACTGCAAGGTAAGTTCCCAACCACGGTTACGCATCTCAGCATTGTTGGTTTCAGGAGCAACAGCACCGAAGAAATCGGCCAGTGCAACCGAAGGACCTAACATATCTCGTGTATCACGCTGGAATACATCGAATGATCCGGTCAAGGCATTACCGAAGAATCCGAAGTCGATACCGATATTTTTATGCTCTACCTTTTCCCATGTAGTATTAGAGTCGACTACTGAACCTGGTTTGAGATAACCTTCTCTTCCGTTCTGGAAATACCAGTTACCCAATGACACTGGATCCATGGTAGAAGCGAATGTATAGTAAGCAGCTCCAGTCTGGTTACCAAGCAATCCCCAAGACACACGCAACTTCAGGTTAGACAGTACATCCTGTGTCTTTTCCATGAACGACTCACGCATAATGTTCCATCCTAAAGAAACAGACGGGAAGAATCCCCAGCGGTTACCCTTGGCAAAACGTGAAGAGCCGTCGTAACGTCCGTTTACTTCTACCAAGTAACGTCCCATGAAATCGTAATTGATACGGCCGAAGTATCCGCGTGTAGCCCATGCATAACGAGTATCTTTCACAGTACGGTCACCGCTTGCCATTTCAAGGCTCGGATTGCTGGTAGACAGGATATCTGTTACAGAATCGTACAAATATCTGTATTTGTAATATTCTTCCTGATAACCCAACATCGCTGTAAAGTTATGTTTGTCAGCAAGTGAGAATGAATAATTAGTATACAGGTTGACAGACTGATACTGGTTGTTCATGTCGTAACGGGTATACGAGTTGCTTGCTCCATCTGCAATTTCCGCACGTGTACCTATATCATATGAGTCGCCGGAAGCATTCGGAATCTGCGGAAGTACCTTCAGTGCCCAATAATCGCGTGTATTATAACGATAAGTATAGTCGAAGAAGATATGCCAGTCTTTCAGAGGTTCCAGTTCCAGTCCGCCAGTCATGGTCAGGTTATTGTTTTCAGTATTGGTTTCCGTACCGCTCTGCAAGTATGGAATCATTGACAATTCTGTAAAGTTGCCATTCGGATCGACTACACTTACTGTAGGACGGAAACGTGCCAGTGAGTGATAGAAACCTTCACTTAAAGCACCTGTACCAAACGGAGTTTCATTGTTTGAGTTCATGTACTTGGTATTCACCTTCAGTTTCAGCCAGTCGGTAACCTTTGAAGTAACGTTACTGCTGAAGTTGAAACGCTTATAACCAATATCGGCATAACGCAACAGACCGTCTTCCTTGTACATACCACCTGAGATGTAATACTGTGCCTTTTCGCCACCACCGCTTATACTTACATTGTGATTCTGCTTGAAAGCCACATCCTTGTAGTGAAGATCGAAATAATCTGTATTACCTAAACCTTTGGCACTGTTTTCGAACGCTGCCACCATCGACTGTCCAGGAGTCAGTTCTGCCCACGGATCCAGTCCGGTAGGATCATTGATATACTGCTGCAACTGAGCCAGTTTTTCATCGCTATACTGCTTAACCATACCGGCGTTTTCGCAAGCCTTATTGAAATAAGTAGCAAATTCGTATGCATTAGCCATTTCCGGCAACGACATTGGTGAGGTCCAACCCAATGTAGCCTGATAGCTTACACGTGCCTTACCTTCTTTACCTTTCTTGGTAGTAACCAAAATCACACCGTAAGCTGCACGAGCACCATAGATAGAAGAAGCTGCCGCATCCTTCAGTACAGAGATATTTTCGATATCATTCGGGTTAACATCTGCAAGATCCATTTCAACTCCATCGACCAATACATAAGGAGCAGCATTGCCCGACAAGTTACCCTGACCACGCAACTGCAAAGAAGAAGTTGCACCCGGACGACCGGCGTTGGCATTATCAATATACAATCCCGGAACCATACCCTGCAAACTCTGAGTAGCATTTGCCAGCGGACGCTGTTCCAAGATTTCACCTTCTACAGTAGCAACAGAACCAGTCAGGTTGACTTTCTTCTGTACACCGTAACCAACTACTACGACTTCTTCCAAGACCTGATTGTCTTCTTTCAGCGTAATATTAAGGATTTTGCCCGGAGTAACCTGAACTTCCTGAGTCTGATAACCCATATATGAAATTACGATGACTGCATTTTTTGCAACGTTCAGCGTAAAATTACCGTCGAGGTCAGTAATGACACCGTTTGTCGAATTACCTTTCTCGACAACTGATGCACCGATAACCGGAAAACCAGTTGCATCATACACAACACCTTTTGCTTCCACGCTTTGCTGGAGAGCACTCATTGCACCACTCTCTACCACCATTCCTTCAGCATTTACCAAATGTGGACACCCTAGCCAGGCAGCAACACTTAAAAGCGAAACTTGCTTAATAAAGCTCCTACTTAAAAAGTATCGATTCATAAAAAATTTACAATTGTTAGCCTTAGATTTAAAATTTTCATACAAATATATACAATATTATTAAGAATATAAGAAAATTCATTATTTTTGTAAAATAAATCATTAAAAAAAATAGTTTTACCATGAAGAAGAACCCTGTAAAAGTATGGGCAATTTGCCTGTTAGCTGCCGGAAGTCTGATAGCATGTGGACCGCAGGAAACCCAGACAGGAAGCCTGAACGTCATCCCATTGCCACAGGAAGTCACAGAGAATCCATCAGCAGCACCTTTTGTTATTAAACCTTCTACAACAATCTGTTATGAAGAAGGCAATGAAAAACTGGCAAGCACAGCCCGTCTGCTGGCTGATTATATCAAGGAAGTAACAGGTACCGAGGTTAAAACCGGAACCAAGGCTGAAAAAAACTGCATCATCTTAAAAGTTGATCCGTCTATCACACACAAAGAAGGATATGAACTGAATGTCACAGCTGATGCAGTTACCCTGACAGGTGCTACGGAAGCAGGTGTATTTTACGGTTGCCAGACCATACACAAAGCACTCCCCATCACCGAGGGTAAGGCACTTGCTTCACTGCCAGCCGGCGAAGTAAAAGACTTCCCGCAATACAGTTACCGTGGTTTCATGATAGACGTAGGCCGTCATTTCTTCCCAAAAGAATATCTGAAGGAACTGATTGACGTTATGGCACTGCACAACATCAATTACTTCCACTGGCACCTGACAGAAGACCAGGGCTGGCGTATCGAAATCAAGAAATACCCCAAACTGACAGAAATCGGTTCACACCGCAAAGAAACAATTACCGCACCAGGATCGGGAAAATTCGACGGTACACCGGTAAGCGGCTACTATACACAAGAAGATGCCAAGGAAATCGTAGCATACGCAGCAGAACGTTTCATTACAGTTATCCCCGAAATTGATATGCCGGGACATATGCTGGCAGCCTTGGCTTCATATCCGGAACTGGGATGTACGGGTGGTCCGTATGAAACAGCAACCAAATTCGGTGTATTCAAAGAAGTGCTTTGCGGAGGAAATCCTCAGACACTGCAATTTGCCAAGGATGTAGTAAATGAACTGATGGATATATTCCCGGATGCTCCTTATATTCATATAGGAGGAGATGAATGTCCGAAAGCGGAATGGAAGAAATGTCCGAAATGTCAGGCTAAGATCAAGGAACTGGGGCTGCGCGATACAAAGGAGCACAGCAAGGAAAACCAGCTTCAGGTATATTTCATGAACGAAGTAGAAAAGGAAATAGCCAAACGAGGCAAGAAAATGCTGGCATGGGATGAAATTCTGGAAGGTAACCCGAATCCGGAAACAACTACTGTTATGGCATGGACAGGTATAAAGGCGTCTATCAAGGCTGCACAGCTGGGACATCCTACCATTGTCTGCCCGATCAGCCATCTGTACTTCAGCAATCCGGGATACAACCGACTGAAAGGAGTAAGCAGTGTAGAACGTGTATACAGCTTCGAACCTCAGTCTGAAAAGCTGACTCCGGAAGAAAAGAAGAATATCATCGGAGTGCAGGGATGTATCTGGACAGAATGGACAAAAGACAGCGTGAAGATGGAATGGCAGATGATGCCACGTATCGCTGCGCTGAGTGAACTGCAATGGAGCAATCCGGCAAAGAAAGACCTGAACGGATTCTTGAAACGCCTCCGCCATCAGTTGGATCTGTATGAGTTGTATGGCTTCCACTACAAAATGGACATTGAAGACGTAACGATAGATGTTGAACCTAAAGGGGAAGGCGGAACTGCTGTAATCACACTGAATACGTTCGACAACGCACCGGTTTACTATACACTGGACGGCTCTGAGCCATCGGCAGCATCGCAGCAATATACTCAGCCGTTTACGGTGGACAAAACCACAACAATCAAGGCGAAAGCTATCCGCAACGGTCGTGAAAGCAACGTAACCGAAGAAACGCTGACTTATAATCTGGCTACCATGCACCCGATTACCCTGAAATGTGAACCCGATGAAAAGTTCACTTACAAGGGAGCAAACCTGCTGGTAGACGGTATGACGGGAGATGACAACTACCGTTCAGGACGTTATATCGGTATTTACGGTCAGGACTTCGATGCCACTATCGATTTGCAGGAACCGAAAGAAATATCTTCTGTATCACTGGGTACATATCTAGTTCCGGGTGACTATATCTTCGGTTTGACCGGACTGGAAGTATATGGTTCCGAAGACGGAAAGACATACAGCAAGATTGCTTCGAAAGCTATACCGACATTGGAAAAAGGCAGCAAGAACAATGTACTGAAACGTGATACGGTAAACTTCGACAAGACCAAGACACGCTACGTACAAATTATCGGAAAGAATACTCCGGTACTTCCGAAATGGCATCCGGGTGCAGGCAAGCAGACTTACCTGTTCCTCGATGAAATTGCCATCAACTAAGAATATTATAAACGGCTGCTGAGATAAGACGCCGCCGATATCATCAAAAAAAAGAGTCATATCAAACTCACCGCATGGAAAGAAATGATATGACTCTTTTTTTATTTATACCATCACCTGATATCAAAGCTTAAATGTATTAACCGAATTAGCCTTTAAGGTAGGAGAATAAACAATACCGTTTATCTGGAAACTTACCACCTTATCAGTCGGCTCGGCATTACCAATCACTACCACGATACTGTTATCCGTATTTACAAATGCAAGAACATCCTCGTAACTGCCGGAAGTTTCAATTCTTTTTGCACCCGGCAATACATAATGGCTGACGTGCTTCATGATATAATATTCCGGAGTATAGCGGAAAGACTTTCCGTTTTCATCGACTACAACCAAAGAGTTCTGTGCCCATCCCCAACGGCTGATACCTCCTTCCATCAAAGAAGTATTCCAGTACTCGTACACACTGACACCATTTTTCAGGTAGTGCTTCATCAGATCCCAGGAATAAACAGCACCTTTCCAGTCGTTCTTGCCATTGCCACACTCCTGCTCCGTCTGATACAATTTTATATCCGGATATTTTGCCTGTACTTTAGGCAGAGCATCTTTTCCTGCCCATTGGAATCCTACTCCTTTGACAAAACGTGCACAATCCTTATCTTGCAGAATGGTATCAACAAGTGCTCTGTTGGCACGTTCCATCGTACCAAACATAACCTCAACATTCTTTTCAGCCATAGCCGGTCCCAGATACTTGCCTACAAAATTTGCCAGTCCCTTTGCAGTCCAGCAACAACTTGGAAATATCTGCGCCGAATTGAATTCATTCTGAGGCATGACAGCAAATATATCAATACCTTCCTGACGGTAAGCATCAATAAACTTTGAGAAATACAAGGCATAAGCCTTCAGATAAGCATCTTCCTGAATAAACATATCTGTACCTTCTTTCCCCTCTTTATCTTCCGGCAAACCATTATCTACCACACGAGTCATATAAGTACTTTCACCATCTTTCAGACGTTCTTTCAGCAGACGAGCCATCTTCATAGTAGACAATCCTGCATAATGCTTATTGTATTTCATCCAAGAAGGCGGACACCAGGGAGATGCCCATATTTTCAGATCGGGCTGATAGCGCAACGCAGCCTGAATAAAAGGAATCAACGTCTGTCTGTCATGGTCTATTGAGAAATCCTTCATTTCAAAGTCACCAGCAGTTTCATTATACGAATACCAGTCGACAGAGAAATCGTTTGCAGCCACAGGCATACGGCAAATTGTAAAGTTAGCTCCTACTCCGGGAGTAAACATCTCATTCAAGATACTATCGCGTACCGAAGCATCCAGCTTGTTTAAAGAAACCCATCCCAGTTCATTAAAACAAGTACCAAACCCATCGATGGTCTGTCGGGTATTGGCTGGATCGATAACGATATCGGCTTCCTTACCCGTTTCTGATACAGGAACAGCAGGTTGAGTAACCCACGGTTCATCAAATGTTGTGCTGACCCATGCAGCTTCCGGAGTGTGCTGGCAAGACAACAAAGTACCTGCCGCCAAAGCTAAGAATAAAGATTTTTTCTTCATAGTACTAAAGTAAATCAGGAAGCCCAAAACACTTCCTGATTTGATAAAAAGTTATTAATCAATTAAATTTTAATCTGTTTTTAAGATATTTTTCTGTCTGACATTTTTAAGTGTATAAGTATTTACTTAAACAACTCAGGTACAAAATGATTCAGGTATTTACGCCAGTTACGCCACTCATGTCCTCCGTCAGTTTCCATATATTCATATTTATATCCATTAGCGTCAAGAAGCTCACGGTACTTCACGTTATCCTGGAACAGAAAATCTGTATTTCCGATTCCGATAAAATAAAGTTTAGGAGCATTGGAGAACTGTTTTGCCAGTTTTGCTTCCAGATTTTCATAAATATATGTATTCTCACCCTTTGCCTGACGGTTTATAGCAGCAGAAAACAGACCTACATAACCGAACAAGTCAGGATTATTGGCAGAAATATAAAGAGAATGGAATCCACCCATCGACAGTCCGGCAATCGCACGGTGATTTTTATCATTTATAGTACGATAATGACTTTCCACATACTTCATGATATCCGGAAAGGCCTTTTCGAAAGAACCTTCCATTGTCTTCGGATTGGCAAACGAAGGCTTATACATACTGTTAGGATATTCACCTGGTACAGCTTCCTGAGCACCGTTTCCGTTAGGCATAACCACAATCATCGGTTCAGCTTTTCCTTGTGCTATCAGGTTGTCAAGTATCTGAATAGCTCTACCCAGCTCACTCCAGGCATTTTCATCACCTCCCGCACCATGCAACAGGTATAATACCGGATATTGTTTATTGCTGTCTTCATAACCGGCAGGTGTGTAAACCGTCATGCGGCGACGTTCCATACCCAATGTTGGACTAGGATACCAGACCTTCGATACGGTTCCGTGAGGAACTTCACGTACAAAATAGTTTTGAGACAATTCTCCATCGACCAGAAAATAATTGGTATACGTAGCAATATCACGAATCATATACACATTGCTGGGATCGAGCATACGCATGCCGTCAACGTAAAAACAATAAGTATGAAGTTCAGGCAACGGCATAGAGGTTGTATATGTCCATACTCCATCTTGCCCCTTTACCATAGGTATTTGTTTAGGAGCTTCCATCACACCAAACGAGGTCTGCCGTTTAACTTTTTCAAAAAAATCTGCCTCAACCACTACTTCTTTGGCATTTGGAGCCAGTAATTTAAAAGTTACTGTCTGGTTCTTCAACTCAGGAGAAACAATATCTCCCGTGTTTACAGCTACAGTTTCCTGAGCCCATGCGGAAAGAGAAATCAAACATCCTACCGCCAAACTTAAAAATGCTTTCATAACAAAATAATTTTATGCAAAAATAAAGAATATCATAACATCTGTTATTTACATTTTTGCTTATTTATTACAAAAATCCTTGAGTATAAAGCTTTATATAATAAAATGGACAAAAGACAACCTGAGTAATAAAGATCCCATTATATATCAATAAGAATCTTTATAGCACATAATGAAGAACGTCTTTGAACTATCCATACACTTTCGACAAAGTGGTATTAACATTTTTCTAATGAATCTGTACAAAAAATAAAAAAACAAGCCGATGTTTTTCCCTAAACTTCATATACTTTTTCCCACATAATCCTCATAAATTAGGATTGCCGGATAAAGAGAATTGACGTTACTTTGCAACCGAATTACAAAAAACCACTAGACAGATATGAAACGTACAATTCTCGCTTCGCTGGCAGCAGCCGTGACAACAACTGTTTTTGCTGCCCCGACTGATACAGACAATGCATTGGTCAAAGATACAACTAAAGTGATAGACATCGAGGAAGTAGTTGTCATCGCTACTCCGAAGGAAAATAACCGTCTGCGCCAGCAGGCCATTTCGTCAACATCGCTTTCGCAAAATGAAATGCGTAACAACTCGGTGACCTCGGTCAAAGCGTTGTCGGGACTTGTACCCAATCTGTTCATCCCTGATTACGGCTCGAAGTTGACAACTTCGGTATATGTACGCGGTATCGGTTCGCGCATCAATACCCCAGCCGTAGGTCTGTATGTCGACAATATCCCATTCATCGACAAGTCGGCATTCGACTTCAACTACTCTGACATCGAACGAATAGACGTGATGCGTGGTCCGCAGGGAACACTGTACGGACGAAATACTATGGGGGGACTGATTCGTGTGTTCACCAAATCACCTTTCACTTATCAGGGAACAGATATCCGTCTCAGCGCGGCTACATACAATGACTATAAGGCTTCTCTTACTCACTATCACCGTATTTCTTCACAGTTTGCGTTTTCTACGGGATTCTTCTACGAACACAAGGGAGGTTTCTTCAAGAACAACTTCAACAACAAGCGCATTGATACAGACGATGAGTTCGGAGGACGTTTCCGCGCCATTTATCTGCCTTCGGAAAATCTGAAGCTAGACTTCACGCTGAATTATGAATATACCAATCAGGGAGGATATCCATACGAATATACCGGACGTACCGATGACAAGACAGAAGACCGCGGTGAATATATCGGAAAAATATCTTACAACCGTGAATGTGGCTACAAGCGTAACCTGCTGAACGGTGGATTGAATCTGGAACATCAGGCTGATAACTTTATTCTGAGCAGTGTGACTGGTTTCCAGTATCTGTACGACCAGATGAATCTGGACCAGGATTTTACAGAAGCTGACATTTATACCATCATGCAGAAGCAGAACTCCAAGACTATCAGCGAAGAACTGGTGCTGAAATCGAAACCGGGCAATCGCTGGCAGTGGACTACGGGAGTGAGCGGATTCTACCAGTGGCTGAAAACCGATGGACCGGTTACTTTCCAAGAAGCTGGTATACAGAGTCTGATTGAAGACAATATCAATGCAGGACTTTCTCATCTTCCTGCCGGAGCACCTACACTAGCAGCAAAGATTACCACACGTCCCTTGCCTGTTTCGGGAGTATTCGATACACCGATATTAAACGGAGCTATCTATCATCAGTCTACTATCAATGATGTGCTGGTAGAGGGACTGTCTGTTACAGCAGGACTTCGCCTGGACTACGAAAAGCTGAAACTGGATTATAACTCGGTATGCGACATGAACTTCGATTTCAGTGTATCGGCTCCTTTCCTTCCAACGGCGATTGTCAGACAACTGAATGCCAAGACACGGTTCATCGGAAAAGAATCGACCGACTACCTGCAACTGCTCCCCAAATTCACTATACAGTATGCATGGAACAGTAAGAACAACGTATATGCTACTGTCAGCAAAGGATATCGTTCGGGAGGATACAACATCCAGATGTTTTCCGACCTGATACAAAACAACATGCGAAGCGACATGATGAACGCCATCAAGCAGGACGAAGTACTCGGAAAGTTTGCAGGTATGATGCCTGACGTACCAGCCTCTGATGTAAACGTATCGGATGCAACACTTTATAAACCTGAATATTCATGGAATTATGAAATTGGTTCACACACCACTTGGTTCGATGACAGACTGCAAGCCGACGTCGCTCTCTTCTACATGGATACTCACGACCAGCAAATCTCACGTTTTGCCGAAAGCGGACTGGGACGTATCACGGTCAATGCAGGAAAGAGCCGCAGTCTGGGAGCTGAAGCTTCCCTGCGTGCACAGGTGACTGATGCTTTCAGCTTGAACGGAAGCTACGGATATACATACGCTACCTTTACCGATTACGTAGTGAGCGATGAAGAAAACTATAACGGCAACTATGTGCCTTTCGTTCCCAAACATACATTTAATGCAGGAGCACAGTATGTGTTCGGTCTGCGTAATGGAGCTATATTCGACAACATTACGGTAAATGCCAACTACAAGGCTGCCGGACGTATCTACTGGACAGAACAGAACAATGCCAGTCAAGCACTGTACGGCACACTCAACGGACGTGTAAGTTTCAACAAAGGCAACGGACAGCTGGCTTTCTGGATAAATAACGCACTCAACACCGACTATCAGGCGTTCTACTTCGAAACCATGAACAGAGGCTTTGCACAGAAAGGTCGTCCGCTTCAGGTAGGTGTGGATATCCGCTGCCGCTTCTGATGCCAACCTCAAACTCCATAAACCAAACGGACAACAAGAGGTGTCGAACGAAGTTTTATACAGGATATTATAAGTAGACTTATGCTTTATATAGGAAATTAAGCATTAAAGAAAACATTTCAAAAAATAGAAACTTAAAAGTAAAGTATCCTCCTGTCTTTGGTTCCTTCACAACGAAAGCTAAAGCAGGAGGATGCTTTTTATAGATTGCCCCTATTCGTGTTTCAGGCGTTTCTGCTCCGGTTCCTTTTAATCCGATTCTTTTTGAAAGGTGCAGGGTTTCTCCTCAGATTACGATTCTCGCTGTGTTTCTGATAGCTATATCTTTTATTTTGAGAATCACCTCAATTTCAGATTCAATTTAGGTCATAAACTTTTGTGACAGTTTTTTCCCAATAATTTATTTTTTTACCGATAATAGTATATACTCCAAAATGGATAAAAATTTCTACTGATTTGACATTTGGTATACGTGGTGTTAAGTTAAATGTGAACGACTTTTCCGTTTTTGGAAATAGGATGCTATCTATATATTTTTCATAAAACCAAGCCACATCTATACTATCCACAACTGTAGAATCTTTATCTTTCCACCAGACTTTGTACCAGCAATTATCTGTTGGGAAAGGGGCATACGAGATTCCTGACCTTATGGAGCTACGCGTATCATAATCATTTATTAACGTTATAGTTATCTTTTTGCTTTTTTTATCAAAGCTGATCCTTTCACTTACTTGTGCTGTCGCATTTGCACAAATGAAAATGAATGTTAGTAGTGCGTAAAATGTTCTCACAATCATCTGTTGTTTAAACCTTACCGTACACGGGTAGAAAGATGTAATTAGTTTCATAGGCTATTATTTTATCAGATTAAAGGCTTATTCTTCCGAACAACGTAAAATCAGCATGTACAAATATAAGATATTTTTCAAAAAATCAGCACATTAAGTATCATTTTTTCAGAAATAAACATAACCTTAAACGATGCGCGCAAAATCATTATTTTTAGGTATTTCAAAACTCCTCCATACACCGTTACTTTGCAATGTCAAATCAACTAAAAGTATAAAGCAATGAAAAAAACTGGTGTATTTTACGGTTCTACAACAGGCACAACCGAGTCTGTTGCACGTACGATAGCAGAGAAGCTTGGCATTCCTTCAAGCGATGTATACGATGTAAGCAAAATGACTGCCGATGTAGCAGGAAGTTATGAAGCACTGATTTTGGGAACTTCTACCTGGGGCGACGGTGAATTGCAGGACGACTGGTACGACGGCATCAAGGTTTTAAAAGGAATGGATCTCTCCGGCAAGACGGTTGCCCTGTTCGGATGCGGTGATTCTGAATCTTACTCCGATACGTTCTGCGACGGCATGGGTATTTTGTTCAACGACTTGAAAAACAGTGGCTGCCGCTTCATTGGTGCCGTTCCGGATGCAGACTATACATACAGCTCTTCCATTGCTGTAACTGATAGTAATTTCGTGGGACTCGCCATCGACGACATCAACGAAAGCGACAAGACCGACGAACGTGTAACGGCCTGGACTGAAAAATTAAAGACTGAACTAGCCTGAAAGCCTTGAAAACAAACGTCACTAAAACCTAATCTCCATGACAGCTCCTGATATAAATCCCGTAGAACTGAAAGTTTTTCTAAACCACATCTACGAATACAAGAAAGGTGTACGCCAGATGGTGCTCTACACCACCAACCGAAAATACGAAGCATTCGCCGTAAACCGACTGAAAAGCCAGCGCATTAAGTTTGTGATTCAACCGGTAGATGAGGAACGTATCAACCTGTTTTTTGGTAAGGCAGAATGTATCAATGCTATCCGGCTGATGGTAACTCGCCCTTTAAATCTGCTTACGCCCGAAGAAGACTTTATTCTGGGAGCTATGCTGGGATATGATATTTGTGCACAATGCAAGCGTTACTGTACCCGCAAGGCACGCAGAAGCGTATCAAACTAAAATCATTTTTCCTATTCATTCAGTGCACCACAATGCGGACAAATCCCTTTTGTCCGCATTTTTGCTCCACACGCACCACAGGCGTACGGATATTTGTCCGATTTCTTTAAACGCTCGATACACCACACCGCATATACTGCCAGACAGATGTATGCCGCATATACCCAGATGTAGGTAAAGAAGATATATAAGAAAATACAATACGAAGCCAGTCCCAGCAAATAGAAGAAAGCCGTTTCAAGCTTTACCTGATGGAAAAGGTCATCGAGCATAGCCACTCCGAAAAGCAAAATCATCCCTACACATACGATGAACAGTCCGAGAATAAAAGGAACTTCAAAAGGATTCAGTGTAGGATCATAATAATAATGCTCCCACGTTTCGGGAACGAAATGCTGAATACTGTTGTATACGGTAGCCGCCACGGCCAGTAGAAATGACAGGATAATAGGAAATACACTGTCGATATCATTCAGACCTATCAGCTTAATCTGTTTCCTCTGTACTGCCCGATAGACAAACCATAGAAAAAATACGGCCAACACCAGAAAGAAAGGCAAGGTATGCGAACTGCTGAACAAATGAATAAACTGCGAAATAGGATCGATCGGTACGATATTCTCCAGCAGCTTATGTTCCTGAATCCAGCCGATAGTTTCCTGGTCACGCGCGACCTTTACCCATACCGAATCGACTGAATCCTGAGGATGTACATCAAACTCCGCCACTACAAGCTGGTTCCCTTTCACAACGGGAATAGTATCCATAAACGGCAACTGATGAAGCCACAAAGTATCAGCCTCAACTTCAAAATTGCTGCTCAGTGCATAGGCACGCTTGTGTAAGGCCTCCGGAACTGAATCTGTCTTATTCTCCGAAGTCCCGTCTGCCGGCAGGTCCGGATGATAATAACAAGCCACAAGCCCTACCAACAACAGGAGAATCAATATGTACTTACTCTTCTGCATATACTTTCATCTGACACAGCTTACAGTCGAACTGTAAACGGAAACGTTTGCCATCGCTGCTCACCAAGAAATACGGTTCACGATAAGGAGAACGCACCTTATGATGTACCGGACACCAGCCCATGCTATAACGCAGACAATGCTTGCAGAACATCAGCACAGCCTTTTCGGGTGCTTCTTTCTCGAATGCCGGTGCAATACGACGTACCCCATGGTCATGATAGAAAGCAGCAGCAGCCCCATTCATGACATTTCCCAGATACGTCAGTTCCTGAGCCGGAAAAGCATGATGAGTTTCAGGCACACGCCATACTTCCCGCGGATAATTGATACGGCGGGCTTCCAGCAGTTTTTCTACTGCGCGTCGGCGTAAGTCTGACAGTTCAGATGAAGGAATAAACCAGTTGTCCGATAAAACGATTTCCACACTTTCCGCCTCGAACGGTGTATTTCCCAGCTTACTCAACTGATTCTTCAGGTTCTCCTGCTGAGGAGTACGAGCCAGTTCTTTCTCTCTAGGCATAGCCAGACTGATACGGTTATCATCCTCATCAGTAACCGACAGGGTAAATCCGAAATTATTTTCTTCAAGTCTCAGCGTAACGGCAATTTTACGTTCGGCCGACTTTTTCTGCATCACCCGCTCAAACTCCTGATCGAAGTTACGGTAAAGTCTGGTTTTAGGTTTCACACGAGGCATTTCCTGCGGATAGAGCTTGTTGCCGTCTACCCGGTTCACACGGAAGCCGCACAACTTACCCCGCTCGTCAAGATAGCATAATCCATCGCCATTGCTGAACGACTTCACTCCCGCTACCGTCAGGTAATTGCCACGAATCTCTTTCACTGTTCCTACCTCTTCTCCCAGTGACTTCGGCGTATCGAATGAGAAAATACCCGGATTACGCCCGTGAACAAAATAGTCGGTAAAGCCACGACTGAAGCTCTTGTCCAGCTGCGGACGGAAAGCAAGCTTCACTGTACCCGAGGAGGCACGTATGTACTCCTTACGACGTTTCAAAATGGCATCCAGTTTCTGACGATAATAAGCCGTCACATTCTTTACATACGAAACATCCTTCAGACGTCCTTCTATCTTGAGCGAAGAAGCACCAGCATCAAGCAAAGCCTCCAGATTCTCACTCTGGTTCATATCCTTAAGCGACAACAAGTGTTTGTTTCGCGCAATGATTTTTCCGTCGGCATCTACCATATCGAAACCTAAGCGACAGAACTGCGCACACTCTCCACGGTTGGCACTGCGGCCGAAGCATGCCTGACTGACGTAGCACTGTCCGCTGTAACTCACACACAATGCACCATGCACGAAAACCTCGAGCAACGTATCGGGACAGGCAGCATGAATTTTGGCAATCTCATCGAGCGTCAGTTCCCGAGCCAGCACCACCTGACGAAAACCGGCATCAGCCAGAAACTTCACCTTCTGTACCGTACGGTTGTCCATCTGCGTACTGGCATGCAGCGGAATAGGCGGCAGATTGAGCCGTGTTATTCCCATATCCTGAATAATCAGTGCATCTACACCGGCACGATATAAATCCCAGATCATCGCCTCGGTATCTTTCAGTTCCTCATCACGCAGGATCGTATTTACAGTAACGTAGATGCGTGCATTGTACACATGCGCATGCTGCACCAATGCAGCAATGTCTTCCAGCGAATTGCCGGCTGCCGCACGCGCCCCGAAACGGGGAGCACCGATATATACCGCATCGGCACCGTGATTAATAGCCTCGATGCCGCACTCCAGATTCTTTGCCGGAGCCAAAAGTTCTATAGGACGTTGTCTGATCATTATTTAATCTGATTAATATCGTATGGAGTTTCCTGATATACATAATAGTTCAGCCAGTTGGAGAACAGCAGGTTTGCCGTACTCCGCCAGCGAACCAGCGGACCCTTTTCAAGATCATTATCGCGATAATAATTCTTCGGCATGTCGATAGGCAGACCTTTTCCCAGATCACGACGATATTCTGTATCGAGGGTATAAGGAGAATATTCCGAATGTCCGGTCACGTAAAACTCACGTCCGCCACGAGCCATAACGATATGTACACCCGAATCGTCCGACTCGGAAATAATAGTCAGCTCAGGATGTTTCTCGATATCCGCACGGCGTACCTCCGTATGGCGGCTGTGAGGCACGAAGAACACATCATCGAAACCACGGAAGATAGGCAGCTTACTCATACCCTCGCAGATATGATGCTCGAAGATACCGAACATCTTCTTGTCGAGCGGATACTTGGGGATACCATAGTGATGATACAGTCCTGCCTGTGCTGCCCAGCAGATATAAAGTGTAGAAGTGACATGTGTACGTGTCCAGTTGAAGATATCCTGAATCTCGTCCCAATAGTTCACATCCTCAAATTCGAGATGCTCCACCGGTGCACCCGTAATAATCATTCCGTCGAACTTTTCATTCCGCATACATTCGAAATCGCGATAAAACGCCTTCATATGTTCGATAGGCGTATTCTTCGAAGTATGACTTTTCAGTTTCATGAAGCTGACCTCAATCTGTAGCGGTGAGTTAGACAACAGACGAATCAAGTCAGTTTCAGTAGTTATTTTTATCGGCATCAAGTTGAGGATAACAATTTTCAGCGGACGGATATCCTGCGTACTGGCGCGTGAATTGTCGATGACGAAAATATTTTCCTCCTTCAGTATATCGATAGCCGGAAGTTTGTCTGGTAAATTAAGTGGCATTTCTTTATCCGTTAATTAGTTGCAAGTGCAAAATTAGGAAATAAAAATAAAATCTCCCTTATTCTTCCACCGGAAAGACTATGGAAGAGAACAGATTATTTGAACATTACAGAGCTATCCGGACACTTTCTCTCTGTCCCAACAATAACCACCGATTACAATCATGCCACAATTACACTCTCTCCGTAACACAAACGAACGCTCACAAGCTTGCATATATTGAAAAATTTTACGAATATTGCATATAAGTTTGCCGATAACCTAATCTATAAGTCTAAACTTTAAAAAATCCATTAACCTAAGTATCTATACAGCTACTTATACAATATTAAGATTCAATGAGAAACCTTCTGTTCATATCCTTAAGTTGCCTGACCTTTACAGCCTACGGTCAGACCAGAGAATTTGCCAACACCATCAAAGTAGAAGATTCCGATTCGAAGGAAGTTATCCTGGAAAAAGCAGCACATATCGTCCCAACAGCCAACCAGTTGCGTTCGCTGGAAAACGAATTTATTGCTTTTGTACATTTAGGTCCAAATACATTTACCCGTATGGAATGGGGAACCGGCAAGGAAGATCCCAAAATTTTTGACCTGAAACAACTGGACACTGACCAATGGTGTGAAGCCATGAAAGCAGCCGGAATGAAAATGGTGATACTGACAGTGAAGCATCACGATGGTTTTGTTCTGTGGCAGAGCCGCTATACCAAACACGGCATCATGTCTACCGACTTCCAGAACGGGAAAGGAGATATCCTGAAATCGCTGTCGGCTTCCTGTAAGAAATACGGACTCAAACTAGGAGTATATCTATCACCGGCAGATTTGTACCAGATTGAAAGTCCGAATGGTTTGTACGGCAACTTAAGCAAATATACGATGCGTACTATTCCACGTCCTGTAAAGGGACGTCCCTTCAAGAACAAGACCAGTTTCCAGTTCATGCTGGACGATTACAATGAATATTTCATGAACCAGTTGTTCGAAATCCTTACGGAATACGGAGATATACACGAAGTATGGTTCGACGGAGCTCACCCCAAACGCAAAGGAGGACAGCGTTACAACTATACCGCCTGGAAACAGCTGATCAAAGCCGTAGCTCCCAATGCTTCCATATTCGGACGGGAAGACATCCGCTGGTGTGGCAATGAAGGTGGCAAAACCCGAGATACTGAATGGAATGTAATTACCTATTCGGAAAACCCTGATACGACTTCTTACTTCCCCGATCTGACCGATAAAGATTTGGGTAGTCGTGAAGTTTTATACAAAGGCGATTACCTGCATTATCAGCAGGCAGAAACCAATACATCTATCCGCGAAGGATGGTTCTATCGTGATGATACCCAGCAGAAAGTAAGAAGTGCAGACGACGTGTTCGATATCTACGAACGTGCCGTAGGCGGTAACTCGACTTTCCTTCTGAATATACCTCCTAACCGGGACGGACGTTTCTCTGACAGGGACGTGGCAACGTTGAAGGAAGTGGGCCAGCGTATCCGTGAAACGTATGGTGCAGACTTATTGAAGGGCGCAAGTGGTCCGGCAGAGGTCCTGGATGACGATAAAAATACCTTCACGACAGTTGCCTGCGGAGCGAAAATAACCCTTACGACTCCCTCTCCTGTTACATTCAATCGTCTTGTACTTCAAGAAGCCATTGCCCTCAGAGGAGAACGCGTAGAAGAACATATAGTGGAAGCATGGATAGACCGTAAATGGAAAGAGGTAGCACGCGGCACCAACATCGGTTATAAACGTATCCTCCGTTTCCCGGATGTAACGACTAACAAGATTCGGGTTCGGTTTACGCAGACACGCATGGACGCAGCAATAAGCAAAATATCCGCACACTATTACCATTCACGTCCACCACAACTGTCAGCACATCGTGATGTAAACGGCATGGTCACCATTGAACCCCTGCGACAGGAATTCAACTGGAACCGCAACAGCGAGAACAGTGCAGACAATCTGAATGCAGGCTACACCATTTATTATACACTGGACGGCACAGAACCGACTACTTCATCGAGGGTTTATACAGGACCGTTCTTTGCAGACAACCAAGAGGTATCTGCCGTTTCTGTACTGAATAATCAGACGGGAGCCGTATGTAAGGAACAATTCGGATATGTCAAGAAGAACTGGAAAATAATACATGCAGGCAGTGAGGACAGCAACCATCAGGCAGCACTTGCCATCGATGAAGATCCGGCTACTTACTGGCAGACAGCTCCGTCAGCAACCGACCAAAGTCTGACTATCGATATGGGCAGCGTGAAGTCCATCAAAGGATTTGCCTATACTCCTCAGAAAGCTAATCAGGAAGGTATGTTTGAGCGTGGTACGATATGGGTAAGTACAGACAACCAGAAATGGAAAAAAGCGGATGATTTCGTATTTGGCAACCTGATCAATGACCCTGTAAAACGTTACCATTACTTCAAATCGGAAGTGAAAGGCCGCTATGTAAAGATTGAAATGGTCGAATCTGCCAACCAGTCGAAATATGCTTCGATTGCCGAACTCGATATTTTGTAAACTGAAAGTGATTGTAGCATAGAGGTAATTAATCTCCCCCAAAGAGCCCTGCCATTCCTCCTATTTATGGGAAGGAATGGCAGGGTTTTACACTATCTTCATTTGACGGATAAATTCCATTACTGATTATGATATTGACTGGAGGAAATTCGTCTATGGATATTAATCAGAATAAACTAATTATGTATCATTAATATTTAAACATAAAAGGGTATGAAAAAAATAAAATCATTCTATTATGAGATTGTAATTTCAAAGATTTATATGCTGGAAAAATACAAACGAGAATTTGATGAAGGAAACATATACAACGGAATTTGGGGAACTTTACAAACACTTTTCGTATTTACTGCTTGCATAATTCTTTTTATACTCGTACATATATGCGGAATTCCACAATACAAATTAAGTATAGCTTTAGGCACAGTTATCTTATGTCTAATAGTTGTCAACTCGATAATTAAAAAGCTAAAACAAGACAGATACGTTCAGATAGTCTATGAGGAATATTTAAAAATGACTGAAGAAGAAAGAAAAAAACATTATAAGCGTGGATTATGGAAAGTAATACCTATATTCTTTTATCCTATTATAATTATTGCGTTCTTAAAGCTGATAACTGTAATCTTTTAAGTTGACTCTTTCAGCTGTAACTGTTTATAAATAAGTACCTATGAAAGCAATACAAAACTGCCTACAGAAAATAGTTATCTATAAAATATATTCTTTAGAAAAGCAAAAAATGGAATATAATGACAATGAAGTATATAATCACATAGGAGTAGGTTTTTTGATTGTATTCTCATATATAGTAATTATATTGCTTTTTTTATCCGTACGATTATTTAATGAATTGAGAAACAATTCCACACTTATTGTTTGCGTTACAATATTATGTTTTTCGGCTAAGTATTTTTTCGTAAAACACTTAAAACAAAAAAAATATGTTCAGGCAATTCACAAAGAGTATTTACAAATGGATTTAAAGAAAACTATAAAATTGGATTATATTACGTTGTATTTGTTATTTTATTTCCTCTATTCAGCATACTAGTTATGGAATTAATAGAGTTTATTACGGATAATTGATTGAAGTGCTATAAAATTGTCATGTACAACACTTTGCAAGAAGCACTTTTCTTCCGAAAATTAATAGATACCAACCGTGTAACCCCCGAACGAATAATAACTCTTACTACAGTTTTTACCTATTAAAAAAGGAAACAAAAAAGAACTTCCATCCCTGTTTTAATTGGAAATGGAAGCCCTACAATATCTATTTTTCAGAACCAAATTGTTACACTGTTATCAGATTTATCATATTGAAAAGCTGCAACATTGTTCATGTCTATGCTATAAACATAATCATAAATTGATGTAACTACCAAATAAGGAGATTCTACCTGGTAACTTTTCACTTCAATAGCTTCCTTAGAAAAGCCTATTTTTTCATAGATTATATAGACCTTATCTGCATGATAGCTTTGTAACTTTTCAATATTCAACTCTGCCATGGAAGGAGGCAAATCATCCTCCTTATCACACGAAACAAAAATAACAGACAGACAACACACCGCTGCCATTAGAACATACTTTCTAAAATTCATAACAAAAGCTTATTTTAATTAATTTGGGGCACAAAATTAACTTTATAAACTTTACAAAAGCACGTTTCTATCTGTTTTTTTATTCTTTTTCGTCAATTTGGAAGCCATCTATAGAAGAATTATAACTTAATAAAAAGATACATCTATATGTATAAGCCAGCATCCCAAAGAGAAAATATTTATCTTTGTGGCAGATAAAAACAGATTATTCCATTTGACGAACAAAATTTCCATTACTGGTTATGATGTAGATAGGAGGAGTGCCTTCATACGTCATCGTTACTTCTATTTCATTCGAATAATTCAAGAAAATCTTGTAATTTCCTTCATCCACCCGATAAGAAGAATTGGAAGTGTTTTTAATTTCATAAGTTATTTTATTGGCCGTTTCCTTATAGTTATCGAATCTTCCTCCCGAATAAAATTTGAGAACTTCATATCGGGAGCCCGATGTATCCAATGCACGTTTCCAAGTAGTATTTACAAAGAAATTTTCAACCGGCTCATCGTCCTTGCAAGAGCTAAGACATAAAATCAAAGCAAAAAAGAATAAAATTTTTGTTTTCATAGTATTTATATTTAGGTGTTCGTTTATAAATCTGATTCTCTATTCTTAAAACTCTCTGTAGAATTTATGGTAAACCCTATCCAATTAATAAATGAAGCAGGACAAATATAGTAAGCTATTTCACCAAAGTAATATTTCACATACGACTGTAAACAAAGCAATTCACTTCATAAATGAAAGCAATATCCTTCATATTTACAGCATTCAAGAGCCAAAGTATACCAATTGGCTAAAAGGTTCATCAAGGTTTACCAAATATACTAAAAAAGTAATATAAAATCAGAATATTCCCCAGATTTTTTCTTATTTCTAATCTTACTCATTAAAAACATCTTTTCAGCCTAACATAATCAATATATTCCTCAAAAAAACACTGGAGATATACTTTCCCAATAGCTTTTTTCTAACTTTATCAGCCCAGGTAGTTCGAATCAGCGTATGTTACAAATTTACAAAAGCACATCTTCATCTATTTTTTCATTCTTTTTCGTCAATTTGGAAGCCATCTATAGAAGAATTATAACTTAATAAAAAGATACATCTATATGTACAGGTCAGAAATAAAGGACAATATTTACCTTCGTATTATATTTTCAATATCGATGTGACATACTACGTTTCCACAGGAAGCATTTAGGTTAGAAAGGAGATAATTTAAACACTATTAAATCTGAAGACATTACTTTTGTATTCATTTTTCGTTATTTTTGTATAAGATGCCAATCAAGATTGATATTCAGTTTATTGCCTTGTAAGAATAACCTTTCAAAATAACCTACTATGAATGCGAAGAAAAGATATCCGTCACGGTTACAAGCCCAGTTTTTGTGGCTGCTTGTTACCTTATTTGCAACAACCTTTGTGTATGCTCAAAATTCAAACGATTCCATTGTAATAGATACATTGGCTTCGGGTGAACCTGTTTACAATTGTATGAAAGTGGACCAAAAGCCAGAGTTTCCGGAAGGAATTCCAACTTTATGTCAGAATCATCTGCGTATTTATTACAAGAGTGATCAGTACTATGATGAAGGTATAGGCGTACGTGGAATAGTACAATTCGTAATTGATAAAGATGGAAATGTAAGGAAGCCAAAGATACTCCGCAGCTTGGATTATTTTCCAAAGTTTGACTCACTGGCTCTTCGTTCAATCAGCATTATGCCTCGTTGGAAACCAGGCTTACTAAACGGTAAAGCAGTAGCGACAAATTATGTTGTACCTATAAAACTTACACAGATGGTACCCAAGGCCAAAGACATTGCTTCTGTAATGGAGTGTCTACTCGATTTGTGCAATACGTCATCGTGGGACAATGTATGGATAGATATCGAAGGCAAAAAGTCAGATTCTCACTTTTTAGAAACTATCGACCCCAATAACTTCCGATATTTTCTTGTTTTGAAAAACACTGCTTCTGTTACTCATTTTACTTCGGACCCAAAGTATAAGGCAGTCTTATTGATAACTCTGAAGAAAAGCAAATAGCTTAATCCCCACATTACAATAGACACAACAACCAACAAAAACACCCCTGAAAGTCTTCAGCATCCGACTTTCAGGGGTGTTTTTATGAAATACTTATACGGTCGCCATTTTACAACCGATTTTTGTAAATGCTTGCCATCAGCTTCTGGTACTGATTCTCCAGCTCCATGTAAGCCTGCAAGTTACGGTATACGTTGTCGGCTTCCGTATAGTAATCGATGATGGAAAGTTGTCCTGCGGTAACGGCTTCTTTCAGCATGTCCAGCGTTTGATGCATCAGCTCCACGTCGTATGCCTGCATGGCGGTAGTCAACTGCTGCATTTCGTTGAACTGGCTCTGCACCTGAGCTTCTGCCTGCAAGCGGGCATTATCCAACAGATACTGGGCGCTGATAGCTTGTGCACGGGCTATCTGGTGCTTCTTCCTATTCGAAAAGATCGGTAAACTTCCTCCGATAAGGAAGCCGTTGCTCTTTTCATCGAGTGAAGTGTTGCGACGATAGCCTATTTCCAGTTTCGGCAACCAGCTCTGACGACTTACACTGATGTTCTTCTCGGCAGCACGCGCAGCGGCATCAGCAGCCAGCAGCGTAGCATCGGTAGCCATCACCTCATCGTACAAGGCGTTATAGTCTTTCAGCGCTTCTACCTGCGGATAATCGCGTGAGGTAAAGTCCATCGGAAGATTGCCGTTCATGGCAAGCAACTGCTGTAAGGCGGTACGATGAGCTGCGTTGTTCTGCGAAACTTCTGTCTGCACACTCATCCGTTCCATCTTGATTTTATTGACTTCCAATATGCCGGCATCCCCTTCTTCCAACCGCTTTTCGAACAAGGCAAGCAGTTCGTCGGCATTCTTTTTCCGTTCTTCCAACAGACCTTGCTGTTTGTTCAGCATCACAAGATCCAAGCAGAGATTCTTTGCATTCAGCAGTATATCGCGACGGGTAGCCTCATACTGACGGTAAAGGGCTTCACGCTGCAACTTTCCCGAACGGCTGCGTGCCGCATACAAGGTGGGAAAATCGAATCCCTGTGTCACGACCAGTTCCGAACTCGACATACCGGTAATACCTTTGGTATAAAACGGACTATATTCTACCGAAGGATCTTCCAGGTTATTCTGTGTCTGGACTTCCAATTGTGCAGCTCGTGTAGCATGTTGCTGTGACTGCAATTCTTTATTATTCTGTTCTATCTGACGGAGCACCTCATCGATGCTCTGTGCCTGCATGCCTGCCGTAAAAAACAGACATGCAGCCAATGTAATATAGGTATGTTTCATAATTACTGTTTATTAGCATCTGACTTCTTGCGGTTCATCAGTTCGTACACAATAGGGATGACAAAAGCATTGAGGAAAGTCGAGGTAAGCAAACCTCCCAGAATAACCTTTGCCATCGGACTCTGGATTTCGTTGCCGGGCAGACCTCCACGCAAAGCAAGAGGTATCAATGCCAGAGCAGACGACAAGGCGGTCATCAAAATCGGATTCAGACGGTCGAGAGAACCTCGAAGGATACTTTCGCGCAGTCCCATTCCTTGCTCATCACGCAACGTATTGTAATGGCTGATAAGCAGCATACCGTTACGGGTAGCAATACCGAATAATGATATAAATCCGATGATTGCCGGAATACTGACTTCACCTGTAGTGCACAGCAAGGCAAATACACCGCCTATCAGGGCAAGTGGCAGGTTCAGCAAAATCACGCCACTCTGTGAAGCATTGCGGAACTGCATGTACAGCAACAGGAAGATGACCACGATACTCATCAGGGAAGTAAGCAGCAAGGTACGACTGGCAGCCTGCTCACTTTCAAACTGTCCGCCGTATTCGATGTGATAACCTTCGGGCAACTGTATCTTCTCGTTCACCCGTGTCTGGATATCGTTTACTACACTGCGCAGGTCACGTCCGCTGGTATTTGCCGAAATGACAATCTTACGCTTTACGTTCTCACGGTTAATGGTATTCGGTCCCATCGACGATTCCACGCGCGCCACGTAGCTCAACGGTATCTTGCGTCCCTGAGCATCGTCTATCATCAGGTCTTTGATACGTTCCATCGAGCCACGGTTATCTTCCGCTGCACGTACCACAAGGTTGAAGGATTTTCCTTTTTCGTATACCTGAGAAACAACTTCTCCGGCCATGTTTACTGTAACAAATTCATTGAACTGTGCCAGTGAAATGCCATACTTGGCAAGCATTTCCCGGCGAGGTATAATTTTCAGTTCCGGACGCTCAATCTGCTGTTCCACATTCAAATCGGCAATACCTTCCACATCGCTTACAGCCTCTTTTATCTGATTACCCAAAGAGAACATCTTGTTCAGATCATCACCGAAAAGCTTGATAGCGATATTTGCCTGCGTACCACTCAGCATGGCATCGATACGGTGACTGATAGGCTGACCGATTTCGATATTTGCCCCAGTCAGCACCGACAATTTATGACGAACCTCTTCGAGTACTTCCTGATGGGAACGACCGTCCAGTTCGAACGGAGCTTCTATTTCCGAAACGTTTACACCCAATGCATGCTCGTCGAGTTCGGCACGTCCTGTCTTGCGTGCTACGGTCTTTATTTCGGGAATGGTAAGCAGTAGTTCCTCTGCCTGACGGCCAATCTTATCAGACTCTTCCAGTGAGATACCGGGAAGAGAGCTTACATTGATGGTGAACGAACCTTCGTTGAACGGTGGCAAGAAACTGTGCCCCAACGTAAAGAACGCTCCCAATGCCACGATAAACAAGGCTATAGTACCACCCAGCACCGTCCGCTTATGTTCCAGTGCCCAAAGCAGTCCGCGTTCGTAATGCTTTTTCATCCATACGGCAACAAAAGCCTCTTTGGGCAGCCCGTTTTTCTTGAAATCTCCTCCCAGCAGATAGCTGCACAGTACAGGAGTAAGTGTCAGCGCTACGACTGTCGATGCGAATAATGATACGATGAACGCGATGCCCAGCGGAACCAGCATTCTGCCTTCCATACCACTCAAGAAGAACAGAGGTACGAAACTCACTACGATAATCAGGGTTGAGTTAAGAATGGGCATACGCACTTCACGCGAAGCATGGAACACGACATCCAATACGGGTTTGCGTTCACTGGCAGGAAGCATACGGTTTTCACGCAGGTGCTTCCATACGTTCTCCACATCGACGATGGCATCGTCTACCAGCGAACCGATGGCAATGGCCATACCTCCCAGACTCATGGTATTGATGCTGAGTCCCATATAGTGAAGTACCAGAATAGCTACCACCAGCGACAAGGGAAGTGTAACCAGCGAAATGATGGTAGTACGTGTGTTGGCAAGGAAAAGGAAAAGTACGATAACCACAAAGATAGCTCCTTCGTAAAGAGATTCCTGTACATTGCCAATAGAGCTTTCGATGAAGCGTGACTGACGGAAGATATCGGTAGAAACCTTTACATCTGCCGGAAGATTCTTTTGTAAGTCTTTCAAAGCAGCTTCCAGTTTTTCCGTCAGCTCGATAGTTCCCGTATTCGGCTGTTTGGTAACAGTTATCAGTACGGCAGGTTTACCTTTTTCCGAAGCAAGTCCCAGTTTAGGCTGCTGGGCTCCTACCTGTACGTCGGCAATATCTTCCAGTGTGACCGGAGCACCGTCGACTGTCTTTACAACCGAACGTGCCATCTGGCGTACATTATCCGTAGAAACGACTCCACGCACGATGTATTCGTTGCCATATTCATAAATTACTCCTCCGTTGGTATTCTGATTCATGCCACGAGTTACTGCCATGACTTCTCCCAATGTCACACCGTAGTGCTTCATACGCTCGGGATGCAGCAGTATCTGATATTCTTTAATGTCACCTCCCAACACGGCAACCTGAGCAACTCCTCCGGTAGACAGCAAACGCGGACGGATAGTCCAGTCGGCAAGTGTACGCAAATCGAGCATAGAGGTGCTGTCGGCAGTCAGTCCCACAATCAGCAACTCACCTAAAATAGATGACTGTGGACCGAGTGTAGGATTGCCCACATTATCGGGTAAATCCTCACCTACCGTTGCCAGTTTTTCAGATACAATCTGACGTGCCAGGTAAATGTCCGTATCCCAGTCGAACTCTACCCATACTACAGAAAATCCCGTTGTCGACGATGAGCGTACACGACGTACTCCCGTAGCACCATTCACTGCCGTTTCGATAGGGAACGTAACCAGCTGTTCCACTTCTTCGGCAGCCATGCCTCCCGCTTCCGTCATTACAACTACGGTAGGTGCATTCAGGTCGGGAAACACATCCACTTCGGTATGAAATGCCGTATAGGTTCCTCCTATCAGCAATAATATCGAAGCCACCAGAACCAGCAAGCGGTTCTGTAATGAAAAATGTATGATTTTATTCAGCATAATATTCTATAATGATATACGTGTCTGTAACAAAACACGTCCGACGATTAATGATTGTGTGTATGTCCCGGAATGGTATTGCCGGCAGCAGCCAGTTTCACATGCATGGCTCCTATAGTTACCACTTTTTCTCCGCCTTTCAGTCCCGAAAGAACTTCCACACGGCAGCCATCGTTCATACCAAGCTTTACTTCCTGTTTCTTGTAACATTCCGCATCTACCTGCAAGTATACGAAATTCAGTCCCTGTTCTTCGGTTATTGCCGAAACAGGCAGGCTGATAACTCCCTGACGCTCTTCCGACAACAGATATACCTCTACGAAAGAACCAGGTATCACGTCGCCACGGTTATCAAATTCAAAAGTTACCGGGATGTAATAGGATGCATCGCCCGATGATTTGCCATACGACAGCAGACGTCCTTTCAAATCATCCAGCCGATATACTTTGTCATCGTAAGTAGTTGTGAAATTAGCCGAAACAATCGATTTCAGTCCAGCATAATAACGTTCGGACACTTCAGCTTTCAACTGTAAACGGCGAGTCTGGGTAACGGTAAGCAAAGGCTGTCCCACGGTTACATAGTCGCCTTCCTTTACCAGACACGACTTGACATAGCCTCCTATCGGCGACTTGACAGCCACTCCTTTTCCGTCCTTGCTGGGAGAAAGTGCCTCGTAAGCTATGCGGGCATTTTCATAATTTTCTTTCAGCTGATTAAAATCTTTCTGCGAAACGATTTGCTTGTCCACCAGCTTGGCCGCACGTTCGTATTCACTCTTTGCCGTTTCGTAAGCAATACGGGCACGCTTTACCGGATCCCCTTCCTGAATATGCTGTGAAGAAACTGTAAGCAGTGCCATACCGGCAGATACTTGTGTACCTTCAATCAATGAACGGGTAAAGTTCACAACACCCGAAACAGCAGCAACGACAGTGGCTTCATCGCCTTGAGCAGCCAATACCTGTCCGCTGGTAGGAATCACACTACGAAAAACAGCTGGTTGTACTTCCTCTACTTGTACACCGGCGGCCTGAGCTTTTTCAGGAGTTAAAACTATTTCGTCTGCGTGGGCAGCATGCGCCTCTTTTGCTTCCCCCTCAGCTTCGTGGTCATGTCCTTCATGACCTCCACAAGAGCCCAGCATACACGCAGCCAGAGCTCCCATAAAAATATAATGCTTCATAATGATGTAATTAATGTATTAAAGACAAAAACTTATTTCTCCGCACCGCGAAGGTACGGACATTGTCCTGCAACCGGATTGCAGTTTTTTATACAAGAATTACAGAAGCGGGAGGTGCACGTAACCCAGCTGTCTGAATAAACTGGTACGCATGCAGACTTTCTACAAAGAGTGCCCAGTCGGCATCAGCATCGTCAGTCGGTAAGGCCAGTACGCCCAATACGTTAACCAACGGATAAAGTATGGAATAAAAAGAATAATCGGGAGTTATGTCGGACAGATGCTGGTCGGGTGTGCTGCATTGAAAATTGGTAACACACACACTGGTACACGAATGGCGGTCGGCATCGTCGCTATGATGCATATGTCTGCTGCATGTTGCAGTAGCCTCATGTGCCACCAGATCGGTCGACAAACAGAATATTTCCGAATGATGATGATGTGGGAAAACCTGGGCAACCAGCATCAGCATGCAGATTGCCAACAAAAAATATGATTTGAATTCCCTTTTCATCATCATTCTGTATCACTTAATAATATCAAGCTTCTTCATCACCGTTATCTTCGGCTATCGGTGTGGTGACGAGTACCTTATCGATACGCGCTCCGTCCATATCGACAACCTCGAAAGTAAATCCGTTCCACTGGAGTGTTTCACCACTGGTAGGAATGTGCTGCAATTCCTTCAGCAGCAAGCCTCCCAACGTATGATACTCTGAAGCTTCGAATAAGTCACTGCGGTTAAAATAACACAAGAAGTCATATAATGAACACTGTCCGTCTACCAGCCAGCCTTCCTTATTTACTCGTTTGATGATATCCGGTTCTTCCTCCGGATCGTCTACATTACCCACTAATCCTTCCAGAATATCACGCAGCGTAATAATACCGGTACAGATACCAAATTCATCACAAACCAGTGCACGACTGATTTTCTGCATCTTCATCTGCTCAAGCACTTTATAAACGTTCATGCTCTCATGAAAATACGTAGCCTCATGAATCAAAGACGCCAGCTTAAAATCGGGATTAGACAGATGTACAACCAGATCTTTCAAGTTTACAATTCCTTTCACATGATCCAGGTCACCGTCGGCTATCGGATAAAACTCAAACAAGTTTTCATTTACTACCGCTCTGACTTCGTCAGCAGTCATATCCATGTCCAGCCAGACAATATCACTCTTATGTGTCATGATCGAGCTGACTTTCAAATCTCCCAACAAGAATACACGCTGCATGATATCTTTCTCTACAGGCTGTACCTCTCCTTCTTCGGTTCCCTCCTCGATGATAGACTTGATTTCCTCTTCGGTCACCTTATTGTCGGTTTCCTTGATCCCCAGTAAATTGAAAATAATCTCAGTACTCTTGGAAAGCAGCCAAACGAAAGGAAGTGCGATAGAAGCAAGTACTCTCATGGGACGTGCAACCACTTTGGCAGCCTTTTCGGCAACACTCAATCCGATACGCTTCGGTACGAGTTCTCCGAAAATAATCGTAAGGTAAGTTACAACGACTACAATGATACCCTGAGCCAATGCCGAAGCATAGGTAACTGATACTCCCCACGAAATCATGGTTTCGGTCAGGTCGGCAGCAATGCGGTTTCCCGAATAGATACCGGTTAAAATACCAATCAGGGTAATTCCAATTTGTACTGTTGAAAGGAAGCGGTCGGGGTCGTTAGCCAGCTTTAAAGCTACTTTAGCAGACTTGCTGCCTTTTTTTGCATCTGAAGAAAGCCGAGATTTACGGGCTGATATTAATGCCACCTCGGACATAGCGAAAATACCGTTAAGTACTATCAACCCGATAATTATGATTATCTCATCCATATAAAAAATAAGTGTGTTTGCCTCACAAATATAGCGCAATGTTCCATGACTATAAAAGATAGTTCCTACAATTAAACAGTTTTAACAAAAAAAACTGAATCACTCACCCGAATGCATACATTTTGTACGCAAACGGAATTTATGATAGTAAATTCTGCCAGTATTTTTTGCCAATTCCCTAAAGTTTGATGTCTGTTTTTCTATTCATGCCTAATTTCCTAAACGTAAAAATGCCTATCTTTGGCAAAAAATAAGAAAACAGATGAATACAGAATATTTAAATAACTTTGAAGAGAAACTACAGCAAGAGTTACTGCACTTGTGTACCAATTACGGCATGCTCGACGGCACGCTACTTGCTGCCGATGACATAGACAACCGCTGGCACGACCTGGCTCCCGAATATGTAGCCGATGCGGTAGGACAAATTCGTGATTATCCTGTCGTATCAGTAGCTTGGGCTGCTTATCTTGGCCTGGGAGTCGCTTTTGGATGGGATGAAGACTGGGAATATTACGCACAGGCCAGCTATCAGTCGTATTACGGTGAGCAAGGTTTCGATGATATGGACGAACACATCGTACGCGATCTGCTACAGCTGCCGCTCGACAGCAAAGAAGCAGGCCAGCTGGAAGACATTATCCGCCGCTGCGGACAAGCTACAGTAAGCATGATACGCCATGAACAGATAGAACCTCAGAGTCCGATGGCTTTTCATGTTTTCGCACGTGCCTGCCGCACAATGTTCCGTATCGGTGCAGCCATCGAGCTGAAACGTCTGGGATACAAGTTCGAGAAAATAGAATTGGGACGGAATTTGAATGAGTTGCCCTCATAAATTCTTCGTTTTTTTCTATCTTTGCCACACAACAAATTTGCAAACAACAAGAAAAGATATAGCATGAAGCGGATAAAAGTCACTTCCCCTCACGGAATAAATACTTGCATACAGCTTCCTTCATCGAAAAGCATCTGCAACCGTGCACTGATAATCAATGCCCTTGCCAAAGGAAACTGTCACCCGGAAAACCTGTCCGACTGCGACGACACACGGGTGATGATACAGGCTTTGCAACACATGCCTTCCATCATCGACATTATGGCGGCCGGTACGGCCATGCGTTTCCTGACGGCTTTTCTTGCCGTAGGCGAAGGCACACACATCATAACCGGAACACAGCGTATGCAGCAGCGCCCTATCAGCATACTGGTCAATGCACTCCGAGCCTTGGGAGCTGACGTAGAATATGCAGGCAATGAAGGTTTTCCACCGTTGCGCATCGTAGGACGCAAGCTGGTAAACAGTGAAGTGACTTTGCCAGGAAATGTAAGTTCACAATATATCTCTGCCTTGCTGATGATAGGTCCGGCACTGACTAACGGACTAAAGCTTACACTGACGGGAGAAATTGTATCTCGCCCATATATCGACCTTACGCTGAAACTGATGCGCGACTTTGGAGCCAATGTAGCTTGGATCAGTGAAAACCAACTGGAAGTAAAGCCTCAACCTTATCAAGCTGTTCCCTATTATGTAGAGAGCGACTGGAGCGCAGCTTCGTACTGGTATGAAATCTGCGCATTGTCGGAACAGGCAACAGTCTGCTTGCCGGGATTATTCCGCGAAAGCCCGCAAGGTGACTCGGAAGTAGCACGGTTATTCGAACAGCTGGGAGTAGAAACCGTTTATGGGGAACGTGAAGTGACTCTTCGAAAAACAGGAAAAATCACTGCACGCATGGAATACGATTTCGTTAATCAGCCTGACTTAGCCCAGACATTTGTAGTGACTTGTGCCGTAATGGGTATTCCTTTCCGTTTCTCCGGACTTCAGAGCCTGAAAATTAAAGAAACCGACCGCATAGCCGCTTTAATAGCCGAAATGAAAAAGCTGGGATACCTCATTACAGAAAGCGAAGGTTCCGTACTGTCGTGGAACGGTGAACGTTGCACTCCTGACACCAGCCCTTGCATAGACACTTACGAAGACCATCGCATGGCTATGGCTTTTGCTCCCGCCTGCATCCGATTGGGAGATATATACATCAATCATCCGCAAGTAGTTACCAAATCATATCCGCATTACTGGGAAAACCTGATACATGCGGGATTCAACATCACGGAGGAATAAATCATCATGTGGATACTTATTGTCATACTGATAGGAGTAGCATTATTCGGACTGGTAGCCGGATATTTCTATAACCGGAACATACAAAAGAAAATCGATCGTGGAGAGCTGGAAGAAGCTCCTCCCGTAGTAACCGTAGACAGTGAATGCTGCGGTCAGCATCAGATTTGTGAAAAAGAAAGTTTGCTAGCAGCTGTAAGCAAGCAAATAGAATATTATGACGACGAAGAACTGGACCGCTTCAAAGGACGTCCTTCTGACGGATATTCGGAAGAGGAAATCGAAGAGTTTCGCGACATTCTGTACTCCATGCAGGAAGTGGATGTGGCAGGATGGAGCCGAAGTCTGCAACTTCGTGGCATTGAATTGCCCGACGAACTGAAAGATGAACTTTTCCTTATCGTAGGAGAACGAAGATTTCATTAATCTTCCTGCCGGTCTGTCTCATTACCGAATACAACTATCATGGATATATTAGAACTGTTACAATATACTTTTTTCCAACATGCCTTGCTGGGTAGTCTGTTTGCCAGCATCGCCTGCGGAATTATCGGAACCTACATTGTCACCCGTCGGCTTGTTTTTATCAGCGGAGGAATCACACATGCTTCTTTCGGAGGTATCGGAATCGGACTCTATACGGGTATTTCTCCCCTGCTCACGGCAGCCATCTTTTCGGTGCTGTCAGCTTTCGGAGTAGAATGGCTCAGCAAGCGGAGTGATATGCGTGAAGATTCTGCCATTGCTGTATTCTGGACATTCGGAATGGCTATCGGAATCATTTTCAGTTTCCTTGCTCCGGGATTCACTCCCGACCTTTCTTCATTTCTTTTCGGAAATATACTTACCATCACACAAAGTGACATACTGCTGCTTGGTATACTGAGTATAGTGCTTATCGTATTCTTTTCACTGTTTCTACGCCCAATCGTAGCTATCGCTTTCGACCGTGAGTTCGCGCGTTCACAACATCTTCCCGTAGCCACTTTCGAGTATCTGCTGATGATGTTTATCGCTCTGACTATCGTATCATGCCTGCGCATGGTAGGCATCGTGCTTGCCATCTCGCTACTCACTCTCCCACAGATGACGGCAAACTTGTTTACCAGCCGTTTCAAGAATATCATCTGGCTGTCTATCGGCATCGGCTATATCAGTTGTCTGGGCGGACTACTGTTCTCATACAAATATCAGATTCCTTCAGGAGCAGCCATCATCTTTATATCCATACTGATATATGTCGTAGCAAAAATCTGCCGGCAGTTCCGTAAACAGGAATAAATATTCGCGATTTTTACTTACTTTTGCAAGAACAATAAAAACAGATACTTATGGAAATAAAAATTACTTCACTCGATCATATCCACGAAGCTGCCAAAGAGTTTATTGCAGCCATGGGCGATAACACAGTATTTGCCTTCTACGGCAAAATGGGAGCAGGAAAGACTACTTTTACCAAAGCTGTATGCGAAGAACTGGGAGTAACAGATGTCATCAACTCACCTACATTCGCTATCGTAAATGAGTATCGTTCGGAAACTACTGGAGAACTGATTTATCATTTCGACTTCTACCGTATCAAAAAACTGGAAGAAGTATACGACATGGGGTATGAAGATTATTTTTACAGTGGAGCTCTGTGCTTTATCGAATGGCCTGAACTGATAGAAGACTTGCTTCCGGGCAATGCAGTAAAGGTATATATCGAAGAAAACGAAGACGGCACTCGTACCGTCCGCTTCGATGCCGAAGAATAATGCATTATGGTGACACACTATATCATACAGGGCATATTTGTCCTGGTGGGGCTGCTGGCGTTGCTGGCTGCCCTATTCAACTGGGACTGGTTTTTTACGGCCCATAACACACAGTTCATCGTAGCCAATGCCGGCAGAAACCGTGCACGTCTGTTTTATGCCGCCATCGGTCTGCTGATGATAGCTACGGGAGTATTCTTCTTCCTTTCCATTCAGGGATGCATTTAAGTAACAACTAATCTATGAAAAACACCAACCTCAAAAAATGCTTCACAGCAAGCTTACTCGGAATCATTGCACTAGGAAGCTATGCACAAGTCAATTACGTAGAACCACCTATAATGGGATGGAGTTCATGGAACACTTACCGCGTCAATATCAACGAAGAGCTGATCAAGAAACAGGCAGATGCCATGATTTCACAGGAACTTGACAAGGTTGGCTATCATTTCATAAACATCGACGACGGATTCTTCGGATTCCGCGATGAGAAAGGTATCCTGCATACCCATCCACAACGTTTTCCAAACGGAATGAAAGGAATAGCCGACTATATCCATTCACTGGGACTGAAAGCAGGTATTTATTCGGAAGCGGGAGCCAACACATGCGGTTCGCTTTGGGATGGAGATAAAAACGGAATTGGGGTTGGGCTTTATGGATTTGAACATCAGGACGCCAACCTTTTCTTCAACGAATGGGGATTTGATTTTATCAAGATTGACTACTGCGGAGCCGGACAGCAGCTCGACCTTGAAGAACAAGAAAGATATACGGAAATTGTCAATGCCATCCGCGAAGTTTGTCCACGAAATATTTCTCTGAATATCTGCCGATGGGCTTATCCGGGTACATGGGTAAGCAGTCTGGCACGTTCCTGGAGAATCAGCGGAGATATCAATCCGTCGTGGGAATCTGTCAAATATATAATCGACAAAAATCTGTATCTCTCAGCCTTTGCCGGTAACGGACATTACAATGATATGGACATGCTGGAAATAGGACGAGGATTGAAGCCGGAAGAGGAGGAAACTCACTTTGGCATGTGGTGCATAATGAGTTCACCGCTGCTGATCGGCTGCGATCTGACTGCCATCCCGGCATCTTCACTGCAACTGCTGAAAAATAAGGAACTCATCGCACTGAACCAAGATCCGCTGGGACTTCAGGCGTATGTAGTGCAACACGAGCATGGAGGATATGTACTGGTAAAAGACATCGAAGAAAAAAGAGGAACAATACGGGCAGTAGCTCTATATAACCCGACCGAAGAAACCTGTTCCTTCCGGGTTCCCTTATCAATACTCGAACTGGAAGGTACAACACGTATACGCGACCTTGTGAAACAAAAAGATGAACGTTCGGTAACAGACTTCATACAGTTTGATGTACTCCCCCACGGAACCAAAATTCTGAGAGTAGAAGGTGAAAGACGTATAGAACCTACCCGCTACGAGGCAGAACAGGCTTATCTGAATCAGTTTGACGACTTAGCAAAACGTAAACGGGGAATAGCCTTCATGCCTTTCGAAACAGCATCCGGAGGCATGACAATAACCAATCTTGGCGGACATAAAGATAACTACGCACAATGGAATGAAGTTTTCAGTGAACAAGGTGGTACGTACCAGATGACAGTTCAATACATACCTGCCGAAAAGAAAGAACGTGAAATAAGTGACCGCCGCCTGGAAGTTACCGTCAACGGAAACATGACAGTGGCCGACAAATTGGAAACAGACCGTTCTAAAGGTGTCGCTCAAACGACATTCACCGTAAATTTGCAAAAAGGATATAATGTGATAAGAATAGGAAGCCGATTTAGCTGGTCTCCCGATTTAGACTGTTTTACCCTCACTCCTGTAAAATAAGTTCACAGTAGCTTATTACATAAGAAAACTGCATAACACAAATATAAAATTCTTAAAAAAAACATCAAAAAAAGAGGGACACTCAGTAAATAGTATAAAATTAGCCAACTAATTCATACACAATATATT
>OMBX01000059.1_pt1 | contig 61534 bp, 60 predicted proteins | sample 1644931 | NCBI WGS metagenome assembly OMBX01 (sample SAMEA103958165, study PRJEB25191) | human gut metagenome | biome: human-associated habitat [ENVO:00009003]; feature: intestine environment [ENVO:2100002]; material: feces | place: Germany | collected 2013/2015
AGATACTCACTTAATCAGAGGAACATCTTTGTTGCACTTGACTTGACAATTAGGGAGGTCAGATTTTCTTCTGATCTTTCTATTATTTTGTGGAAAAAGTCTTGTCTATTCCCTGATAAATAGATACAATAGAAAGGTCGGTTTTACCGAAAATTTTTAAATAATGAGGACAAAAATGTGTCAGTAAATTGGCAAGATATTGCGTTTTCTTTCCTCGGTGGTTTGGGGCTTTTCCTCTTTAGTATCAAGTACATGGGAGATGGTCTTCAACAAGCAGCCGGAGATAAGTTGCGCTTTTACATCGATAAGTATACCAGCAACCCGTTTTTAGGGGTTTTGATTGGTATTGTCATGACGGCCTTGATTCAATCGAGTTCAGGGGTTACCGTTATTGTCGTCGGTCTGGTTTCGGCAGGGCTCTTGAGTCTTCGTCAGGCTATTGGGATTGTCATGGGGGCAAACATCGGTACAACCGTAACTTCCTTCATGATTGGTTTCAAGCTTGGTGACTATGCCCTTCCAGTGATTTTCCTGGGGGCTGCGCTTCTCTTCTTTACAAGCAATAAGAAGCTCAATAACCTAGGTCGTATCTTGTTTGGTGTTGGGGGAATTTTCTTTGCCCTTAACCTTATGGGAGATGCGGTTGAGCCTTTGAAGTCAGTTACAGCCTTTAAGGACTACTTGGCGACACTCGGTAATCGTCCAATCATGGGGGTTATCATTGGTGCTGGTTTGACCATGTTGATTCAGTCATCAGCAGCAACTATCGGTATTCTTCAGAGTCTCTACTCAGGTGGTTTGCTTGACCTGCAAGGTGCCCTTCCAATCCTTTTTGGGGATAATATCGGAACAACTATCACAGCGGTTCTAGCTGCTCTTGGTTCAAACATTGCAGCTAAACGTGTGGCAGGGGCTCACGTCCTGTTCAATGTTATTGGGACGGTCTTGTGTTTGATTCTCTTGGTACCATTCACAGCCTTGATTCAATGGTTTAAATCTGTGCTTGGTTTGACACCAGAGATGACTATCGCCTTTGCTCACGGTACTTTTAACATTGCAAATACTATCGTTCAATTCCCATTCATCGGAGTTCTAGCTTACCTTGTAACTAAGATTATTCCTGGTGAAGATGAGATTAACAAGTACGAAGCACTCTACTTGGACCGTTTGCTTATTACACAAGCACCAGCTATTGCCCTTGGTAATGCTAAGAAAGAATTGGTACACTTGGCGTCATACGCCATCCAGTCTTTGGAAGCTTCCTATGCTTTCTTTGCTAAGGGAGATGAGAAATACTTCGATAAGGTTGAGAAGTATGAAACAGCAGTTAATAGTATTGACGAAGAGTTGACAACTTACTTGATTGACATCTCTAACGAATCTCTAAGCGTTTCTGAAAATGAAGTGTTGGCAAGTGTGCTTGACTCTGTTCGTGACTTGGAGCGCATTGGTGACCTTGCAGTTGCAAGTGCAAACCTTTCACAACACATTCATAATAAGGGAATTGAATTTTCTGATACTGCCAAGGCTGAGCTTGCGGATGTTTACAACCGTACTCACCGCATCGCCCTTGATAGTATTCGTGTGGTTGTAGATGATGACAAGGTACTTGCAGGTCAAGTCATCCTTCGTCATGAAGAGTTGGAAAAACTTGAAAAACAATTGCGTAAAACACATACCAAACGTCTTAACAATGGTGAATGTACTGCACAAGCAGGTATCAACTATGTTGATTACCTCTCACATTACACACGTATCGCAGACCATGCGATTAATCTTGTTGAAAAGGTTACAGAAGGTGTGATTTAATAGAGAAAGTCGAGAAAATTTCTCGGCTTTTTTGATATAATGAAAGCGTATTAAGAATATAGAAAAATGATGAGAGGTGGTCCTATGACCTATTATATTTCAGCCAAACGTTTTTACTTTGAAAATAAAATCAAGGAAGGTGGCTACCTAGCGATTGTGGATGGTCGTTTCGGCGATTGGTCGGAAAATGTACCAGAAGGTGCAGAGGTGCTGGATTACAGTGATTATCAGATTGCTCCGGGTCTTGTAGATACTCATATTCATGGATTTGCGGGTTATGATGTCATGGATAATTCTGAGGAAAGTCTTCTAGGCATGAGTCAAGCCTTGCTTTCAGCAGGTGTGACCTCTTTCTTACCGACAGCCCTAACAGCGCCATTTGAAGAGTTAAAGGCTATTTGCCAAACAACAGCTAGTACGGTTGGTAAGGAAAATGGTGCCAAAATTCAAGGGCTCTTCTTTGAGGGACCTTATTTCACTGAAACCTATAAGGGGGCTCAAAATCCTAAATACATGGGCAATCCAAGTGTGGAACAATTGAAGGCATGGCAGGAGGCAGCTCAAGGAAAATTGATTAAATTGGCTCTTGCCCCTGAACGTGAGGGAGTATCTGAATTTATCCAGGAAGCAACCAAGCAAGGCGTAACTATTGCTCTAGGTCATTCCAATGCCACATATGAAGAAGCCATGGCAGCAGTGGAAGCCGGGGCATCCGTTTGGGTTCACGTCTACAACGGAATGCGTGGTTTTACACATCGTGAGCCTGGTATGGTTGGAGCAGCCTTCGATAGTACAGAAACGATTGGTGAGTTGATCGCAGATGGGCATCACGCGGTCCCTGCAGCTTGTAAGGTTCTTATCAAGCAAAAGACACCTCAAGGAGTTGCCCTTATTACGGACTGTATGTCAGCGGGAGGACGTCCGGATGGCGACTATATACTGGGTGAACTTCCTGTCATCGTCGAAAATGGTACTGCCCGCCTCAAAGAAGGTGGTAACCTAGCTGGATCTATCCTACAACTTAAAGACGGTGTTAAACATGTGGTTGACTGGGGACTTGTGACGGTTGCTCAAGCTCTGCAGATGGCAACTAGTGTTCCAGCTAAATCGGTTGGACTTGAGAATACTTGCGGAAGCCTAAAAGCAGGTCTACCAGCTGATTTTATCGTCTTAGATGACTCCTTGGACTTACAAGCAACCTATGTTGATGGACGAAAAGGTTGGGAAAAATAAGAGAATAAGTAGCACTTTCTGTGGAAGGTGCTATTTTTAGTTGATTTTTACAAAGGTGTCAGAGTAGTGTAAAATAGAAATACTTTATATTTTACAGGAGGTAATATGTCAAAACGTATTTGGAGCATTGCTCTGGCCTATGTCGGTGTAATGATTGGTGCAGGAGTATCTTCAGGACAGGACCTCTTACAGTATTTTGTTAGTTTTGGAGCCTGGGGACTGATAGGTGTTATAGTTCTAGGAATTTTGCATGTTGGCTTTGGGCGACTCATGATTGCTCTGGGAAGTTATTACCGCTCAGATGATCATTCGGGAGTCCTGGCAGAAATCAGTCATCCTGTGATTTACCGTATTCTGGATATCGCTTTGATTATCACTTGTTTCCTGTTTGGTTTTGTGATGACAGCAGGTGCAGGGGCTAACCTAAACCAACAGTTCGGCTTTCCGATTTGGGTAGGTGCTTTCCTTTGTACAGCTCTGACTATCTTTGTGAGTTTCCTAGATTTCAAAAAAATCATCGGTGTTATTGGAGTTTTTACCCCTATGATTCTGGTTATGATTGCCATGATATTCGTGACCAATGTTCTAGGGCGTCACTGGGATTTTGCTGAGATGGATAAGGTGTCGCAAACCATTCAATCTCCTTTTCCGAGTATTTGGCTGTCTGTTGTTAACTATTTTGCCGTTTGTGTCATGTCGGCCATAGCCATGGCCTTTGTGATGGGTGGGTCTATTCTCAAAATCAATGAAGCTGAAAAGAGTGGAGCCTGGGGAGGATTCATGGTTGGTGTGATTTTCTTCGTCACGACCTTGATTCTCTTTGCTAACAGTGATAAGATTGCTAGCTCGGATGTTCCTATGTTGGCTATTGCGAAGGAAGTGAACCCAATCTTTGCGACGCTCTACGCTTTAGTGATTTTTGGTTTGATTTTTAATACCGTCTTTAGTCTCTACTATGCCCTTGGTAAACGCTTTTCAGCAGGTAGTGATAAACGCTTCAAGTTCTTCGTGGCTGCATTTGCCCTTGCTGGCTTTGCTATTTCCTTTATGGGCTTCCGTCAACTGGTAGCAGTTATGTATCCTATTATCGGTTATCTGGGAATGCTGATGTTGGTTGTGCTGGTTGTGGCTAGCTACCGCAAAAAAGCCAAAATTCGTAAGGAAAAGGAAATTCGAAATCATCTTTTGTCTATCGTTGAGAAAGCTTATGATCCCAATCAAGACTTAACTCATCAGGACAAGAAAAAGGCCGAGGAACTTCGAGATGCCTCAATTATTGATAATGACATTCTCCATAAAGATTCCCATGCACATGTTCGTCAGGAAATGGGAATCAGTAAGAAGGATTAGAATTTTATTTTACAAGTTTCCCTATTTTTGCTATAATACTGACAAGAAAGAAGGGCTTATGGCGTTTTTCTAGCGAGCTTGGGATAGTGAAAGCCAAGTAGGGCAAAGTAAGCAAGTGGCGCTTTCTCTCAGCGAAGAGCTGAGTACAAACAGATAAAATGAAGTAATAAATTAGGGTGGAACCGCGTTTCTGACGCCCCTAGGTCAAACGACTTAGGAGCAGAGACACGGTTCTTTTTGTATCCTGAGTCACAAGAAACTTTATGAATAAGGAGTAAATAATGTCTAAAAAATTGACTTTTCACTGCGTCAGTGGCAGATACTTCCTTATAGTCGGACTGCTCCACGCTCAGCACTAGGGTGCCTGAGCTAGACGCAGTACTAACTCGTCTTGCCTCGTATAATCGACGAGGTAGACTCGTGTCGCAAGAAATTATAGAAAAAGGAGTAAATAATGTCTAAAAAATTGACTTTCCAGGAAATCATCCTTACTTTGCAACAATACTGGAATGACCAGGGTTGTATGCTCATGCAGGCTTATGATAATGAAAAAGGTGCGGGAACAATGAGTCCTTACACTTTCCTTCGTGCTATTGGTCCCGAGCCATGGAATGCGGCTTATGTAGAGCCATCACGTCGTCCAGCTGATGGACGTTACGGAGAAAACCCAAACCGTCTTTACCAACACCACCAATTCCAAGTGGTGATGAAACCATCACCATCAAACATCCAAGAACTCTACCTTGAGTCATTGGAAAAATTGGGTATCAATCCTTTGGAACACGATATCCGTTTCGTTGAAGATAACTGGGAAAACCCATCAACTGGTTCAGCTGGTCTTGGTTGGGAAGTTTGGCTTGATGGTATGGAAATCACTCAGTTCACCTACTTCCAACAAGTTGGGGGATTGGCAACTGGTCCGGTAACTTCTGAGGTCACTTACGGATTGGAACGTTTGGCTTCTTACATCCAAGAAGTAGATTCTGTTTACGATATTGAGTGGGCTCCAGGCGTTAAATACGGAGAAATCTTCCTTCAACCAGAATATGAACACTCAAAATACAGCTTTGAAGTTTCTGACCAAGATATGCTTCTTGAAAACTTCGAAAAATTTGAAAAAGAAGCAGGACGTGCTTTGGAATTGGGACTTGTTCACCCTGCCTATGACTACGTTTTGAAATGTTCACATACCTTCAACTTGCTTGATGCTCGTGGAGCAGTATCCGTTACAGAACGTGCCGGTTACATTGCCCGCATCCGTAACTTGGCCCGTGTCGTAGCAAAAACCTTCGTCGCAGAACGCAAGAAACTCGGTTACCCACTTCTTGACGAAGCCACACGCGCAAAACTCCTAGCAGAAGAGGAAGAATAACGAGAGCGTATTAGATGGGATTGGCTGATCGAGCAATCCTAAAGAACCAGTTGCCGCAGTGATAAAGGTATCGTTAGAGAAACTAACGATACCAGGCAAAATTGGAGACCTTAGGCTCCAATTTTAGCAATGAAACGACGAAGTCGGTTGCTTGCGTGCCAATCACATAAGGCAAACTGGAAAAAAAGATATTTTTCGGAGAAAAAACATGACAAAAAACTTATTAGTAGAACTAGGACTTGAAGAGTTGCCAGCCTACGTTGTCACACCAAGTGAAAAACAACTCGGTGAGAAAATGGCAGCCTTCTTGGATGACAACCGTCTTTCATACGAAAGCATTCAAACCTTCTCAACACCACGTCGTTTGGCAGTCCGTGTGATTGGTTTGGCTGATCAACAATCTGATTTGACCGAAGATTTTAAAGGACCTTCTAAGAAAATTGCCTTGGATGCAGATGGAAACTTCTCAAAAGCGGCACAAGGATTCGTCCGTGGGAAAGGCTTGACGGTTGATGATATTGAATTCCGTGAAGTCAAAGGTGAAGAGTACGTTTATGTCACTAAGCACGAAGCTGGAAAACCAGCTAAAGAAGTCTTGGCTGGCGTTCCAGAAGTGCTTGCTTCATTGACCTTCCCTGTCAGCATGCACTGGGCTAACAATACATTTGAATACATTCGCCCAGTTCACACCTTGACAGTTCTTTTGGGCGACGAAGCGCTCGACCTTGATTTCTTGGATATCAAGTCAGGTCGTGTGAGCCGTGGACACCGTTTCCTTGGACATGAAGTGGAAATTACTAATGCGGATTCTTATGAAGAAGACCTTCGTACCGTTTACGTGATTGCGGATAGCAAAGAACGTGAAAATATGATTCGTGAGCAAATCAAGGCTATCGAAGCAGAACAAGGTGTTCAAGTTCAAATCGAAGAAGGCCTTTTGAATGAAGTCTTGAACTTGGTCGAATACCCAACTGCCTTCATGGGAAGTTTTGATACTAAGTATTTGGATGTTCCAGAAGAAGTTTTGGTGACCTCAATGGAAACGCACCAACGTTACTTTGTTGTACGTGACCTTGATGGTAAACTTAAACCAAACTTCATCTCAGTCCGTAATGGTAACGCTGAGCACTTGGAAAATGTTATCCGAGGAAATGAAAAAGTATTGGTGGCACGTCTTGAAGACGGTGAATTCTTCTGGCGTGAAGACCAAAAACTTAAGATTGAAGACCTCGTTGCTAAATTGGCTAACGTGACCTTCCATGAAAAAATTGGTTCTCTTTCAGAACACATGGCACGTGCGGGTGTTATTGCAGCGTCACTAGCTGAGCAAGCTGGTTTGACTGCAGAAGAAACGGCAGCCGTAGCTCGTGCAGCTGAAATCTACAAATTTGACCTCTTGACTGGTATGGTCGGAGAGTTCGATGAATTGCAAGGAATCATGGGTGAAAAATACGCCCTTCTCGCTGGTGAAGATGCTGCGGTAGCGACAGCTATCCGTGAGCACTACCTTCCTGATTCAGCAGACGGAGCTCTTCCAGAGACTAAGGTTGGTGCTATCCTTGCGCTTGCAGATAAATTGGATACCCTCCTTTCATTCTTCTCAGTTGGCTTGATTCCATCAGGTTCAAATGACCCTTATGCGCTTCGTCGTGCAACACAAGGGATTGTTCGTATCTTGGATGCTTTTGGTTGGCATATCCCTATGGATGAGTTGATTGACAGCCTTTACGGACTTTCATTTGATAGTCTTTCATATGACAATCAAGCAGAAGTCATCAACTTCATCAAAGCGCGTGTGGACAAGATGATGGGACGCACTTCAAAAGATATCAAAGAAGCCGTTCTTGCTGGTTCAAACTTTGTCGTGGCTGATATGCTTGAAGCAGCTGACGCCCTCTCAGAAGCTGCTAAGGCTGATGGCTATAAGTCAGCTGTTGAGTCACTTTCTCGTGCCTTCAACTTGGCAGAAAAAGCGGATGCTTCAGTGACAGTCGATGCTAGTCTCTTTGAAAACGACCAAGAAAAAGCCCTTGCTAAAGCGATTGAAGAGCTTGAATTGACAGGTTCAGCAAGTGACAAATTGGCACAGCTCTTCGCTCTTAGCCCAGTCATCGATGCCTTCTTTGACAATACTATGGTTATGGCAGAAGATGAGGCTGTTAAAAACAACCGTTTGGCCCTTCTTGCAGGTCTTGTGTCTAAAGCTAATGCTGTTGCAGCCTTCAACCAATTGAACACAAAATAGAGGTGAAAGGGAATGGATCCTAAAAAAATTGCTCGTATCAATGAGCTTGCTAAAAAGAAGAAAACAGAAGGTTTGACTCCAGAAGAAGCAGTGGAACAAGCAAAACTTCGTGAAGAATACATTGAAGGTTATCGTCGTTCGGTTCGACATCATATCGAAGGAATTAAAGTCGTTGACGAAGAGGGTAACGATGTGACACCTGAAAAACTACGTCAAATACAACGTGAAAAAGGTTTGCATGGCCGTAGCCTTGATGATCCTGAATCATAATAACGATGAACAAGGGTTTGGAATTTTTCCAAGCCCTTGTTTTGAAGTATAAAATTCTGAATATTCTGTATAAAATTGACCAATTATTTCAAAAATGGTAAAATATAAGTTATGTTAAAAAATGGCATGATTCAATGAGTCGTGCTCAATAGAATTGGAGTGAAAAAAATGTCGCAAAAGCAACATCATAAAGACGACGACAACCAGACTGAGAATGGGATGGTACGTGGTCTTCAAAACCGTCACGTCCAGCTGATTGCCATCGCTGGTACCATCGGTACAGGTCTCTTCCTAGGGGCAGGGCGTTCTCTCTCCCTAACAGGACCTTCAATTATCTTAGTATATATACTAACTGGTATCTTCATGTATCTTATGATGCGAGCGATCGGTGAGATGCTCTATATGGATCCTGACCAGCACACTTTTATCAACTTTATTACCAAATACCTTGGTAAGGGCTGGGGATTCTTTTCGGGTTGGTCTTACTGGGTATCACTGATATTCCTTGGAATGGCAGAAATTACGGCCGTATCAACTTATGTCCAATATTGGTTCCCAAGTTGGCCTGCCTGGCAGATTCAGATTGTCTTCTTGATTATCCTGAGTTCGGTTAACCTGATTGCGGTTAAGATTTTCGGGGAAGTTGAGTTTTGGTTTGGGATGATCAAGATTGTCACTATTCTAGCTCTTATCGCAACAGGTATCTTCATGGTAGCAACCAACTTTGAAACGCCTGCTGGACATGCTAGCCTTGCCAATATTACACACGGCTTCCAGATGTTCCCTAAAGGTTGGGTAAGCTTTGTTATGACCTTCCAAATGGTCTTCTTTGCTTACCAAGCCATCGAATTTGTAGGGATTACAACTTCTGAGACAGCAAATCCACGTAAGGTTTTACCAAAGGCAATCAAGGAGATTCCGATTCGTATTGTCATCTTCTATGTGGGTGCCCTCATTGCCCTCATGGCTATCTTCCCATGGCAAAAACTTCCAGTTAATGAATCACCGTTCGTAACGGTCTTCCAAATGGCTGGTATCAAGTGGGCAGCAGCCTTCATTAACTTTGTTGTCTTGACAGCAGCGGCTTCATCATTGAACTCAACACTTTACTCTACAGGTCGTCACCTCTTCCAAATTGCTAAGGAAACACCAAATAGTAAAGTCATGAAAGCTTTGAAGCTAGATACTTTGTCACGTAATGGTATTCCTTCATGTGCTATCATTGTTTCAGCTATTGTAGTATGTGTTTCAGCCTTCATCAATGTCTTGCCTGGTGTATCTGATGCCTTCGCTTTGATTACTGCATCATCATCAGGGGTCTACATTGCCATCTATATCTTGACCATGCTTGCTCATCTCAAGTACCGTAAATCTCAAGAGTTTATGGCAGATGGATTCCTTATGCCAGCTTATAAGATTCTTAATCCATTGACAATCCTTTTCTTCATCTTCGTCTTTGTTTGTCTCTTCTTGCAAAAGTCAACAGTTGTCGGAGCTATTGGGGCAGCCATCTGGATTGTCGTATTTAGTATCTATAGTAACTGGAAACACAGTAAATAAATCAATTTAGCTCACCTTTATGGTGAGTTTTTTGTTGCAAAAAAAGGAGACAAGGTGTCCCGGTAACTATTTATGCAATACTTTCTTGGTTTCCATGGTGAAAGAAGCCACCTAAGAGGCCCTTGCTACGATGGAAAATAGCAGGCTTATGATCGTTGTGTGAACGACCATTAACATCAAGTTTAGCCCATTCAAGAGCCTGGTAGGCATTTCGATCTGAAACTGTAGATGTCCCAATATAGCTATAGATACCTGCCTGAGCAAGAATAAACCCTTGCAGTTGGCGAATATGCTCATCATTGAGGGCTTGAGAAAAATGAATCTTAACTGTCTTATAAGTTAAAGCTTGGACAGACTCGACGATTGGTGACTCTGCTAAGAGGTGCAAAAGTTCTTGATGCTTAGTAAAGTACTTATCATAGTCCATTGGAAGAATGATAGTATGGGCAATCCAATCTTCCAAGTTGGCTTTAGCTTTTTTACTGAGACCTTTTGCTGTGATACTGAGATCATCTATATTGAAAGGAAGCTGGTTGATGTGAGCAGTGTTTGAACCATATGCCTTTCTGAAAAGCGGTGTACTTGATAGAATATGTCCAGTGGGAGAAATAATAGCCAAGGCAGTTTCCTTGGTTTGGTAACCAAGCTCGTGACATTCCATACTAGCGTATGTGTCTTTAAATTCAATAATTGCTCTTGTTTTCATCGTGTAACTCTCTTTCTGTTAGTTTATAAACTAACAATAGTTTATCATGACTTATAATCTTGGTCAAGATTTTACCTTCAAAAACAAAAAAATATTTTTGTAAGGGCTTGCAAAAATATTTGAACTCTGATAAGATAGAACCATAGCAAAAGGATTGTTACTGGTCAGCAGGCAAAACCTAGATAAATACGAAAAACTAATGGGAGTAGTGTATGCTCATTCCAATTGGTTCTTGGTATTTATTTAGGTTTTTTTCGTTGAAAAAGCCTCAAAGAAAACTAGGATCCTAGACAAGAAAGGAGCCCTTATGGCTAAATATACTGAATTAGCTGAAGACATTCTCAAACACGTTGGTGGCAAGGAAAATGTCAATAGCTTGAAACACTGTGTGACACGTTTGCGCTTTGATTTGAAAGATGAGTCTAAAGCAGATGATGACTACCTTAAGAACCGTGACGGTGTTGTTACTGTTGTTAAGGCAGGTGGTCAATATCAGGTGGTTATAGGTAACCATGTCCCTGATGTTTATGCGGAGGTTCTCCAGGTTGGCGGTCTTCCAGCGGGTGGTAGTCTTGATATTGATGAAGGTGATGCGCCTAAAGGGAATCTCTTTGACCGCTTTGTATCTTTGGTTTCAAGTATTTTCCAACCTTTCCTTGGGCCTTTGGCTGCAGCCGGGATTATCAAAGGAATAGTCGCTGTCATGGCAGCATGTGGCCTGTCAGCTGCAACAAGCCCTATGTATGTAATCTTGAATGCAGCAGGAGATGGTTTCTTCCAGTTCTTGCCAATCTTGATTGCCTTGACATCTGCTCGTCGTTTCAAGGTTAATGAGTTTACAGCTATTGCGATTGCAGGAGCACTTGTTTATCCTGATATTGCTACGATGGTGACTGCTCTTCAGAAAACTGGTCAGGGTCATGTTCTAGGAGTTATTCCCTTTGCGCTTCCTGCAGGGGGCTACCTCTCAACTGTAATGCCTTCTATCTTGGCCGTTTGGGTGGCTTCATACATTCAAAAATTCTTTACCAAGATTACTCCTGATGTCATTAAAGTCTTTGTAGTACCTTTCTTTACATTGCTCATTACGGTACCATTAACATTCTTGGTGGTAGGACCAGTTGCTAATACTTTCTCTGATGGATTGACAAATCTTTTCCAAGCGATCATGAACTTTAGTCCGATTGTCTTTGGTCTTATACTCGGTATCTCGTGGCAAGTCTTGGTTATGTTCGGAATGCACTGGGCGCTTGTTCCCCTTGCTATCCTAGATGTGGCAACAAACGGAAGTTCTATTATTCTTTCGGCGGCTATTCTTCCATGTTTCACGCAAACAGGTGTGTTGGGAGCTATCATGCTTAAAACGAAAGAAGAAAAAGTCCGTACCATCTCTATGCCAGCCTTCATTTCATCTATTTTTGGGGTTACAGAACCTGCTATCTATGGGGTAAGCCTTCCAATGAAAACGCCATTCTACATTTCATGTGGTGTTTCAGGACTTATGGGGGCTGCCATGATGGCCCTAGATATTAAGACGTATTCAATAGGTGGTCTGGGTGTATTTGTCTTCCCAAGCCTTATTGGGCCTGACGGTAACCTTTCTAAAGTTATCTTTGCCATTATTATTGCCATTGTGGGTGGTGTTCTTGCCTTCCTCATCCAACTCTTTGTACGAGTGCCAAATCTATACGGTGGTGGAGCAGCTAAGGTTGAGGAAAAAGCTGAAGAAGTCGCACCTGTTCCTAAAGAAATTCAACAAGAAATTATTGCGAGCCCACTTATCGGGAATATTGTCCCACTTGACCAAGTTCCTGACCAAGTCTTTGCCTCAGGAGCTATGGGTAAGGGTATCGCTATTGACCCTACCGATGGGGTAGTGGTCGCACCAGCTAAGGCAACGGTTAATTTAGTCTTCCCTACTGGTCATGCGATTGGTTTGACAACTGAAAATGGTGCAGAGCTTCTCATCCATATTGGTATGGACACTGTTTCTCTTGCTGGTAAAGGCTTCAAGACCTATGTGGAAGCAGGTCAAGTTGTAGAAGCAGGACAAAAACTTATAGAATTTGACCTAGCAACTATCCGAGAGGCTAAATTACCAGTTATCACGCCAGTTATTGTGACCAATACAGCTGACTTTGATGATGTCTTAACGACTAAAGAAGCTCGTGTTAACACTGGTGACTATCTCCTCACTGCTGTTAAATAAAAAAGAAATCCGAGAATCAACTTCTCGGATTTTTGTTTATTTGAATTTGTAGTCTTTAACAACTTCAACGGAATTAACCGTTACATTTTCTTTTGTTTTGCTGTTGTCATCGACTTCAAGGTTAGCAATGGTATCAACGACATCCATACCTTTGATGACTTGTCCAAAGACAGTATATTTAGTATCACCAGCTGGGTAACCACCTTTTTTGTAGGCGTCAACGATAGGTTTTGGATAGCCAGCATTTCCTAGTTGCTTGCTTTGATCGTCCTTGTTTTGAACAATGTAGAATTGGCTGCCGTTTGAATTCTTAGCACCAGTATTGGCCATAGCAAGTGCGCCACGGATGTTGTAGAGGAATGGTGTAGGCTCAACAGCGAAACCTTTCTTCCAGATAGATTCTCCGCCAGTACCGTCACCCTTAGGGTCACCACTTTGAACCATGAAGTCCTTGATGACGCGGTGGAAGGTAAGTCCATCATAGTATTTGTCCTTGGCATGTTTCAAGAAGTTTTCAGAAGCCTTTGGAGCAAGTGTAGGGAAGAGTTTGACTGTGATATCACCCTTTGAAGTGTGGAGGATAACTTCAGCTTCGTCCTTAGCGACCTTGTCAGACAACTGTGGGAAGGCATCTTTTCCAGATTTTTGGGCTTTTTCTAATTGTTTAGTGAATATCTTATTATCAACATAAGCATCTCCACGAACGGCGCGTGCGATGTTCTCACGAAAGGCAAAACCTAGTCCTGCGATAACAAGTACAATAATTAATGGAATGTACTTTTTAATGTTTTTCATATATAACTCCTTTGGTGCATTGTACCTACTATTGTAGCAGAAAAAAACCTTTTGGGAAACGGTTAACAGAGGTCTTTAAATATGGTAGAATGGGATTATCAACAAGAAAATGAACAATGGGACTAGATATAGGAAAAAGGTTGCCTCAGGCTAAAAAGTGAGGGCTGACTTTTGGAAGGACGCATGCTACTTGCTCTTATCAGAGATAGGTGTCTAAATTCTAACTATAGAAAACTTCGCTAAGGCGAAGGGACCTCTTGTTTGGATTTCTTGAAAAAAGGAGATTTTTATGTCAACTAAAGCAGAATGGGCTGAACTCTTTGAGTCGGTACATGGGCGTAAGCCTAGCCCCCAAGAATTTTTGGCTGCTAAAGCAGCTGACTTTGATACAAGTGCTTTGGCTGCTCAAGCAGCATCTGTAGAAGCACCAGCTAATGAACCTGTCGCTGAAGAAGTAGCTCCAGAACCAGTTGCTACTGAAGAAGTCACAGAACAAGATGATATCGCAGATGTGGCTGAAACAGCTGAAGATGCTGTCGCAGAACAAGCAAGTAGTGAATCACCATTTGGTGCAGAATCTTTCTCAGAAGCACCTGTGCAACAACCAACACCACAATTTGATTCAAGCATGTTTGAAAAGGCACCTATCTCTTCAGCTCAAGGATTTGGAACAGTTCCTAATCCAGCAGCAGCTGGCTCAGCAGATAACCCTCTTTTCAATCTTATCTTGCCAATCGTTGCGATTGCACTTTCAGTAATCTTTGCAATTTTGGCGTGGTTTGTAAGTCCTGCTTGGGTCTTCATCATCTTGACAGTCCTCGCAGTTGCAGTAGCAGTTGTTTCGCTTGTTTTTAGCCTTAAATCAAGCAAGAAATTGCTTTCAATCATTGCAATAGGCGTTGCTGGTCTCATGCTCTTTGTGTCTATTGGTGGTTTGATTTTCCAAATCTCTCAAAATGCTAGCAACAACAACACAAGCTCAAGCAAGACATCAAAAGTTGCTGATAAAGACGACGATGACGCTGACAAGAAAGATGACGACAGCGATTCAAAATCAGACTCAAAAGGTGATAGTACTGATGTCAACGACTACATTGACAAAAATGCTAAATTTGATTGGAATGAATCTAAGTTCAAGAAGTTGAAAGCAGGTAAAGACACTGTTAAATCAATCGTTAAAACATACGGCAAGGCGTCAGATGCTGAGGTGTCAGGTGATGAGTTGAAGTTGACATACTCTGGTAAAGACTATGGCGAGAGTGTCTACCTAAACTTTAAGAAACAATATGACGGTACATTTATCTTGTCATATGCTTCAGGTAGATTCCCTCAAGATAAGGTAGAAGTTGATAAATCTTATAAATCTGATTGGACAAAAGAACAGTTTGATGCTCTCAATAAGGGTGATTACACTGATCCATCAAATGGTACGAAACTTGAAGATGTCGTTAAGGATCACCCTAAAGCTTCAAGTGCAGAATACACGATTTCAACATCTCGTCAAGGTGAATTCACAAAAGAAATGACTATTTCTTATAGTGATTATAAGGCTGAAGATGGCAAACTCAAGAGTGTTTACTTGTCATTTGATACCAAAGAAGGTGAAGATACATTCTACCTTACTTATAAATCAGGTCCAGATGAGGATTAATTAAGGGACAGGAGGGGAAACCTTCCTGTTTTTTCTTGATAAAAGGAGAAAACTATTGAAATTCTTAAATTATACATTCGAGCAAAGCCAGTCTCTTGTCACTAAGGAAACTGTAGACAAGCTCAATCAAAAAGGGAGCTGGAAACGATTTATTGGCTTGTTTATCACTTCAATTGTTATTTATTTCTTCTCTATTGCCATGTCTTTTGTAGTATTGTAAAATTTTACTGCCTTTAGGTTCTAATGTACTACCATTTCGTACTTTTAAGAGGTACTATTCTCCTCGTTGCGTAATGACTTGGAGCGTTGCATCCTAGTTTCTAAGGACGTTGCGCATATTTTACTATTCGTTGCGTGCTTTTAGTCATGGGTCTTGATAAATTTAAAGTAACAAATCTGAGGAGGTATTCTTAATGTTACAATTTATTAAGAAAAACAAAACTAATTTTATATAGGTGCTTACTTTTGGATTAATGGGGTTGATACTGAAACCTTTAGTTAATTTATTGGTCAGTTTATCAAACAGATATCCGTGGGTTACGAGAATGTTATTGTTTCTATTACTCGTTGCTACTTACTTTATTTATAAACATCCTCTCTATATAATAGTAATAGCAATTTTGTTAGCAGAGCCTTTTATCAAAGAATAGAAATAAGCTAGGGGTATTAAAATGGACATTGCTACGTTGATTAAAGAATATAGAATTAAAACAGGTATGACTCAGCAAGAACTTGCAGATAAAGTATTTGTTACTCGTCAGACGATTTCTAAATGGGAATTAGGAAAAAGTGAACCTGATAATGTTTCACTGGAACTATTATTTAAAGAGATGAATATTGAAAAAGAATCTCAAAAAGACATTAAAGCTAATTTAATTAGCAGAAAAAAATTTTTACTTACAATAATTGCCGTTTTATTCTCTCCATCGATACTTATTATTAGACTATTGGTAGTTAAAATAGGCAAGATAGAAAATAAAAGATTAGTCATTTTATCAATACCCTTCTCTTTATAATAATTGGGATTTATATGAAGAGTTTAAAGGATAATGTATACTTTGGTTTCTTGGGGATCATTGCAATTGCTTATAGCCTTTATAGTTTTTATAAGCTTAGTTTGGAGATTAAAAAGGACTAGATACATAACTATACATATAAATATAAAAACTACTCTTACTAATATTGAACTGCCCCAAAAAGTGTGATCGAAAAAATCTAACTTTTGGGTGCAGTTTCTTTTCTTCTTCCGTCCATTTTCATGAGATATCTTGTCACTTAAGCACCTCAGGCAGTCTCAAAAAATTCTCTCTTATATCCGACCTTATTTTCATAAGACGAGATTAAAGTATGATAAAATAAAGAAAAAGAGATAAAGGAGTCAGCTATGGCAACTAGAGAAGAATGGGTGCGTCACTTTGAGGACGTCAATGGACGTAAACCAAGTCCTGAGGAGTTTATGGAAGCTAAGAAAGAGGGCTTTGTCATTGCTTCGGAGGAACCAAGTGCCCAAGTGTCTGAGCAGGTTGAGGCTCAGCAGGTGGATAGCTCTGAAGCTACTGAAGAGGTGTCAGCTGACTCAGTAGCAGATACGCAACCAGACGAGGCTCAGGTGGCATTAGAGGAGGAAGCTCCTAAGCTAATGCCTGAGTTGAATATGGAGAAAGAGCAAGAAAAAGAAGCTCCAAAGGCAAGTCAGATACCTTTGGAAAACCCTTATTACAAACCAAAAGTAACCAAGAACAATGCTTTTGTTAATATTGCTTTGCCAATCATTATCCTAGTTTTGGGGATTCTATTTGTCATTTTGTCTTGGACGCTTCCTATCGGTTTTGTCTTTACTTTCCTTGCCTTCTTCCTTATCATTCTAGCTATTGTGACTTTGGTTTTGAGTCTGAAGTCAACACGTAAGGCGCTATCTATTATTGCCCTAGTCATGTCAATCATCTTCTTCATGACTTCGCTTGCTGGAGCAGGTTATCAAGCGGTGAAATATGTCATGAACCATGCTGAGCAGTTCCAAAGTGACGGTCACGATAGAGCTTATCTGTACATAGATGAGAATTATAAGTTTGACTGGACCGAGGATCAGTTTAAGGAGTTGAAGGTTGGTACTTTGACATTGGACGAGGTTTTGGATACTCACGGTAAGGCGACTGATGCCGAGTATAGTGATGCTTACGAGGAAGATAAACCAGATTTGCTAGACCTTACCTATAGAAAAGAAAACACAGATGGAAACAACTATGTTCGTTTGACTTTTGAGAAAAAAGACGATGTCTATGTTTTGAAATCTGCCTCAGCAACCTTCGACTATGATAAGGTCAAAGAAGTCGATGACTATCATAGCAACTGGACAAAAGATGACTATGAAAAGTTGTCTGTAGGTACACAAGCTGATTTGCTTAAGGGGACACGACTTTCTGAGGTGGTTGAAAAACACCCAGAGGCTAGCTTCACTTATCATGAAATGACACAAACTGAACAAGGCGATCTCACTCAGTCAGTGAGTCTTAGCTACCGTGATTATAATCCAGAAAGTGGTAAGGTAGATGCTGTTCGTTTGACCTTCGACTATGACAAACGTGAAAACGAGTACTTCTTGACAGGCAAATCAGACGAATAAGACTACTTTTTAATGAATTCAAGCTCAGGGTTGCCTGAGCTTTTTAGTATCAACAAAAGAGGATAAAATCTGGTATAATAGCATTGATTGATTTTTCAAGAAAGAAGTGTCACACATGAACATACAACAACTACGTTATGTCGTAGCCATTGCCAACAGCGGAACCTTCCGTGAGGCAGCCAGCAAGCTCTTTGTGAGTCAGCCTAGCCTTTCGGTGGCTATCAAGGATTTGGAGCAGGAGCTGAATTTCCAAATTTTCACCCGTACAACGACGGGGGCTGTCTTGACCAGTCAGGGCATGACTTTTTACGAGCGTGCGCTTGAGGTGGTACGCAGTTTTGATAGTTTTGAAAATCGCTATCTTAATGCTTCTGAAAAGGGCAACCAGTTTTCGATTGCCAGCCAGCACTATGACTTTTTGCCACCTTTGATTACGACTTTTTCAGAGCGTTATCCTGATTATAAGGATTTCCGTATCTTTGAGTCTACGACCATTCAGATTTTGGATGAGGTAGCCAAGGGGCACAGTGAGATTGGGATTATCTATTTGAATCGTCAAAATAGCAAGGGAATCCAGCAAAATATGGACAAGCTTGGGCTTGAAGCTATTGATTTGATTCCGTTTAAGACGCATATTTATCTCCGTAAGGGGCATCCTCTGGCTAAAAAAGAAAGTCTTGTTATGGAGGACTTGGCGGCCTTGCCTACAGTGCGTTTCACTCAGGAGAAGGACGAGTATCTTTACTATTCTGAAAACTTTGTGGATACGTCAGATTCGTCTTTGATGTTTAACGTGACAGACCGTGCGACTTTGAACGGTATCTTGGAACGTACGGATGCTTATGCGACGGGATCTGGTTTCTTGGATGCACAAAGTGTGAACGGGATTACGGTTATTCCGCTTGAGGATAATTTGGATAACAAGATGGTTTATGTCCGTCGTAAGGGAATTAACTTGTCATCTTGTGCTCTCAAGTTTGTCAATGTTATGTTTGACTACTTTGATACTTACAAACCATAGGAGGATTTATGCGTAAGGTTGCGATTCCTTTGGCTATCTTGGCTCTGATTGGTTTGGATCAGTGGGTTAAGCATTGGGTTGTGGCAAATATTGCCCTTAACCAAGTTATCAAGGCTATTCCTGGGCTTTTCAGCTTGACCTATCTACAGAACCGTGGTGCTGCCTTTTCGATTTTACAGGATCAGAAATATTTCTTTGTGATTTTGACGGTTCTAGTGATTGGTGCGGCTATGGTTTATCTGGTTAAAAATTACCAGAAGAGTCTTTGGTTGGTGCTATCTTTGGTTTTGATTATCTCAGGTGGTATTGGTAACTTTATTGACCGTGTGCACTTGGGTTACGTGGTTGATATGGTTCAGCTTGATTTTATTGATTTTGCAATATTTAACGTGGCAGACTCCTACCTAACGGTGGGCGTACTGCTCTTGATTTTAATCTTATGGAAAGAGGAAAATGGAAGTCATCATTAAAGAGGCGGGAAACCGTCTGGACAAGGCTTTGGCAGATTTGACAGAATTGTCACGTAGTCAGGCTAATGAAGCGATTAAGGCTGGAACGGTCTTGGTTAATGGTAAGTCGGCAAAGGCCAAGTATGCGGTTAAAGAGGGTGATGTCATCACCTATGAATTGCCAGAAGAAGAGGTCTTGGAATACAAGGCTGAAGATATTCCTTTGGATATTATCTACGAAGATGCGGATGTGGCAGTGGTCAACAAGCCTCAAGGCATGGTTGTCCATCCATCAGCTGGTCACACGTCTGGTACCTTGGTCAATGCCCTTATGTATCATGTCAAGGACCTCTCGTCTATTAATGGTGTGGTTCGTCCAGGGATTGTCCACCGTATTGACAAGGACACGTCTGGTCTCCTTATGATTGCTAAGAATGATAAGGCTCACAATGCTTTGGCGGCTGAGCTTAAGGATAAGAAGTCCCTTCGTAAGTATGTGGCTATCGTGCATGGCAATTTGCCTAACGATCGAGGCGTGATTGAGGCTCCGATTGGGCGTTCGGACAAGGACCGCAAGAAGCAGGCAGTCACAGCTAAAGGAAAACCTGCAGTAACACGATTTACCGTTCTTGAACGTTTTGGCAACTATACTTTGGTAGAGTTGCAGCTGGAAACAGGTCGCACACACCAGATTCGTGTGCACATGGCTTATATCGGTCACCCGGTGGCGGGCGATCCTCTTTATGGGCCACGCAAGACCCTCAAGGGCCATGGACAATTTCTACATGCTAAGACCCTTGGGTTCACGCATCCTACGACTGGAGAATTGGTCGAATTTACAGCGGAAGACCCTGCTATTTTCAAGGAAACCTTGGAGAAGTTGAGAGAAGCTTAACAGTTATTAAACGGATAGTCTTTCTTGGTAGAGGTGTCCGTTTTTTCTTGTAAAAGAGTCTGAAATTTGCTATAATTTACCTAATTAAATAAGTCCTTTAATCACTGTCCAGAGAGGCAGGCAAGGAGCCATGAGAAGTGTACGGGTGAACTGTACTCATATTTTTGTGTATCTCCTTGTTTTCGAGGGGATTTTTTTGTATTTAGAAAGGTTCTTTTTATGAAGAAAAAAGAGATCGTCGATGACGTAACCATGAAACGTGCCATTACACGTATCACTTATGAGATTATTGAACGTAACAAAAATCTCGACAAGATTGTCTTGGCTGGTATTAAGACACGTGGTGTTTATATTGCACAGCGTATTCAAGAGCGCTTGAAACAGTTGGAAAACCTTGATGTGCCATTGATTGAGCTTGACACTAAGGCTTTCCGTGATGATGTTAAGGCTGAGCAAGACACATCTGTTTTCCCTATTGAAATTGATGGTACAGATGTTATCCTTGTGGATGATGTGCTTTACACAGGTCGTACGATTCGTGCAGCTATTGATAATATCGTTAGCCATGGGCGTCCAGCGCGTGTTGGTTTGGCTGTTTTGGTTGACCGTGGTCACCGTGAATTGCCAATCCGTGCGGACTATGTTGGTAAAAATATCCCAACTAGTGAGTCAGAAGAAATTGAAGTTTTGGTCGCAGAAGTTGATGGCAAAGATAGCGTCAACATTATTGACCCAAGCTAAGTTGGCTGACAGATAGGGTGAAACGCCCTTTGTATCTTACTTAACTGAACACGGGCTAAGAGCTGTGTAAAATAGATAAATCTTCCTAGAAGCTAAAGCTTCTGCGTCAGATTTCCTAATTTTACTTTGCTCTTTATACGCCCTCTGTATCTTAATTTTAAGGAGTCCTTTGATATCGTGAATAACGTAAAATATGATGTGAATGATATGCCAAAACCTGGTTTATTGGTTGGTTTGTCATTCCAGCACTTGTTTGCCATGTTTGGTGCGACGGTGCTTGTGCCGATTTTGGTTGGGATTGATCCCGCTATTGCTCTTTTCTCATCTGGTTTGGGAACTTTGGCTCACTTGACGGTGACCAAGTACAAAATTCCAGCTTACATGGGGTCTAGCTTTGCCTATATTGCGGCTATGCAGACACTTATGAAGACTGATGGAATTGCAGCGGTCGCTCAAGGTGCCATGGCTGGTGGTTTGGTTTACTTGCTTGTGGCTCTGATTGTTAAGTATGCGGGTAAAGACTGGATTGATAAGGTCCTTCCACCAATCGTGGTTGGTCCCATTATCATGGTGATTGGTTTGAACCTTGCAGCCAATGCAGTCAATGATGCGACAACTTTAAATAAAAGCTATAGTATCTATGCTCTATTGATTTCGATGGTCACTCTCTTTGCGGTTATCCTCTTTAACATGTATGGCAAGAAGATTGTCGGTGTCATCCCAATTTTGCTTGGTTTAATTGTGGGCTATATTTTCTCAGCGGTTCTTGGTTTGCTGACAGGACATAGTTTTATCAATTTCTCAGAGGTAGCTGCGGCACATTGGATTCAAGTTCCAAACTTTGATATTCCATTTGTGGATTATAGCTTTAAGCTCTATCCAAGTGCGATTTTGACCATGGCTCCGATTGCCTTTGTGACGATGACTGAACACTTTGGTCACGTCATGGTTCTAAACAGTTTGACTGAGCGTGATTACTTCAAAGATCCAGGGCTTGACCACACCCTTACTGGTGATGGTTTGGCACAGATTATCGCTGGTTTCTTTGGAGCTCCTCCGGTAACTTCTTATGGTGAAAATATTGGGGTTATGGCCCTCAGTAAGGTCTACTCAGTTTACGTTATTGCGGGCGCAGCAGTGATTGCGGTCTTGATGAGCTTTATTGGTAAGCTATCAGCACTCTTGCATTCTATTCCAACTCCTGTATTGGGCGGATTATCTATTGCCCTCTTTGGGGTTATCGCTGCTAGCGGTTTGAAAATTTTAGTTGAACATAAGATTGATTTTGATAATAAAAAGAATCTCTTGATTGCTAGTGTTATCTTGGTATCTGGTATCGGTGGTTTGATGATTGACCTTGGTGGTCTTCAAATTACGGGTGTGGCAAGTTCAACCATTCTTGGTATCTTGCTTTACCAAATTTTGCCAGATCCTAAAAAAGGTAGCAAAGATTAGTCAATCAATTTAAAAGGAAAAACTATGGCGATTGCAGATGGAAAAGTGTCACTGAAACATTTGGTGACAATGGAAACCCTCACGAATGAAGAGGTCTTGGGCCTGATTCGTCGAGGTGGAGATTTTAAAAATGGCAGAGCTGATTTCCAGCTGGATCGACAGTATTTCGCTGCCAATCTCTTTTTTGAAAATTCAACACGAACACACAAGTCCTTCGAGGTGGCTGAGAAAAAACTTGGCCTGGATGTGATTGAGTTCGATGCTGGAACTAGCTCGGTGAACAAGGGTGAGACCCTCTACGATACGATCTTAACCATGTCTGCTTTGGGCGTGGACATCTGTGTGGTCCGCCACTCGGAAGTCGATTACTACAAGCAGTTGATTGATAGTAGAACTATTCAGACCTCTATTGTCAATGGTGGTGATGGTTCAGGGCAACACCCAAGTCAGTGTTTGCTTGACTTGATGACCATTTACGAAGAGTTTGGAACCTTTGAAAATCTTAAGATTTGTATTGCAGGTGACATTACGCATTCGCGTGTCGCCAAGTCAAATATGCAGATTCTCAAGCGTTTGGGAGCTCAGCTTTATTTTGCTGGTCCGGCAGAGTGGTATTCGAATGAGTTTGATGTTTATGGTCAGCATGTGGCCATTGACGACGTCATTGAGGACTTGGATGTCCTTATGCTGCTTCGTGTTCAGCACGAGCGTCATGGGGATGACAAAGGATTTTCAAAAGAAGACTACCATGCTCTCTATGGTTTGACTGAAGAACGTTATGCCAAGTTAGCTGATCAGGCGATTATCATGCACCCTGCTCCGGTTAATCGTGATGTGGAGATTGCTGATAGTCTGGTTGAAGCACCTAAGGCTCGTATCGTTGCTCAGATGCAAAACGGGGTCTTTGTCCGTATGGCAATTATTGAAGCTATTTTAAATGGCAAAGCGTAAACAACGTTAACCGATTCCTGAGAGAATCAGACGAAAAAGAACATGGGCTAAATCTTTGAAAAGAGACAAATCTTCCTAGAGGCTGGAGCTTCTCTGTTGGATTTGCTTTTCATTCAGATGTTTAACGCCCTTTGTATCTTAGTGAAAGGAACAATTTACTATAATGGCAAAACGTTTACTTATTTTGGAAGACGGCACTATTTTTGAAGGTCAGGCCTTCGGTGCTGATGTGGATGTGACGGGTGAAATCGTCTTTAATACTGGTATGACAGGTTATCAAGAATCTATCACAGACCAGTCTTACAATGGTCAAATTTTGACTTTTACTTATCCACTTGTTGGTAACTACGGTGTTAACCGTGACGACTATGAGTCAATTAAGCCAACGACTAAGGGTGTCGTTGTGTCAGAGGCTAGCCGTCGTGCCAGCAACTGGCGTAACCAAATGACCTTGGATGAGTTTTTGAAGGCGAAAAACATCCCTGGTATCTCTGGTATTGATACACGTGCCTTGACTAAGATTATCCGTCAACACGGTACCATGAAAGCCACTTTGGCCAGCCCTGGTGACAGTATCGAGCACTTGCAAGATCAATTGCGTGCGACTGTTTTGCCAACGAATAATATTGAGCAGGTATCAACTAAGACAGCCTACCCAGCACCAGGTGTTGGTAAAAATATCGTTTTGGTTGACTTTGGTCTCAAGCACTCTATCTTGCGTGAGTTTTCAAAACGTGATTGTAACGTGACTGTTGTGCCACATGATATCACTGCTGAAGAAATTCTCCACCTTAATCCAGATGGTGTGATGTTGTCAAATGGTCCAGGTAACCCTGAAGATGTACCGTATGCACTTGATATGATTCGTGGCATCCAAGGTAAAATTCCAATCTTTGGTATTTGTATGGGTCACCAGTTGTTTAGTTTGGCTAATGGTGCCAAGGCCTACAAGATGAAGTTCGGTCACCGTGGATTTAACCACGCGGTTCGTGAAATTGCGACTGGTCGTGTTGACTTTACCAGCCAAAACCATGGTTATGCTATTGACCGTGAGTCACTTCCAGATTGCCTCATGGTAACACACGAAGAAATTAACGATAAGTCAGTTGAAGGTGTTCGTCACCGTGACTTCCCAGCATTTTCAGTGCAATTCCACCCAGATGCAGCTCCTGGTCCACACGATGCTAGCTATCTCTTTGATGAGTTTTTGGAATTGATTGATGCTTTCCAAGCTGAAAAAGCACGTCGTTAATTGCAACTGTCTAGTGACTATAGTGGGGATGACTCTTGTTCGCCCCAGTCTACTACCTTATTTAATGACAACCAGAGAGTTGTCAAATAGAAAGGAGAAGATACAGGTTCACGGAAGTGAACACGCCCTAAGGACTATGTGAAAAAGATAAACGGTGACTAGACGCTTGGGCGTCGTCGTCACGTTTCCTATTTTCACTGGGTCCTTAACGGGCTTTGTATCATAAATTATGCCTAAACGTTCTGATATTAAAAAAATTATGGTTATCGGGTCTGGTCCTATCATCATCGGTCAGGCTGCTGAGTTCGACTATGCTGGTACGCAAGCCTGCTTGGCCTTGAAAGAAGAAGGTTACAGTGTTGTCCTTGTCAACTCTAACCCTGCGACAATCATGACTGATAAAGAAATCGCAGACAAGGTTTACATTGAACCAATTACGCTTGAATTTGTCACACGTATTCTTCGTAAAGAGCGTCCTGATGCTCTCTTGCCAACACTTGGTGGACAAACTGGTTTGAACATGGCAATGGAATTGTCAAAAGCTGGTATTCTTGAAGAGCTTGGAGTAGAGCTTTTGGGAACAAAATTGTCTGCCATTGACCAAGCCGAAGACCGTGACCTCTTCAAACAATTGATGGAAGATTTGGAACAACCAATTCCAGAATCTGAAATCGTCAATACAGTTGAAGAAGCAGTTGCCTTTGCGTCAGAAATTGGTTACCCAGTTATCGTGCGTCCTGCCTTTACCCTTGGTGGTACTGGTGGTGGTATGTGTGCCAACGAAGAAGAACTTCGTGAAATCGCTGAAAATGGCTTGAAATTGTCACCAGTAACACAATGTTTGATTGAGCGTTCTATCGCTGGTTTCAAGGAAATCGAATACGAAGTTATGCGTGATGCCGCAGACAATGCTCTTGTGGTATGTAACATGGAAAACTTTGACCCAGTTGGTATTCACACAGGGGACTCAATCGTATTTGCCCCAACGCAAACCTTGTCAGATATTGAAAACCAAATGCTTCGTGATGCCAGCTTGAAGATTATCCGTGCCCTTAAAATTGAGGGTGGCTGTAACGTACAGTTGGCTCTTGACCCTAATAGCTTCAAGTACTATGTTATCGAAGTAAACCCTCGTGTATCACGTTCATCAGCCCTTGCCTCAAAAGCAACTGGTTACCCAATCGCCAAATTAGCAGCCAAGATCGCTGTTGGTTTGACACTTGATGAAATGATTAACCCAGTCACTGGTACAACTTACGCTATGTTTGAACCAGCTCTTGACTATGTGGTTGCTAAGATTCCACGTTTCCCATTTGATAAATTTGAACACGGTGAACGTCGCCTTGGTACTCAGATGAAAGCAACAGGTGAAGTTATGGCTATCGGTCGTAACATCGAAGAGTCACTTCTTAAAGCCTGCCGTTCACTTGAAATCGGTGTTTACCACAATGAAATGTCTGAGCTTGCGGACGTCACAGACGACGCCTTGGTTGAAAAGATTGTCAAAGCTCAAGACGACCGTCTCTTCTACCTTTCTGAAGCCATCCGTCGTGGATACACTATTGAAGAATTGTCAGAGTTGACTAAGATTGATATCTTCTTCCTTGATAAATTGCTCCATCTCTTTGAATTGGAACAAGAATTGGCTACTCACGTAGGCGATGTTGATGTTCTGAAAGAAGCTAAACGTAACGGTTTCTCTGATCGTAAGATTGCTGATCTTTGGAATCAAACAGCCGACCAAGTTCGTGCGACACGTTTGGAAAATAATATTGTTCCTGTTTACAAGATGGTCGATACCTGTGCTGCTGAGTTCGAGTCATCAACACCATATTTCTACTCAACTTATGAGTGGGAAAATGAATCAATCAAATCTGATAAAGAATCTGTCATCGTTCTTGGTTCAGGTCCTATCCGTATCGGGCAAGGGGTTGAGTTTGACTATGCGACAGTTCACTCTGTAAAAGCTATCCAGGCTGCAGGTTACGAAGCTATCATCATGAACTCTAACCCTGAGACAGTTTCAACAGACTTCTCAGTTTCAGATAAACTTTACTTCGAACCATTGACTTTCGAAGACGTGATGAACGTTATCGAATTGGAACAACCTAAGGGTGTCGTGGTTCAGTTTGGTGGACAAACAGCTATCAACTTGGCAGAGCCATTATCTAAAGCTGGTGTGAAAATCTTGGGTACACAGGTTGCTGACCTTGACCGTGCCGAAGACCGTGACCTCTTTGAACAAGCCCTTAAAGACCTTGATATCCCACAACCACCAGGACAAACAGCGACAAATGAAGAAGAAGCGGTTGAAGCAGCTCGTAAGATTGGCTTCCCAGTTCTTGTTCGTCCGTCATACGTTTTGGGTGGACGTGCCATGGAAATCGTTGAAAATGAAGATGACCTTCGTTCTTACATGCGTACAGCCGTTAAGGCAAGTCCAGACCACCCAGTCCTTGTTGATAGCTATATCATCGGACGCGAGTGTGAAGTGGATGCCATCTCTGATGGTAAGGATGTCTTGATTCCAGGTATCATGGAACACATCGAACGTGCAGGGGTTCACTCAGGGGACTCAATGGCAGTTTACCCACCACAAACCCTTTCTAAGAAAATCCAAGAGACTATCGCTGACTACACTAAACGCTTGGCTATTGGTCTTAACTGTATCGGTATGATGAACATTCAGTTCGTTATTAAGGATGAAACGGTCTATGTTATCGAGGTTAACCCACGTGCCAGTCGTACCGTACCATTCTTGTCTAAGGTGACTGATATCCCAATGGCTCAAGTTGCTACAAACTTGATTCTTGGTAAATCATTGGCTGAGCAAGGTTACAAAGATGGTCTTTACTCAGAAAGTAACCATGTCCATGTCAAAGCACCAGTCTTCTCATTCACAAAATTGGCTAAGGTAGATAGCCTCCTTGGACCTGAAATGAAATCAACTGGTGAAGTTATGGGTACAGATGCGACTCTTGAAAAAGCGCTCTATAAAGCCTTTGAAGCTTCGTACCTCCACTTGCCAACCTTTGGTAATGTTATCTTTACTATTCATGATGATACTAAAGAAGAAGCCCTTGACTTGGCCCGTCGTTTCGATGCTATCGGTTATGGTATCTACGCGACTGAAGGAACTGCTAAGTTCTTGAATGAACACGGGGTTCACGCAACGCTTGTTAACAAATTGGGTGAAAATGATGATAATGACATTCCAGCCCTCGTTCGTACAGGTAAAGCGCAAGCCATTATCAATACGGTTGGTAACAAACGTACTTATGACGAAGACGGAGCAGCTATCCGTAGCTCAGCTATTGAAGCTGGAATTCCACTCTTCACAGCGCTTGATACAGCAGATGCTATGGTGCGTGTGCTTGAAAGCCGTAGCTTTACAACAGAAGCTATCTAATCACGAAATAAAGTCTCAGCTTTGCTGGGGCTTTTTTATTGAAGACAAAGTTTTCTTTTGAGACTTTTCTTAAGTGATGGCGGACGTCAGCGACCTTCTGCGAAGTTCCATGACTAAGTTTTGAGCCGAAAGTCTCAAAACTTCCGAACGTCTGAAACTAATCGTTTCAGACGTTTTTATCACTGCGAAAAATCTCGGTATAAGCTTACTAGGTTCGCAAAATCTATTTCATATTTAAAAATAGTTTAATTATGTTCTGAGTCTCAGTCTTGCTGGGGCTTTTTTCTTACACAAATGTAAGCTAACAAATTAAAATGAAAGCTAAGACTATGGTTTTGTTTCCTAAGATTCTGCTATACTAGAAACATGATTATTACCACATCTTTACGTGAAAATGAGACCTTGATTGCGCGTGCCCAAGAACTAGCTCACGAGTTAGGAGTTGACTACCAGCCTCGTCGCAAGTTATCCTTGGCAAAATGTTTAGAGCGATTTGGAGCTTTTTATCTTCTATGTAAAGACAGATTGTCTTTTGTCAATGCGGATGTCAGTGAGCTGTCCTTTCATCCAGATACGGCAGTTCTTCGGATTAAGGCGCCACACGATGCTCTAGTCAATCTTTTAGGTTCGTCTACCAAGTCTATTCTAGACACGACTATGGGTTTGGCTTCCGATAGTCTAGTTATGGCGGCAGCGGGAAATAAGGTGACAGCCCTTGAGAGTCAAGAAGTGATTTTTCAGGTGGTTTCTCGTGGTCTGGCCACATATCAGACAGATGACAAGCAGCTTGAAAAAGCGATGCGTTCTATTAAGGCTATTAAGAGCGATAGCTTATCCTTTTTGAAATACCAGGCTGATCACTCTTTTGATATCATCTATGCCGATCCTATGTTTTCAGAGACTATCAAGGAATCGGAAAATCTACAAGCTATCAAACCTCTAGCTAATGGCAGCCGTCTGACTGAAGAATGGTTAAATGAGGCTAAGCGTGTCGCACGAGAAAAAATTATCATCAAGGCGCATTTTCGAGATACCGTTTTTGAGGAACTAGGGTTCGAACGCCAGGTTCGTCCCAATCAAAAGCTGCACTATGGTGTTATGGATTTAAGCGAAGGCCATTGACACTGAAAGTTAAAAGTATTACAATTGTTTTATTTATACGATACAAAAGAAAAGAGAGACCTATGCGAAAAAAAATCAGTCCAAAGTTATTTAAAAATAAAAAAAGGGTTTGGATCATTGGAGGAATTGGCTTCCTTGTCCTTTTGGTCCTAGGTTTTAACCTTTTTGCAGGTGGTGGCAAAGATGATAAGGCTTCCGAGTCCCCTACAGCAAGTAAGGTAACCAAGGGGCAGTTGGCCTCGTCCACCCTTCTGACTGGCATGGTGAAGGCTCAGTCGGAACAGTACGTTTATTTTGACAATACCATTGGACGCAATGCCACTGTGACAGTTTCTGTTGGTGAGGAAGTTAGCGTTGGTCAGCAACTGGTCCAATACGACAGTACCTCTGCCCAAGCAGCATATGATACGGCTAGTCGTGCCTATAATAAGGCAGTTCGTGACCGTAATTATTTCCAACAGTATGGGACAGCTCCTGTGGCTTCGGCACAAACAAGTAGTGATTCGGATGAGGATGATTCGACGACTACCGTTAGCCCTCAACAGCGTCAGCAAACCGAGGCAAGTAATTACCAAACCTTGCAAGATTATAATGATGCCGTTGCTAACGCAGCCTCAGAGCTAGAAAAGGCACAAGACGTTCTCAACCAAACAGTCATTGTTTCAGATGTTAATGGGACAGTTGTGGAAGTTGCGGACTCTGTGGACCCTGCTTCAAAAGAGAGCCAGACTCTAGTTCATGTGACCAGTGAAGGCCAATTTGAGATTCAAGGGACCTTAACAGAATATGACATACCAAATATTTCAGTGGGGCAAAAGGTCAAGATTACTTCCAAAGTATACCCAGACCAAACTTGGACAGGGAAGGTCAGTTATGTTTCCAATTATCCTAAGCAAAATGTCAACCAGTCAACGGGGACATCTGGCAACTCAGGTCAGTCAGGTTCTCAGTATGAATACAAGGTTCAATTGACTAGTCCAATCGGAAAACTGAAGCAAGGTTTTAATGTATCTCTTGAAGTGACAAAAGATGATGATGCCTTGTTGGTTCCTGTAACTGCTGTGACCAAGAAAGGCTCTGACAACTACGTCTGGGTTTACGATGAGGAGAGTCAAAAAATCAAGCAGGTCAAGGTTAAACTTGGCAATGCAGATGCTAAGCAACAAGAAATTGCCTCAGGACTTAAAGAAGGTCAAAAGGTTATCACCAAGGCTGAAAAATCCTTTAAGGATGGCGAGACCCTGAAGGATGTGACAGATGCCGATAGCAAAAAATCAAAAGACACTAGTGGAGAAGAGGTGAGGTCTAGTGACTAAGCCAGCACTTATGGTCTTAAAAGGCATCACCAAGTCTTTCAAAAATGGCCAAGAGTCCTTGCAGGTCCTTAAGGGGATTGACTTATCAGTTGAAGAAGGTGACTTCGTGGCAATCATGGGCCCTTCTGGTTCAGGTAAATCAACCCTCATGAATATTATTGGACTTCTTGATCAACCAACTACAGGTTCCTATCAACTCGAGGGCGAGGATGTGGCTGATCTCTCTGAAAACCGCCTGGCCAAGGTAAGAAATGACCAGATTGGCTTTATCTTTCAGCAGTTTTTTCTCTTACCAAAGTTAAGTGCCCAAAAGAACGTAGAGCTTCCCTTGATTTATGCAGGGAAATCGCCACGTGAACGTAAGCAAAGGGCAGAGCAATTCTTGGAAAAAGTCGGCTTGTCAGACCGCAGCCATCATTTGCCGTCAGAGCTGTCTGGTGGACAGAAGCAGAGGGTGGCTATTGCGCGTGCACTGTCTAACGATCCGGCAATCATTTTGGCGGATGAACCTACGGGTGCACTTGATACTAAGACAGGAACCCAGATCATGGATCTCTTAACCCAGCTAAACCGAGAAGGGAAGACCATTGTTATGGTTACCCATGAACCTGAGATTGCGGACTATGCCCGACGTAAGATTGTTATCCGTGATGGAGAAATCACCCAAGACACAACGGACAGCGTTCGGATTGACTAGGAGGTAAGAATGGAAAATTGGAAATTTGCTCTTAGTTCTATTCGTTCACACAAGATGCGGTCCTTCCTGACCATGTTGGGGATTATCATTGGTGTTGCTGCGGTAGTACTTATCATGGGTCTAGGAAATGGGATGCGTCAGAGTGTTACCGATAGTGTGACAGGTGATAAGGATACTGTTCAAGTCTACTATGAAGCCAAGGGTGAGGAGCTAGATCCTGCCTATGCGGACCTATCACATCCGACCAAACCGGTTAAAGAAGTTTGGTTGGAGCAAGTGGCTAGGCAGACACCAGGTATCGATAGTTATTTTGTGACCAATAGCCTAACTTCCTCGATCTCCCTCCAAAAAAAGACTGTTAAGAATGTTAATATCACAGGTGCCAGTCAGGGCTACTTTAAAGCTAAAAAGTTAGAGATGTTGACAGGACGTTCCTTGCAAGACAATGATTATAAAAACTTTTCACGAGTTATTGTCATTGATCAGATGGTGGCTAAAAAACTCTTTGAGACGAATGGGGATGCCCTTAACCAAGTGGTTACTATTGGGAACAATGATTATCGTGTGATTGGTGTTTATAAGAATAAAGACACAGCAATCGGTGCTTATGGTGAAATTGGAACAGCTCTTGTGGCCAATACCCAGTTAGCGGCTGAAAATAACACTGATGCTATTGGCCAGATTTTTTTCCATGTGACCGATGTGAAAAATAGTAGTAGCGTTGCTAAGGATGCTGCCAAACGCTTGACCCAGTTGGCCCAAGATGACAATGGAGAATATAAGGCAGCAGATATGAGTTCGGCCCTAGATCAGGTGAATACGATTTTTGGAACCATTACCACCGTTGTCGGAGCTATTGCTGGCATTTCACTCTTAGTTGGCGGAATCGGTGTTATGAACATCATGTTGGTTTCGGTAACTGAGCGGACACGAGAGATTGGTCTTCGTAAGGCTTTAGGTGCCACACGTCGTAAAATCTTGACTCAGTTTCTGATTGAGTCCATGGTTTTGACCATCCTGGGAGGTTTGATTGGGCTAGGCTTTGCGGCCCTAGTCGTTGGACCAATTGGGAATGCCATGGACCTTAAAGCGACAGTCTCTCTTGGCGTAGCCATGGGAAGTATTGCCTTCTCAGCAGCAGTGGGAATTATCTTTGGTCTCTTACCAGCCAATAAAGCTTCGAAACTCGATCCTATCGAAGCCCTTAGGTATGATTAGAAATAACCTCTTGAAATCTTTAGATTTTGAGAGGTTTTATGGTCTTCAAAAAAAGATAGAGAAAAAAATAAAAAAATTGCATTTTTTTCTTGACGTCTGATTTAGGTCATGATATTATAAATAAGGTTTGAAAAAACTGACCTAAGACAGTTGGGGAGCAAGACTCGTAAACATCCAACCGAGGCACAAAACGTAACTATTTTTTTGGAACGTATTGTACTTTCGTGTCTAGGTTTAGGTACGATTTTTTTGTGCCTAGCCCAAAAATAAAAACGGAGGTAAAACTACTAATGAGTGAAGCTATTATTGCTAAGAAAGCTGAACAGGTTGCTATCGTCGCTGAGAAAATGAAAGCAGCAGCATCTATCGTTGTTGTTGACTCTCGTGGACTTACAGTTGACCAAGATACAGTTCTTCGTCGTAATCTTCGTGAATCAGGCGTTGAATTTAAAGTTATCAAAAACTCTATCTTGAGCCGTGCAGCTGAAGAAGCAGGTCTTGAAGACCTTAAAGAACTTTTTGTTGGTCCATCTGCAGTAGCATTCTCAAACGAAGATGTTATCGCACCAGCAAAAGTTATTAGCGAATTTGCTAAAGACGCAGAAGCTCTTGAAATCAAAGGTGGTGTTGTTGACGGCGCGTTCACTTCAGTCGAAGAAATCAACGCTCTTGCATCACTTCCAAACAAAGAAGGTATGCTTTCTATGCTCCTTTCTGTACTTCAAGCGCCAGTGCGCAACGTTGCATACGCTGTCAAAGCGGTTGCAGAAAGCAAAGAAGACGGTGCTGCATAAGCCCATCTTCACAACTCGTAGCCTAAGCTACGTTTAAAACACTATATTAAAAAACACATTTGGAGGAAATCACAATGGCATTGAACATTGAAAACATTATTGCTGAAATTAAAGAAGCTTCAATCCTTGAATTGAACGACCTTGTAAAAGCTATCGAAGAAGAGTTTGGCGTAACTGCTGCTGCTCCTGTAGCTGCTGCTGCAGCTGGTGCTGCTGACGCTGGTGCTGCTAAAGATTCATTCGACGTTGAATTGACATCTGCAGGCGACAAAAAAGTTGGCGTTATCAAAGTTGTACGTGAAATCACAGGCGAAGGTCTTAAAGAAGCTAAAGCTATCGTTGACGGTGCACCATCAGTTATTAAAGAAGGTGTTGCTGCAGCTGAAGCTGAAGAAATCAAAGCTAAACTTGAAGAAGCTGGAGCTTCAGTTACTCTTAAATAATAAGGTAACGACTCAAGTCGCTTAATAAAGAAAACCAGGGCATAAGCTCTGGTTTTTTATTACGATAAGCGATTGATAGAAACTGATAAATTGATTTGTTTTCCTGCCAAAAATTCTTTGGCAGGATTTTTGTTTTAATAAACTTTCGGGGGTAGACAATCTAGTGTCTACCCTTTTTTTTGCGTTTCGGAGGTAATTATGCAAAAGGAAGAACAGTCATCACGTCAAATCGTGAAAAGCCATATCATGACCATCATGGGAGTTGATAATCTAAAAGCAACTCAACTGGTAAATGAAATGGAACAAACAGGTTTAATCTGATTTGATGAATTCGGGAATTTTGGAATTTTAGTCTTGGAGGGATAATCATGAAACGTATTACTGCTAATCAATTTCAGACATTAGAGCGTTATTATAAACCCCAAAAGTCTTGTTTGAGAGTGAACGTTTTTCTGGTTAGGCAGTATGCTGATCATCATTCATAATGAATGGCTCTATGTTTAAAAAATATCCAGTAAAACTGTCTGGTGGGTGATGATTCTTCTCTTTGCCTCCTCGTTATTCCCCTATGTGATGGCTATTGTTTCAACTAATTTTACCGATTCGTTAGCACAAGTTGTCTATGGCTTGGTTGTCTTATTCATTACCGTTTCAAACAGAGGGCTTTATCGTTCGCTTTATCAAGATGATCCAAACAATCTTCTCTTAAAACAACGAATTGAAGACATGAAGAAATGGATAATCTTTGATACGATTGGCAAAGTCGTTAGTCTTGTCGGCTACTATTTTTCCGCCAGCCATGCTTATTTCCGTTCTTTTGACTCTGTTAGTCCTTGTAATTGAAGGAGGATTAGTTTTAGTATAGATAGCAGTATTAAAAAAATGAATACTACTATTTTTCTTTGCTATTGTACAGCTAAACAAAATAGGACTAAAATAAGGTTAGAAAGTGAGATGAATCCTATGAAACACGTTAATTTGAACAATGGAGTGAAGATGCCAATTCTTGGCTTTGGTGTTTTCCAAATTCCTGCTAGTGAAACCAAGCAGGCCGTACTTGATGCTATTAAGGTTGGCTATCGTCATTTTGATACGGCTCAGTCTTATGCCAATGAAAAAGAAGTTGGTGAAGCTATCGCAGAATCAGGTTTGCCAAGGGAAGAATTTTTCATTACTAGCAAAGTCTGGCTAGAGCATTACGGTTATGAGAAAACGAGAAAAGCTGTTCTACATTCATTGGAGGTCATGGGCTTAGATTATCTAGACTTGATGCTCCTTCATCAGCCCTTTTCAGATTATTATGGTTCTTATCGTGCCTTGGAGGACTTGTATAAAGAAGGGAAACTGCGTGCCATTGGTGTCAGCAATTTCTATCCCGATCGTCTGAGTGATCTGGTGGCTTTTAATGAAATCACACCACAGGTCAATCAAGTTGAAACCCATCCGTTTAATCAACAGATTTTCGCACAAGAGAATATGATCAAAAACAATGTTCAGATGGAGTCATGGGCTACTTTTGCAGAAGGTAGAAATGGCATCTTTTCTCATCCGACATTAGTGGCGATTGCGGAAAAATATGGTAAGTCCACAGCTCAAATTATGATTCGTTGGCAGGTGGAGCGTGGTATCGTCTGCTTGACAAAATCAGTAAAACCAGAGCGTATGGCTGAGAATATTGATGTTTTTGATTTTAACTTAACGGACGAAGATATGACAGCCATTGCAGAACTTGATACAAAAGAAAGTCTGTTTTTCAATCACCAAGATCCTTCAACAGTTGACATGTTCTTGCGTTTGATTGAACAGAGAAAAAATGGAGGAAACTAAAGATGAAAACAATTACTTTAAATGATGGCAATCGTATTCCTGTAGTTGGGTTTGGTGTTTTCCAAATTCCTGCAGACGGTTCGACCTATACAGCTGTTAAGGAAGCCTTAGAAGTTGGTTACCGTCATATTGACACAGCGCAAGCATATTTTAACGAAAAAGAAGTCGGACAAGCTATCAAAGATTCAGGCATTTCACGTGATGAAATCTTTGTCACTAGTAAACTTTGGATTCAAGATTATGCTTACGAAACTGCTAAAGAAACCATTGATGCAACCTTGGAAAAAATGGGGCTTGATTACCTTGACCTCTACCTGCTTCACCAACCTTATGGCAAAGTCGAAGAGGCTTGGAAAGCTCTAGAAGAAGCCAAATCAGCTGGTAAAATCAAATCAATCGGTGTATCAAACTTCACGCCAAACTTTTGGAATCAATTTGTTCCACATTTCAATACGATTCCAGCTATCAACCAAGTTGAGTTCAACCCATATTTCCAACAAAAAGCTCTACGTGACTTGCTTGCAAAGGATGATGTTAAAATCGAAGCTTGGGCACCACTCGGACAAGGAAATAAAGACTTATTTGCCGAACCAATCATCACAGCTTTGGCTAACAAATATGGCAAAGATGGTGGGCAAATTATTTTGCGATTTGAAGTGCAAGAAGGTATCGTTGTCTTGCCAAAATCAACCAAGAAAGTTCGCATGGCATCAAACAAAGAACTCTTTGATTTTGAATTGACCGCTGAAGAAATGGCAGAGATTCGTGCCCTTGACAAAGGAAAAGGTGCTCATGACCCAGACGCACCAGGCGTTGGAGATTATCTCTTGTCAGCTTATGATATTCATGCTAATGATTAATTTTTAAGATTGTTTGAGGAATAATAAATGAAAAATGTTTTAATTTTGGGTGCCAATGGACAAATTGCACGGATTGTAGCGAAGCGTCTTTTGAGCGAACAAGATGATGTTCAATTGACACTTTATTTACGAAAAAGTCATCGTGTTGATGACTTAGTGGCTATTAATCCTGCGCGCGTAAGGACAGTAGATGCTGACATTCACGACCAAGAAATGTTGGACAAGGCTGTTCAAGGACAAGATATTGTTTTTATTTCAAATGTTGACCATGACCCTGATAACAAACTGACTCAAGGTGTTATTGCAGCAATGATTAAAAATGATGTTAAACGTGTTATAGCTTCAAATGTTTTAGGAATTTACGGAGAAGTTCCTGGAGAATATGGTCGTTGGAATACAGAAATGCTTACGCAAGCAGGGCTCAATCGAGCTCGACGTTCTGACGAATTGTTAGAAAAATCAGGCTTAGATTACACAACTTTACGTTTGCCTTGGTTAAATGACCGTGATGAGGTGAAATACAGTATTACGCACAAAGGAGAATCATATGTCGGTGTCTCTGGCTCACGTCAAAGTATTGCAGACGTTGTCGTCAAAATGATTGCTGATCCAACTTACCTCAATAGAGAAAGTATAGGTCTTGCAGACCCCGATACTCAAGGATTGACACGTCCTGTTTATTAAGATAAATAGAGAAGGAGAAAAAATGAAAGTCGCAACATTTATTGAATCAGGGAAAATGACAGTTACTGAAGCAAGCCACTTTGACATGTATGACCTCCATTCTTTTGCAGATGTCGCCTTTGAGGCAATCATACCTTTCTTCGAAAAAAATATTTAATCTTAACTATCCATTTGAATAATGAAAATAGATAAAAACGAGGTAAACAATGCAATACACAATACTTAATAACGGAATCAAAATGCCTATGGTTGGATTTGGAGTTTTCCAAATTCATGATGCCAAAACAACTCAGACAGTTGTAGAAGAAGCGATTAAAACGGGCTATCGTTTGATTGACACTGCCCAAGTTTATGGTAATGAAGAAGCGGTCGGAAAAGCTATCAAGGCCTCAAGTGTTCCCCGTGAGGAGCTCTTTATCACAACCAAACTTTGGATTTCTGACTTTAGCTATGAGGCTGCTAAAGACGCTTTTAATGAATCCTTACGTAAATTAGATTTGGACTACGTTGATCTCTATCTCTTACATCAACCATTTGGGGATATTTTCGGAGCTTGGCGTGCCTTAGAAGAACTTTATAAAGAAGGAAAAATCAAAGCGATTGGAGTTTCAAACTTTAAACCAGATCAATTAGCTAACCTTGCTGCCTTTAATGAAGTTACTCCAGCTGTCAATCAGATTGAACTCCACGTTTTCAACCAAAAAGAAGATGAGCAAGCCTATATGCTCTCAAAAGGGGTGCAAACAGAGAGTTGGGGCGCTTTTGCTGAAGGACAATTTGATGTTTTTAATAATCCAGTTTTAAAAGAAATTGCAGAAAAATACAGCAAAACAACAGCACAAGTTATGCTTCGTTGGCAGTTGCAACGTGGCATTGTCTCCCTTTCAAAATCAGCCAATCCAGAACGTGTCCGTCAAAACTTTGACATCTTTGATTTTGAATTATCAGCAGAAGATATGGACAAAATTGCGACTCTTAACACGAACACAACTGTCTTCTCGGATCATCACGAAGCTAAAACAGTTGAACTTTTGGCAAGCTTTGTTGGAAAATCATTTTAATAGGTATAAAGTGTGGTAGATAAGGAGAAAATGGAATGACAACATTATTTATAAACGGTAGTCCCAATAAAAATGGCAATACCGTCGCTTTAGCAAAAAAATTATTAGGAGATCAATCTTTTGAAACGCTTCATCTAGCAGATTATAAAATTTATGATTACGGACAAGATTTCTCAGATGATCAATTTGAAGAGGTGCTAGCAAAGCTATTTGAAGCAGATACAATTGTGATTGGCTCACCAGTCTATTGGCATAGCATCAATGGTTTGGTACAGAATTTCCTGGATCGACAGTATAATCGTGTCGAAGAACAGCTCAACGGAAAAGTATTGTATTTCATCTTTCAAGGCTCAGCTCCGACGCAGGAAGTTCTTGATATGGGAAACTACACCATGAGCCGTTATGCCGGCTTGTATGGAATGAACTACAAGGGTATGATAACTAGGTAAGGAAGGGAGAGGTTCATGAAGAAACTAAGTTTATTTTTCTAGGGTTTTTGACAGTTTTTGTCCTTGTTGGCTCTCTGACTACGGTACGGTCTAGGTAAGAAGGGCAACGGTTTAGTTCATCAGCTACAAGCTCAGAAGTAGCTGAATGGCTTACTGAGATAGGATATTAAGAGTTCTATGGAAAGAGAGAACAACTCTTTATTCTCACAAGAAATAAATTTTGGTATAATACTCTTTATTAAGGAGGAGTGAACATGAATTTAATGTCAAAAGAGCGTTTAATCGCTTTTACAGATGCCGTCTTGGCGATTATCATGACGATTTTAGTTTTGGAATTAAAACGGCCGGATCCGATTAGCTGGCAGGCTCTATGGGATTTGGGGACCAATTTTTTCGCCTACACCATTTCTTTCTTCTGGTTGGGAACCATGTGGGTTAATCTGCATCGTAGTTGGGATGTGGTTGATAAAATCAACTCCAATTTGGTTTGGAGTTCGATTGTCTTACTCTTCTTTTCATCCTTTTTCCCCTACACCACAGCCTTGGTTTCGGCTGATTTTAACAATTCAGTTGCTCAAACCTTATATGGGGTCATTGTTCTTCTGGTAACAGCTTGTAACGTCTGGATGTATCACGAATTGCATAAACTAAATCCTGATGCTGTTGGAGCAAGCCGTTTTAACATTTTAGATAGGGAAGGTCTAATTGATATTGCACTAAAGCTAATAGGTTTAGTCTTGACCTTGACGGTCTTCCCTTCTGCCATGATGTGGGCGGTGCTGTTTACGTTCTTGGTCATCGTTTTACCTAGAGCAATTAGGCAGTAATCCTTATCAAATAAAGAAAAGTATGGTTCTTTCGAGGGAACCATACTTTTTTTCTGTACTATCAAGTGAATTGCATTAATATACTTTTATTCTTTTTCAAAGTTGAGATGTAATAGGTTTTTGTGGCTTCCTTATCTACGATTGGGACATGCACACGTTGGGTTGGATTGTCTGAGGCGGCCTGAGAGATATTGGTTGAAAAGCTTGGCAAAGCAGAAGCAGAGATCAGTTCGTCAAAGGCTTCCCAATCTGTCTGGACAATAAATTTGGTTTGTGTTAGCTGATCCACAAGTGGTTGCCAAATCCCCAAACCGGACCGCAAGAGCATGGTTAGGTTTGCCAAATCTTCCAATGCAATTTCCTCACGCATGGCATAGGGATGGGCAGGTGGAACGGAAATATAAAGTTGTTCTTTGAAGAATCCAGTTGTCAGCACATCGTCATGCTCAATTGGAAAGTCTGTCACGATAAACTGGAATTTCTGACTAAGTAGGCCTTCTAGCAGGGAGTCATTATCGTGTAACTCGATATGGACTTCTTGTTCTAAGTCCTGCTCTGCCAGACGATTCCTCACTTCCCATTCTACACCAGGAGCTGAGATGCCACCAAATAAAGTCGTGGCTTGGAGAGAAAAACGTTGGATATTTTTCAAAAATTGCTGCTCATAGTTGAGCAAAACTTCTGCTTGTTGAACAGTATATTTACCAGTTTTCGTTAAGGAAAGTTTGTTTTTGCTTCGTTGGAAAAGCTGGACGCCTAAGTCGTCTTCTAACTGACGCATATTACGGGTCAAAGACGGCTGTGAAATCAACAAAACCTCAGCTGCGCGTGATAGTGTCCCTTCTTTAGCGACCGTAATCAATTGTTCTAGGTGCTGTAAATTGATCATATCTTCTCCTTTGTGACTATTCACTTTATGAATAGCAGCATAACTGATTGTTATTGTACTATTTTTTAAAGCACTTGTAAAATAGAGACATCAAGTGGAGGTGGCTGTATGAATAAGATTAGATTAAATAATGGAATAGAAATGCCACAGGTTGGGATGGGGCTGTTTCAGCTGAAAGGTGATGAGTCTCAAACCTACATCAAACAGGCGATTGAGGCTGGGTATCGCTTATTTGATACGGCTAGTATCTATGGTAATGAAGCAGATTTAGGGCAGGCCATTAAGGATTCAGGAATTGCTCGAGAGAATTTTTTTATCTCCAGCAAGGTCTGGATTCATTCTGATGGCTATGAGGCAACGATGAAGGAGTTTGAAATAAGTCTAAATCGCTTGGGAACAGATTACATTGATCTGTATTTGATTCATCAACCGATGGGGGATGTTTATGGATCTTGGCGTGCCTTAGAGGAGCTTTATACTCAAGGGAAAATTAAGGCTATTGGTGTATCGAATTTTTCTGAAGATCGCTTGCTTGATTTTATTTTAAATACAAAAATTGTTCCAGCAGTAAATCAAATTGAGCTTCATCCTTTCTTTCATCAATCATCCCTTAGGAAACTGATGAAGGATTACGGGATTCAGGTTCAGGCTTGGGGCCCGCTTTGTGAAGGGATGAAAAATATCTTTCAGCATCCAGTATTAGAAAATATCGCGAAAAAACATCAGAAATCCATTGCTCAAATCGCTTTAAAGTGGAGTGTGCAGATGGGCAATAGCGTCATCCCCAAATCAACAAATCCCGTACATTTGGAAGAAAATGTAGCCCTTTGGGATTTTGAATTGGACCAAGAAGACTTAGACCAAATCAAACAGCTGGACATTGGTTACAGTGAGATTATTGACCATAAAAATTTAGCCGTTGTAAAAGGGTTGAACCTGTGTTTAGGGAGTAAGAAGACTCCTGTCTAAAGGAGGAATTATGGTATTTACAAAAGATACAAAAATTAGAGAAATTACCCAACATCCTAGTTTTAGAGGATTTGGACACTTATTATTCCCGCTTCAGCTGGCCTTTCATCCTGAGGAGACTGTCCAAGATGTGACTGATTCAAATCATTTTATCTGGTATTCAAACCTGAAAACAAAGACTAGTTTAGAGGTTTTGAACAACTTACTCGAGCGTGCTCAAAAAAATGAACAAATCTTTTTCCCCATTTATGATGAGGACGAGATGGTGAAGGATCCAAGTAAGAGAGAAACAGGGCTATTTTACTTCAAAGGGAAGGAATATGAGAAATTTGCCCTTATCAATGCAGGCGGCGGTTTTCATTATGTTGCTGCCTTGCACGACAGTTTCCCACAAGCCTTGGCCTTAAGCCAAAGAGGCTACAATGCCTTTGCTCTGATCTATCGCCCCAAGAAGGCCTATGAAGATCTAGCACAGGCCCTAGATTATCTTTTTAGTCACTCCAGTGAATTGAAGATAGACCCTGACCAGTATTCGCTTTGGGGTGGTTCTGCTGGAGCTAGGATGGCTATTCGCTTAGGTAACAAAAGCGAATTACAACGTTTAACAAGGACATCCATAGAGCCAGCCAGCATGGTTGTTAGTCAATACACTGGTTATTCATCTGTTTCTAGAGGTGATGCACCGACCTATGCCAATTGTGGTACTAATGACTGGATTGCCAATTGGCAAGTGATGGAAAATCGACTGAAGAACTTGAAAAAGCTTGGGATTGACAGCCAGTTTCACGTCTATAAAGGGTTGAGGCATGGCTTTGGTATTGGAAAAGAAACGGTAGCAGAGGGGTGGATTGATGACGCCATTTCCTTCTGGGAAAAACAAGTCAAACAATAGAAAATGGAGAAAAAATATGAGATTAACAATTATTGGTGCAGCAGGACAAATTCCGGGATTTCTTATCCCACGGGTATTAGAAGAAACTGATTTTAAATTGACACTAGCGGGACGAAAGGTCAGTCAACGTTTGTCTTATCAGGATGACCGCATTCGCTATGTGGATGGGGATATGTCCCGTCTTGATAATGTCCGACAGGCTTTAGAGGATGCAGATGTTGTCTTTGTCAATGAAGCATCGCCAGCCTTGTTAGAGCCGACCATTGCCGTCATGAAGGAAAAGGGTATCAGACGCCTCATTGTAGCAGGGGTTCTCTGTGTGTATGATGAGGTCGTCGGAGACTTTGGTCGATGGAATGAAGCCATGATTGGTGCTTATTCTCCAACAAATAATCGGGTCATCGGTGCTAAGTTAGTGGATGAGTCAGGTTTGGATTATACTTACCTTCGGATGACTTGGCTCTATAATCAGGAAGGCAATCGTGCCTATAAATTGATTCCGCAAGGAGAATCCTATAAAGGAGCGCAAGTCACCCGCCAAGCAGTTGCCCAATATGTTATGGGCTTATTGCAAGATCCAAGTCGTGACTTGGGTGTGAGCGTTGGAATCGTGGAGCCAGGAAGTGAAGCTCTAGCGAAACCAGTTTTTTACTAAGAAAGTGTGAATATATGAAAAAAGAATCATTTGGGATCATCTTACCCATTACCCTATTAGCTTATTTTTTGATCTTAATGGATAATTCCATTATCTTTACCAGCTCTGTTCAGATTGGGGAGAGTTTAAACCTAACAGATACCAGTCTAGCTTGGGTATCGAATGCCTATACGCTTACCTTCGGTGGCTTTTTGCTCCTATCTGGTCGCTTGTCTGATTTGTTGGGTCGTAAGCGAATTTTTCAAATTGGTCTAGCTATATTTGGACTGAGTTCCTTGGTGATTGGCCTTGCCCAAAATGCATCTATGATGATTTTGGCCCGTGCTATTCAAGGAATTGGAAGTTCTATTATCGCGCCAACAACCCTTGCCTTAATGATGGATACTTATACGGGTGAGATGCGAACAAAAGCTATTTCCTACTATGGTGCGACAGCTGGAATTGGATCAAGTGTTGGTCTCTTGATTGGTGGTGGCCTAACCAGTTTTGTATCCTGGCGAGCAGGTTTTCTAATCAATGTCCCTTTGACCTTGCTCTTGATGTATTTGACTCATCGCCATGTAGTTGCTAAGGCTGGACACCAAGAGAAAATAGATTACTTGGGAAGTTTATTGTCAGTTGCAGGTTTAGCGAGTCTGATCTATGGTTTGGATGGTGAGATTTACCCCCTTGCCTTTGTTATCGCTGGTTTTCTTATCTTGATTGGCTTTTATTTCTATGAAAAAGGACAAAAACTACCTATTATGCCACTAGACTTATTCAAAAATAAAGTTCGTTTTGGTGCCTATCTTGTCAGAGCTCTATTCATGATGGCTATGTTGCCCTATTGGTTCCTATTGCCACAGCTATTACAGGCTGAGTACGGTTTTTCTGCCTTGGGGTCTGGTTTTGCCTTTCTGCCCTTGACAATCACAACCTTCCTTACTTCTCTTCTGCTCCCCAAACTGACTAAGCGATTTGGTAATAATCGTATTTTACTCATTGGAGAGATCGCTTTGTCACTTGGTCTTTTATGGGCTAGCCTATCACCATTAGAGTTGGGTTATGTGCAAGCTGTTGCCTTGCCAATGATGGTGATTGGTATTGGTCAAGCAATGGTCATGGCACCTGTGACAGCAGCAGGTATCTATCAAGCTCCTGATGACTTGGCAGGTTCGGCTAGTGGCTTGACAAATGCCATGCATCAAATTGGTGGACCAATTGGCTTATCTGTTATTATGGCTATGACATCGAATTTCTATGTCAGTCTTGGTTGGATGGCAGGTTTTAGCCTAGTCGCTTTGCTTTTTGTCCTTATCTTTGTTTATCAATTTGGAAAAAATCCCTAGGAGGTTTCTATGAGAAAAAGTTTTATTTTATTGGTAAGTGTCCTAGTCTTAGCTGCTTGCTCCGTTCAAAATAACAATACTACAAGTAGTAGTTTATCAACCTCATCTTCATCTGTTCTTCCAAGCGGGAAAATGGACCAAAGTCAGATTGCAGCACCGCAAGTTGGTCTCTCAGATGAAGAGTGGAATAATAGTCGTGGGACAGTCTCGGATGGAGAAGATACCAATTCTGAGCAAGAGCCAACTCGAATCTTGTCTGAAGACGCCGATAGTCTGATTGTCTATTTTTCACGGTCAGGCTCTACTGAGTTACTGGCTAGCAAGATTCAGGCACTTTCTGGTGCAGATGTGATTGAATTGGTTGCCAAAGAAACGTATAGTTCTGATTATGGTGAAACAGTACAACGGGCTAATCAGGAACGAAATGTCGAAAACACTCCTGAATTGGACGTAGAGATGCCAAATTTATCTCACTATCAAACCATTTATATCGGCTATCCTATTTGGGGCATGACCATGGCAGAACCCGTTGCAACCTTTATCGAAACCTACGCCAAAGAACTTGATGGAAAAACGATTATTCCATTTTCGACAAATGGAGGCTATGGACTAGGATCAAGTATCGATTATATCGAAACTATTTTGGCTGAAAACCAGGTCACCGCTCGTATTGAGCCTGCCTTTGCAGTCGAAGGAAATAAGGTCGATCAGGCTGATTCAGACTTGATGACGTGGTATGATAACTTAAATAATTAAGGTAACGACTCAAGTCGCTTAAAAAAAAACCAGGGCATAAGCTCTGGTTTTTTCTATTACTTTTAATATTTTCATTTGTTAGAATGTAGGTAATGTGCGTGCTTGTCACGCCCTTTTTCTGTGTCTTTTACGGCTTTAGTGGTTGTAAATAACTATAAAAATCTTAAAGGCATGGTAAATGCTAAAAAGAAAAGGAGAAATTTATGGCTTATATTTGGTCTTATCTCAGACGTTATCCTAAGTGGCTAGCAATGAATTTTACGGCGGCCATTTTATTTGTTATTGCTAACTTGGGTTTGCCGACGGTTCTTGCCAGAATGATTGATGATGGTTTCCAGTGTCTTTTTGATTTTGGCGACAAGTCCACAAGCAGGAGCTATTATTTCCTTTGCGGGAGGAGGACATGGCACACCAGCAGAATACGGACATGTGGCTTTCGTCGAAAAACTCTACCCAAATGGCTCATTCCTTATCTCCGAAACCAATTACAATGGCAATCCAAACGATACCTTCCGTAAATTATCTGGAGTGGATAGTAACTTGAGTTTTGCGTATACGACGAAATAAAAAAGGATATGCTAACAATGACTTGATTTGTTAGCATATTGTTTTGGAGGTGGTGATATGGATTTGTTAGAGAAACCCGTTTGTAATTATATTAAAAATAATCATGGAGTAATAACTTTTCGTGATATGGAAGAGCTTAACTTTTCTTATCAACAACTGAATCAATTAGTCTCAAAAGGGAAAGTGGAATCAATTGAAAGAGGTATCTATCATCTGCCAGATACCTATATTGATGACTATTTTAGTTTACAGTACCGTTTTCCAAAAGGAATTTATTCCTTAGAAATAGCACTTTGGTTACATGGTCTGTCCCTTACCATTCCATTTGAGCCTGTGATGACTTTTCCTTTCGGGACAAATACGAGGCCAATGAAAAAAGCTGGTGTCAAGCCAATTGTCGCTAGAAAGTATCATGAAATCGGTATTATTAGACTGGAGCGACAGGCTGGACAGTTTATCTCAGTATATGATATGGAACGAACATTAGTGGAGTGTTTGAGAACAGCTTATCATGTCGATATTCAAGTTATTGCTCCAGCTTTTCAAGCTTACTTTAAAAAAGGAGCTGTTGATTATGCCAAGTTGTATCACTATGCACAACTATTTAAAGTAACCGAAAAACTACAATCATATGTGGAGGTCTTGTCGTGAAATTTTCAAATGCTAATAGTTTCAAAGCTAAAATCAAGAATATTGCAAAAGAAAAAGGGATCTCTTTCTCAAAAGATTGGTCAAATATTTGAAGAATACGGTGCGAATATGTTGGATGTATTCGGTTGTTATAAGTATAAATTAAACAATTGTGTTACAATGAAACCATATAGAATATTAAGTTTTCTCAAAAACTTTCTATAACTAAGAACACATAAGGAGGTAAAATGGTGAAGCATTCTAAAATAACAAAAGTTTTTCAGCTTTCGCTCGTCATCATATTTATTTTAGTCTTGTTAGGGCTCTTTGTTCCCCAGCAGTTTCAAAATATTAGTTCTTACTTAAAAAATCTCTTAACAACTAGTGTTGGCTGGTTTTACTTGTTATTGGTTACGGGGATTTTAATTTTTTGTGTCTTTTTAATTGTAAGTCCGATAGGGCAGATTCGCTTGGGTAATCCCACGAGTCGGCCAGAGCATTCGACGACGTCATGGATTGCCATGATGTTTTCTGCTGGAATGGGGATTGGGCTGGTCTTTTATGGGGCAGCAGAGCCTTTGAGTCACTTTGCTATCTCGACGCCCAATGCAGAAATAGGCAGTGCGGATGCTCTCGCAGATGCTTTTCGTTTTACTTTTTTTCACTGGGGATTTCATGCTTGGGCGGTCTATGCCCTGGTGGGATTGTCTTTGGCTTATTTTGGCTTTCGTAAACGGGAGAAATATCAGCTCTCAGTCGTCTTTAAGCCTCTTTTTGGAAAATATGCGGACGGACCAATAGCAACCATTATCGATACCATCACCATTATTGCGACAGTGATTGGGGTAGCGACAACGCTCGGCTTTGGTGCCTCACAAATCAATGGTGGTCTCTCCTATGTCTTTGGTATTCCTAATAATAGTCTTGTGCAAGTCATCATTATCATCATTGCGACAATTCTTTTTCTTATTTCTGCCTTATCAGGTTTAGGAAAGGGTGTTAAAATCCTATCTAATACAAACTTGATTTTAGCTATTGTCTTGCTTGCTGGAGTCATAGTTTTGGGGCCAACGGTTAAGATATTTGACACCATGACAGACTCTATCGGCCTTTATTTTCAAAACTTCTTCCGTATGAGTTTTCGGGCGGCGGCTTTTGATGAGACCAAGCGGGCTTGGATTAACCAATGGACCATTTTTTACTGGGCATGGTGGATTTCCTGGTCACCTTTTGTGGGCGTCTTTATTGCCCGTATCTCAAAAGGTCGGACTATTCGCGAATTTTTGACAGTAGTGCTTTTGGCACCAACAGTCCTTAGTTTTATCTGGTTTTCTGCTTTTGGTACCTTATCTACTTCACTACAAGATTCGGGGGTTGATTTGACACGTTTTGCCACAGAAGAAATTCTTTTTGCCTCTTTTAATGAATATCCTCTGGGAAGTGTCCTTTCACTCCTGGCAATTATTTTAGTTTTAACCTTCTTTGTGACCTCGGCGGATTCTGCCACCTATGTTTTGGCCATGTTGTCTGAAGATGGCAATCTAAATCCAAGTAATCGTAAAAAGGTGATTTGGGGTGTCATGCTGGCCTTGATTGCTATTGCACTCATGTTTTCTGGTGGATTGACAGCTTTACAAAACACGCTCATTATTGTCGCTTTTCCATTTTCTATAGTACTAGTGTTGATGATGTGGTCGCTTATGAAAGAGTTATATCACGAAAAAGAGCAAATGGGACTCGCCATTACACCAGACCGATATCCTGAGAAGAATCAACCGTTTAAATCTTATGAGGAAAATTAGGAGGATGGCATGGAGTTAAGAGTGCTTCGTTATTTTATTACTATTGCTGAGGAGGGGAGTATCTCCAAGGCAGCTGAGAAGCTGATGATTACTCAGCCGACACTCAGTCGTCAGTTAAAAGATTTGGAGCAGGAACTTGGTGAACCTCTTTTTATCCGTGAACATATCAAGTCGCTTAATAAAGAAAACCAGGGCATCAGCTCTGGTTTTTTCTATTGCTTTTAATATTTTCATTTGTTAGAATGTAGGTAATGTGCGTGCTTGTCACGCCCTTTTTCTGTGTCTTTTACGGCTTTAGTGGTTGTAAATAACTATAAAAATCTTAAAGGCATGGTAAATGCTAAAAAGAAAAGGAGAAATTTATGGCTTATATTTGGTCTTATCTCAGACGTTATCCTAAGTGGCTAGCAATGAATTTTACGGCGGCCATTTTATTTGTTATTGCTAACTTGGGTTTGCCGACGGTTCTTGCCAGAATGATTGATGAGGGAATAAACCGTGGTGATGTTGATAAGCTTTACGCTTATGCTTGGGTCATGTTTGGTGTAGTTTTGACTGGGATTGTTGGTCGTATACTTCTGTCCTATGCAGTTGGTAAGTTGACCACTACTATGGTGCAAGTCATGCGTAATGACATTTATGCTAAGCTTCAGGAGTATTCCCACCACGAGTATGAGCAGATTGGGGTATCCTCTTTGGTGACTCGTATTACATCAGATGCTTTTGTGCTTATGCAGTTTGCGGATCAGGTTCTTAAGCTAGGGGTTATCACTCCTTTGATGATGGTTTCCAGTGTCTTTTTGATTTTGACGACAAGTCCATCTTTGGCTTGGATTGTGGCAATCTCCTTGCCTTTCCTAGCCGTAGTAGTATGGTATGTGGCGGTAAAAACGCGTCCGCTTTCTGAAAAACAACAGGCAACTCTCGACAAGATTAACCAGTATGCTCGTGAAAATCTGACTGGACTTCGTGTCATCCGAGCTTTCGCTAGAGAAGATTTTCAAGAGAAGAAGTTCGCTTCTGAAAATGCTGTCTATGCGGATAATTCAAATAAACTTTTTAAATTGACTGGTTTGACCGAGCCACTTTTTGTGCAAATCATCATCGCCATGATTGTGGCAATTGTTTGGTTTGCCCTTGAGCCATTAGGCTCTGGAAGTTTGGCTATCGGTGACTTGGTTGCCTTTATTGAGTACAGTTTCCATGCACTATTGTCCTTCCTCTTCCTAGCTAATCTTTTTACCATGTATCCTCGTACGGCGGTGTCTAGTGAACGTCTGCAGGAAATTATGGACATGCCGATTTCTATCAATCCAAATGAAGATGGCGTGACAGAAACCGAGACTAAGGGATATTTGGAGTTTGACAATGTGACCTTTGCCTATCCCGGTGAAACTGAGAGTCCTGTCTTACACAATATTTCTTTCAAGGCAAAACCTGGTGAAACCATTGCCTTTATTGGGTCTACGGGTTCAGGAAAATCATCACTTGTACAGTTGATTCCACGTTTTTATGATGTAACACTTGGACGCATTCTTGTTGATGGTGTAGATGTCCGTGACTACAATCTTAAGGCTCTTCGTCGTAAGATTGGCTTTATTCCACAAAAAGCCCTACTCTTTACTGGAACTATCGGTGAAAATATCCGTTATGGTAAGGAAAATGCCAGTCATGAAGAATTGAATCAAGCTACTGATGTGGCTCAAGCCAAGGAATTTATCGAAAGTAAGGAAAAACGCTATGATTCTCACTTGGCTGAGGGTGGTAGCAACCTTTCTGGGGGACAGAAGCAACGTTTGTCAATTGCACGAGCTGTGGTTAAACGTCCCGATCTTTACATCTTTGACGATTCCTTCTCTGCCTTGGACTACAAGACTGATGCGACCTTGCGTCGTCGTCTGAAAGAAGTGACCCAGGATGCGACAGTTTTGATTGTGGCTCAACGTGTGGGGACTATCATGGATGCAGACCAGATTATCGTTCTTGATAAGGGTGAAATCGTTGGTCGTGGCCGTCACGAAGAGCTTATGGAAAGCAATGAGATTTACCGTGAAATTGCTAATTCACAATTGAATCAAAAGAGTCTTACAGAAGACTAGAAGGAGGTCAAAATGAAGAAAAATAAAATGAAAACAAGTCATTCCTCGAGTTTTGGCCGCCTTTGGTCCTACTTGCAGGCTTATCGTTTCCCACTTTACCTAGCCATTTTCCTGAAAATTGTTAGTGTTATCATGAGTGTCCTTGAGCCAGTGGTCATTGGTTTAGCTATTACCGAGTTGACTAAAAATACGCTGGCCATCATGAAGGGTGTCGAAGGCGCTCATATCAACGTTTCCTATGTTGGTTTGGTTTTGGTTGTCTATCTCTTGCGTGGTCTTATTTATGAGTTGGCCGCCTATTATTCCAACTATTTCATGACCAATGCTGTGCAAGCAACGGTTCAAGATATGCGAAATGAGATGACCGAGAAAATCAATCGTACCTCAGTGTCATACTTTGATAAGCACCAGTTTGGGGACCTCTTAGGCCGCTTTACCAGTGACGTCGAGACAGTATCTAATGCCTTGCAGCAGTCATTTTTGCAGGTTGTTAATGCCGTCTTTACTCTAGCCTTGGTTATTGGAACAGTGCTTTACCTTAATCTTCAATTGGGAGCTATAGTTGTCATCACTATTCCGATTACATTCTTTGGTGCCCGCTATATCATGATTAAGTCTCAGCCCTACTTTAAACAGCAGGCTGATGCCCTAGGTACTCTTAATGGTTTTGTTCAGGAAAATCTGACTGGCTTCAATGTACTTAAGCTTTTTGGGCGTGAGGATAAATCCTTGGATGATTTTAAAGAAATCACGGAAGACCTTCAGAAGGTGGGCTTTAAGGCCAATTTCATTTCAGGACTCATGATGCCTGTTCTTAACGGTTTATCTGACTTGACCTATCTAATTGTCGCTGTTCTAGGTGGTTTGCAAGTCTTGGCTGGTCGCTTGACGATTGGTAATATGCAGGCCTTTGTTCAGTACGTTTGGCAGATTAACCAACCTATTCAGAACTTGACTCAGTTGGCTGGGCAATTGCAGAGTGCTAAATCCTCTTTGGATCGTATTTTCCAACTGATGGATGAACCAGACGAGGCTAATGATGCTACTGAAGTGCTGGAGGGAGATTTGACTGGGCAAGTTAGCTTTAAGCATGTGGACTTCCAGTATGTGGCTGATAAACCTTTAATTCGTGATTTTAATCTTGAGGTTAATCCTGGTGAAATGGTGGCCATTGTCGGTCCTACCGGTGCCGGAAAATCAACGATTATCAACCTTCTCATGCGTTTCTATGATGTGACTGCCGGGTCTATCTCGGTTGACGGTCATGATATCCGTAACCTGTCTCGTCAGGATTATCGTAAACAGTTTGGTATGGTGCTTCAGGATGCTTGGCTCTTTGAAGGAACTATCAAGGAAAATCTTCGCTTTGGTAATCTTGAGGCAACTGACGAGGAAATTGTTGAAGCTGCTAAGGCAGCCAATGTGGATCACTTTATCCGTACACTACCTGGTGGTTACAATATGGAAATGAACCAGGAATCAAGTAATATCTCACTAGGACAAAAGCAACTTTTGACCATTGCGCGTGCGCTTTTGGCTGATCCTAAAATCTTGATTTTGGACGAGGCAACCTCATCGGTTGATACCCGTCTGGAACTCTTGATTCAAAAAGCCATGAAGACTCTTATGCAAGGTCGAACAAGCTTTGTCATTGCCCACCGTTTGTCAACTATCCAAGAAGCAGACAAGATTTTGGTCCTTAAAGATGGTCAAATCATCGAACAAGGGAACCATGAATCCCTCCTTGCAGATAAAGGTTTCTATTACGACTTGTATAATAGCCAGTTTGCGGAGAAATAAACAAAAAATCCATCAGTTCATAATTGGTGGATTTTTTCTGAATGTGGAGATCAATAAAAGAGACTTCTCCTATAGGGAAAAGTCTCAAAATCAATATTATTTCTCAGCACGTCGTGTGACGAACATGGCATCTCCGAAACTGAAGAAGCGGTAGCGTTCTTGGACGGCGTGTTTATAGGCATCAAGGACGAATTCACGGCCAGCAAAAGCTGAAACCAACATTACCAAGGTTGATTTTGGAAGGTGGAAGTTGGTTGAAAAGGCATCTACGACTGTGAATTGGTAGCCTGGTTTGATAAAGATATTGGTCCATCCTGAGTCGGCTTGGAGTTGCCCATCGTATTTATTGCCGATAGTTTCCAGTGTTCGGATAGAGGTTGTTCCAACTGCAATGACTCGCCCTCCAGCAGCTTTGACGCTATTGAGGGTATCGGCAGCGTCTTGGCTGAGGGTGTAAAATTCTGAGTGCATTTCATGTTCGTCGACATTATCGACAGAAACAGGTCGGAAGGTTCCCAGTCCAACGTGGAGGGTGAGGTAGACCAATTTTACGCCTTTAGCTTCAATCTTTTGAAGTAACTCAGGAGTGAAATGGAGACCAGCTGTTGGAGCAGCGGCAGAGCCATTTTCCTTGGCATAGACCGTTTGGTAACGGTCGCGGTCTTCCAATTTTTCATGGATATAAGGTGGCAATGGCATCTCGCCCAAGCTTTCCAAAACCTCAAGGAAGATACCGTCGTAGCTAAATTCTACGATACGGCCGCCATGATCCAGTTCCTCAGTGACAGTGGCAGTCAAGCGTCCATCCCCAAAACTGACTTTAGCACCTACTTTAAGGCGTTTGGCTGGCTTAGCCAAAACTTCCCATTGATCGCCTTGGGTATTTTTCAAAAGGAGAAATTCCACATGGCCGTGGGTATCAGGCTTTTCACCATAGAGGCGGGCAGGAAGCACGCGCGTATTGTTCATGACCAAGGCATCGCCAGGGTTAAGTTGGTCAATGATGTGGTCGAAGTGGGTATCAGTCATTTCCTTGGTTACAGGATCAATGACCAAGAGTTTAGAGGCATCACGTTGTTCCAATGGGGTTTGGGCAATCAGTTCCTCTGGTAATTCAAAATCAAAATCGTTTGTATTCATTTCTTTCCTCGTTTAAAAATTTTCAGCCTTTTTATTATAGCACGATATAGGATGACAGTCATTAAAGGAGTTGAGTGAAAGCGCTTGACAAAAAGGTTAAAAAAAGAGATAATAAAGAAAATGGTATATACCAATATCGAGGTGAATAGAATGAAAAAGATTTTAGTTAAGAATCAAGTTGAGGGAGGCCAAGTTGCCTTTGATCTTCTTAAAGAGAGCCTTGCAGCGGGTGCTCAGACATTGGGATTGGCGACAGGTAGTTCACCTATCGCCCTTTACCAAGAGATGGTTGAAAGTGACTTGGATTTTTCGGAACTTTACAGCGTTAATTTGGATGAATACGTCGGACTAGCACCAGACCATGAGCAGAGCTACCATGCCTTTATGAAGGCTCAACTCTTTGATGCTAAGCCATTTAAAGAGAGCTTCTTACCTGACGGCATGGCTGAAGATTTAGAACAGGCGGCCAAGGATTACGATGACATCTTGTCCCAACATGTCATTGACTTGCAAATCTTAGGTATCGGAAGCAATGGGCATATTGGTTTTAATGAGCCAGGTACGCCTTTTGAGAGTCAAACCCATGTGGTTGACTTGACTGAGAGCACCATTGAAGCCAATAGCCGTTTCTTTGCCAGTCGAGACCAAGTTCCTACAAAGGCTATTTCGATGGGGATTGCTTCCATTATGGCTGCTAAGAAGATTATCTTGTTTGCCTATGGTGACAAGAAGGCAGATGCCATTTTCAAGATGGCCAAGGGTCCGGTGACAGAGGAAGTCCCAGCTAGTGTCTTGCAAAATCATCCAGATGTGACTCTTATCCTAGATGAGGCAGCCGCTGCGAAATTGTAAGATAATACATAAGTCAAAAAGATGCGAGTATAGAAAAAACAGGTTGAGCTAATGCTACTCAACTTGTTTATTAATGAATAAATATAATATAGATTTTGACCTCAAATATTTACGTTACCTAATTATGACTCATTTTTCATCAATTACTTAAAGTTCTTTAGTCGGAATAGTCCCTATTTTTATTGGTAATAAAATCTCAATTTGATATTGTCCATCTTTTATAAAGCGTTTGATATTACCTTGATATTCTTTAACAAGAGCATCGATATTTCGCAACCCCCAGCCATCTTTTTGACGAGACTTACGAGTAGATTTTTCTTTTTCATCAAAATTATTTCTAATATTGATAAAAAGATTTTGTTGAAAGTATCGGATATTAATTGATAAGCTTCTTTCTTTATTTGGTAGTCTGAGACAAGCTGCAATACTATTGTCTAGGCAGTTTCCTAATATAACAGCTAAAATATCTGGTTGAATAGATAATTCTTGTGGTACAAAGCAATCAATTTCCATTTTTATCTCATCTTTTAAATGATGTAGTTTTTGGTTAAGTAAAAAATTAATAGTTTGATTTTTAGAGTAGAAAGTTTGTTCACCTACTATACTATCTATTAATGAATAAAGATAATCCTTTGCCTCTTCAGGATTTTTCTCTAAAAGCGATAAAAGAGTCAAATGTTTATTTTTTAAGTCATGCCGAAGGCTTTGGAGACGTTGATACTCTTCTTGAGATTGTTGTATTTCCCGAACTTGGAACTGTAACTGTTCTTTTTCCAATTGGTTTTGGTAATATTGCTGCTGTTGACGAGCAAGGTACAGATTAAAATAAAGAGAGGAGAGTGTTAATACAATGAGAGATGAGAGAGAAATGATTGAAAGGTAATCTGCTCCAAATACCCCTCCTTGAATAGCAGATATTGTAAATGCAAAGAAAATAGATAAAAGAGGCACGATAAACTGATAAAGCCAGTTCCCCTTAGAAGTAGCAATACGAAGCCTTTGATGGGATAGGAGAAGCTTTCGTAAAATAAGAGTTATTCCTGTAGACAAGAAGAAACTTATTCCGAGATACAAACTAATAGCTTCTAAATTTTTTGATAGTTCCCCTAAAGGTAAAATGAGTTGGATTCCTTGGTTTAGGACGGCCCCTGCTAACAAACTTAGACTAGTTTGTAAAAGAATCCAAAAGGAAGACTGGCGAATAGGATAATCAAAATTGAGGCCGATTAGATAGTATTCTAAAATGTTTAGAAGGAGATTACTGACCAAAAAAATACGACTTTCAGAGAATAGGAACACGAGTCCCCCATGAAAAATCAATATGAAAAAAAGGGCTATTAAAGGCTTCTTTTTCATATTGATTTTAGAGAATGGTCTATAAAATAACATACTTGCTAGAAATAAATCGTACAAGATACTGATTATTCGTAATCCTACTAACATTAAAAATGCCTTTCACTGAGATAGCTGTAATACTTTTCTTTAAAAGAAAACTGAAACTTTCTACTAATTGGGAGTAGGTGTTCTTCAGCCACATTTAGTAAAATAGTAACTGTTTTTGAATCAAAGTCTTTGATGTATTTGGGGTTTAAAATATAGGAAGCATGAATTTGAATAAAATAATTAGGGAGTTTTTCCAAAATCTCTTTTGTTTTTAGTAGAGACTTGTAGGTACCTGTCTTTGTGTATATAAATACTGAACGTTTATCTTTTTCAAAAAATACAATATCGCTCGAAGGGACAGAATAATTGTGTTTACCAAATGAGAAGGTAAAAAGTGCTTGGCCTATATCCAAAAAACGCAAAATACGATCCAATACCTTCGTTAACTTTTGAGGTTCTATCGGTTTTACGATATAGTCAAAAGTCTGAACTTCGAAGACTTGCTCCATATAATCACGATAACTTGTCACAAAAATAATAGGAATGAAAGGATTAAATTTTCTAATCTTCTGTGCTACGTCAATTCCATTGATTTCTGGCATATTAATATCCAAAAAGACACAGTGGATGTCTGGCGTCAGCTGATTTAACAGTTTTTGTGGATTTGTATAAAGTTTTGTTTCTAGAGGAAATTTATCATAAGAAAGTAAATAATGTTCTAATTGGCTAGCATCTCTATCAGAGTCATCACAAATAGCAACTTTTAACATTGAAAACCTCCTCACTCATTTTTGTATGTTAATTATAACGTTAAAATGGTCAATTATGACATAATCATAAGACTCTCTTAAGGTTATTATACAATAACCCTATCAAAAATGAAGTATACTGGGAAATCTTTTCTCAATACGGAGAAATAAAATTATGACTTTTGAAACGCTCACCATTGATAATCTAACAAAATCATTTGATAAACAACATTTTGCCAATAACCATATCTTCTTAGAGATAGAAGCTGCAAAAATCACAGCTCTTTTAGGACATAATGGTGCTGGGAAATCGACCCTTTTAAAGCAAATAATTGGTTTTATTAAGCCTGATAAGGGAGATGTTCACTACGGAGATATTTCTTTTATACATAACCGTAAACAAGCTCGAACAATGATGAGTTATATGTCACAACAATATGCACCACTTGACAAGTTAACTGTTGAGCAAAATTTAGAGATGATTGGAAGAATGAGAGGGTTAAGCACCTCAGAACTCCAAAAAGAAATTGATTACCTTCTAGCAGATCTAGAAATAGTAGAATACCGTGATAAACAAGGGAAGAATCTTTCAGGAGGTCTAAAACGGCTTACATCTTTTGCGATGGCATTAATGGGCTCTGCTGATATCATGCTTCTTGACGAACCAACCAACGATGTTGATCCTGTACGTCGTGAGAAACAGTGGCAATTATTACAAAAGCTGGCTTATAAAGGACACACTATTATCATTGTTACCCACAATCTACTAGAGGTCGAAAAATATGCGGATAATTTTGCTCTTTTTAACCATGGTAAATTATTAAAATCTGGTCCAGTCCACCAAATGTCTTATAAAAATCATTATCAAATTTCTTTCAATTTTGTTAGTAAAGAATTTGTAAGTCTATTCGAAAATTTTACGATAGTCAATGGTTGTGTTTGTCAGATGGAAATTGAGGAAAGTGAATTAACCCGAATACTCATTCAAGTCAAGGAAGGTCTAGAAAAAGGGCTTATTTCAAACCTTTCGGTTAAGATGAAAACATTATCTATTTCCGATCTCTATAAAGAGGAGCTTGTTAACTGATATGACTCAATTTTTTTACTTACTTCGTTGGAACTATCTTCGACAAAAAAATCTATTCATTCTATTCACATTAGCTCAAGTGCTTTTGTCCGTTTCACTTCTTTTTGGGTATCCGTTGGTAATTGGTAAGATGGATACAACAACTGCCCACTTTCTTGCCTCTGGATCAGTTTTAATGGGAGTTATTTCTATTGGTTGTACGATTTCATCTCCTGTCATAGCCAATGCCAAGTCAGAAGGTCATGTGGACTATATTCGAGCTTTACCTATTCCTAGGATTCTAATTTCTTTAGCTGACCTGTGTATATGGTTAATTGCTATTTTACCAGGTGTATTCATCTCTTTTATATTAGGCTGTCTTCGCTTTTCTGTACAATTAAATTTGTCAATTTTGTCTGTTTTTGTGATGTTGCTTATTTGCCTAACAATGATTAGTCTAGGATTTTCAATTGCTTATATATTTTCCCAAAATATTGTAACGCTAATGTCTCAACTTATTTTAATGATTGGTCTTATGTTTTCACCTATCATGTATCCGGCAAGTCGTCTTCCAGATTGGCTAGATCAACTTTATTATCTACTTCCATTTGTCCCTTCTGCGAATCTTCTTAGAGCTAGCTTTTATCGACATGGAACTGTTTCGCTTGTAGATATAGGAGTTCTTATTTTCTGGATTTTTCTGACACAACTGCTTATCTTAGGAACATTACAAAAAGAATTGTAATACTATCTTTTGAAAAACAATCTTAGGAAACTCAGGTTGAGCTATTTGGTGCTCAGCCTTTTTCTTTTGTGAAAAGTCACTTCCAAGCAAATCAATTGCCTAGCTCTCTTTGATAGCGCTATAATAGTTAAGTTGACTTTGACTATCAAACAACAGATATAGATATCTCATAAAGAAAGAGGACATACAATGGCAAAACCTATTCGAGTATTGCTTTATTATAAATACCTTCCCATCGAAAACGCTGAGCAATTTGCAGCTGACCACTTGGCTTTCTGTAAGTCAATCGGTCTGAAAGGACGTATCTTGGTGGCTGACGAGGGAATCAATGGAACGGTTTCTGGTGACTATGAAACCACTCAAAAATACATGGACTACGTTCACAGCCTTCCAGGGATGGAGGACCTCTGGTTCAAGATTGATGAGGAAGAGGAGCAAGCTTTCAAGAAGATGTTTGTTCGCTACAAGAAGGAAATCGTTCACCTTGGCTTAGAGGATGATAATTTTGACAGTGACATCAATCCGCTTGAAACAACGGGTGCTTACTTGTCACCAAAAGAGTTTAAAGACGCCCTTTTAGATGAGGACACTGTTGTCCTCGATACACGTAACGACTATGAGTATGACCTTGGTCACTTCCGTGGAGCCATTCGTCCAGACATTCGTAACTTCCGTGAATTGCCACAATGGGTCCGTGACCATAAAGAAGAGTTCATGGACAAGCGCGTGGTTGTGTACTGTACTGGTGGTGTCCGCTGTGAGAAATTCTCAGGTTGGATGGTCCGTGAAGGCTACAAAGATGTTGGTCAATTGCACGGTGGTATCGCGACTTACGGAAAAGATCCAGAGGTTCAAGGGGAGCTTTGGGATGGTAAGATGTATGTCTTTGACGAGCGTATTGCCGTTGACATTAACCATGTAGATCCTGTCGTTGTCGGTAAGGATTGGTTCGATGGGACGCCTTGCGAACGCTATGTCAACTGCGGTAACCCATTCTGTAACCGTCGTATCCTTGCTTCAGAGGAAAATGAAGATAAATACCTCCGTGGCTGCTCACACGAATGCCGTGTTCACCCACGTAACCGTTATGTCTCTGAAAATGGTTTGAGTCAAGAAGAAGTTGTCTCACGCCTTGCGGCTATTGGTGAGAGTTTGGATGTAACACCAGCCTAAGTTTAAATAGAAAAGAAGCTGAGAGCAATCTCGGCTTTTTATTTTGCAATTTATTTCTAAAATAATGGCACATATATATTGCAAATAGAAATATATAGTGTATAATATGAATGAAAACAGATGGTAATCACAATCTATGTCGAAGATAAAATCAGATATGATGAAAAGGAGGGGGCATGTGGCAAAGAATTTACGCTTAAAAGCAGCTCGAGCAGAGCATGATATGACCCAGGGTGACTTGGCAGAAGCGGTAGGTGCAACAAGACAAACCATAGGGTTGATTGAAGCTGGAAAGTACAATCCCAGCCTAGCCTTATGCATTGCTATTTGCAAAACACTGGATAGGACTTTGGATCAACTGTTTTGGGAGATTTAGGAAGGAAGTAAAGATGATGAAATTAAAACTGATTAATAATGAGGTTACAGATGAACGCGAAGAAGCTCTAACTAATAAAGTTGCTGCCGAATGCTATTACATAATGATTGCTGGGACGCTTGCGTGCTTGGTCTATAGTTCCTTCTTTAACAAGGGGGTTATTACCTCTAATTACTTGGCCTTTCCATTATTTATAGCATGGATTTGGTCTATTTATAGATCTGAACGACTTAGTGTTAACACATTTGGGGGTTCCGGAATGACAGTCTTAGGTTGTTTACTGGTGACTGCGCTTATCACTCTTATGATAATGTCAGCTAACTATCAGTCATACCACAATGTCTATCATAATAATCCATTGGATCCTAGATATCTCATGGCTTGGGCAGTTACTTATATGTTGTATGCTCCCTTTGTCTTTTTTATGAATTGGGCTATTGCTGCATTGGGAAGATATGAGAGAAGACGTCTTGAAAAACAGCTAGACGATTTGGAAAATGAAGAATAGATAGTGAGAGAATCAGACCGTTCTTTTTGGTCTGATTTTTTTGTGTTATAATGGGTCCTAAAACTAAGGAGGTCACGTATGCTACTAACTGAATTTGATGCGAATAGACAAGCGATTATCAATCCCGAGGACTTGAATGAGCCTCTTGAGGGGTTTCCTAAAATAGCTGTATCCTGTTTTTCTCGTTCGACCTTTCAACGAATGCTTGAGATGTTTCCTCATGAACCTATCTATGAAACGTCCATGGCGAATGTGGCTATTCCGATATATAAGCTTGTTATTGATGAGCAGGAGTTGGCTCTTTTTAATGCACCTGTAGGTGCCTCTGCCTGTGTGGCTATTTTAGAGGATATTTTTGCTTTGGGAACTGATAAACTGGTGCTCTTTGGGACTTGTGGGGTGCTTGATGAAGATATTAAAGAGACTTCTATTATTATCCCTAGTCATGCTCTTAGAGATGAAGGAACGAGTTTTCACTATGTGGAAGCTAGCAATGAGATTGCGGTAAATGTGGGTGTTTTAGATTGTTTTCGTTCCTATCTCAATGAGCGTCAGATTCCTCATAAGGAAGGCAAGGTCTGGACAACTGATGGTATTTACCGTGAGACGAGTGCTAAACTCAAAGCTCGAAAGGCAGCAGGGGCCATTTGTGTGGATATGGAGTGCTCTGCAGTTGCAGCTTTAGCAAAGTTTAGAGGTGTTGACATCTGCCATTTTTTCTATGCTGCGGACCACCTTTCTGAAGGTAATTGGGATGCCCGTAACTTGATGAATCATATGGACTTGGATGAAAAGGACAAGGTAGCTTTATTAGCTTTGGAGTTTGCGTGTGACTGGAGTAAACCTTAAAAATTCTACTTTTCAAACTTCTTATTTGTAATCATTCTAAATAACTGCTATAATACTTTTTAGAATCATTCTAAATAAGGAGTAAGAGAATTGGAAGATAAGAATTTTGCAGAACGTTTAAATATTTTGAGAGCTGGTGTTTTGGGTGCCAATGATGGCATCATCTCCATTGCAGGAGTGGTTATCGGTGTGGCCAGTGCGACATCTAACATCTGGTTCATATTGATTTCTGCTTTATCAGCGATTTTTGCTGGTGCCTTTTCGATGGCAGGTGGCGAATATGTCAGTGTGTCAACGCAAAAAGATACTGAAGAAGCTGCTATCGCTAAGGAACAAGCCCTCTTGGACCGCTCTCCTGAGGCGGCTAGAGAGAGTTTGTATCAAACCTTCCTCAGTCAGGGGGATTGTGAAACGGCAGCTGAAGTGAAGGTTAATCAAGCCTTCAATAAGAATCCGATTAAGGTCTTAGTTGAAGAAAAATATGGGGTGGATTTGGATGAAATTACGAATCCATGGTATGCTGCTGTATCTAGTTTTCTGGCCTTTTCAGTTGGTTCCTTGCCACCAGCCCTAGCTATCATGCTGTTCCCAGAGCCTTACCGTATTCCTGTAACAGTGGTCGTGGTTGCCCTTACCTTGCTCTTGACTGGTTATATCAGTGCCAAGCTCGGAAAAGCACCTGTTAAACAAGCGATGTTGCGTAACTTGACAGTAGGACTCTTGACCATGCTTGTGACCTTCTTGGTCGGGCATATCTTCCACGTGAATGTGTAAGTGTTAATAATGTGATAAGTCTATCTTTTAAGGTAGACTTTTTTGTCTTCTAGAGCATGCTTATCCGTGGTACAATAAGGTTATGCGTTTAGACAAATTATTAGGACAGGCAGGCTATGGTTCCCGCAATCAGGTCAAGAGGCTCATTCGTAGCCGTCAAGTTTATGTAGATGGTATCTTGGCGGATCGAGATAATCTTAATGTGGATGCTAGTCTTCAAACCATCACGGTTTCTGGT
>OMBX01000084.1_pt1 | contig 54515 bp, 39 predicted proteins | sample 1644931 | NCBI WGS metagenome assembly OMBX01 (sample SAMEA103958165, study PRJEB25191) | human gut metagenome | biome: human-associated habitat [ENVO:00009003]; feature: intestine environment [ENVO:2100002]; material: feces | place: Germany | collected 2013/2015
AATTGAAATATATCGGTGCGTATGCATTTAACGATTGTGATAAGGCAAAAATTTCGTTTGTGGGAGCAAAGGATGTGATAAATATAGGAGATATGGCTTTTGCAGGGGCAACGGTAACGCAGTTCAGTGAAATGAAAGTTTTGGAGAGCGTAGGATCCGGGGCTTTTTCAAAGCTTTCAATAAGCAAACTGATTTTGCCGAACTCTACGAAAGAGATTAATAATGCATCGTTCAATGGCTCTTTTTCAGAAATCCGTATCGGAACAGGATTGAGTACAGTGGTCGGAACTCCTTTTTATCCGGCACGAACAGGAAGTCTGTATGTTAATTTAGGGGTACCTCTTCAGCTTGAAAGAAACATTATAGATTCTGATTTAGTCGGCAGCTGGACTCTTTATGTCCCAAAAGGAAGTAGGGATGCCTATTCAAAGGCTGAGTATTGGAAAAATTTCAAGTCTATTGTTGAAGATTCATCCCTTGAATCAGGCAATGGTACGCCTGAAGAACCGGATATTCCCGGAGGTTCGGAAGATCCAGATGATGGTTATGATCCTAAAGTTGACTATAAGAACCTGACATATTTTATAGATGGAAAAGAATTCAAGATGATATTGGTGGATGGTGGTACGCTGCCCCCATTCTATATTATGCAAACAGAATTGCCACCGAGTGGCAGTCTTCAGGTTGCTGATAAGGTTATAGGTGTATTAAATGCTAATCATGATAAAGGGGTGATCAAATCGGAATTCAGGACATTTTTAAATACTTTGAGAGAGGAAACGGGGATTAAATTTCGATTACCCACGACTGCCGAATGGCTTTATGCGGCAAAGGGAGGCAGCAAATCAAAAGAGTACAACTATAGTGGAAGCAATACTGTAAATGACGTTTCTTGGTATAAGAGCAACAGTAGTAATAGTGTTCATGATATTGCGACAAAAATGCCGAACGAATTGGGAATCTATGATATGTCCGGCAATTACGGGGAGTTGATTTGTGATTCGAAAGACGATTATAATGTGGATGCCCGTATTTATGGCGGCTGTTGGAATGATACAGAGAATAATTGCAAAATTTCGAGTTATAAAGAAGGAACCATTTCCGGAAATATTCCTGGGTCTAAGATCAAAGAAAAGAATGCTTTTGACCCAAAATATATAACGGTTCGTTTGGTTTATTCTGTTCCAAATTAATTCGATATGTAGAATTGTTATCAATAGAAGGTGTTGTCTTTTTCTAATTTTAATTGGGAAAGCCTGTCACTAAATAAATAATAGTACATAGAATCGCCTATATGCAATTGAATCCGATGAAATATTTCACATCACCTGAAATCCTGACATGCGCATCTACGCATCGGACGAATTCGACCATCAGGAAGCCAGTACCTATGCCGATATGTGAATCGGCACCGCAGGAAAGGCCTGCGCTAACATCGAGGAATATCTCGAACCATACGGCCAGTATATGTTCAGCATAAACAGGAAACGAATCTTTAAAGTAGCAAGGCGCCCATTTCTCTGAGTATGTCCTGTCGGTGCGTAAAAGAGTAAAAAACCTTTTAGAATACGAAGCGATCGGTCATCGATGAAGGACGCTATTTTCTCCGGTTTCCAGAATTCTTCGGGAGCGATTTGCTGATACCGAAAAAAGAGGTTCCTTTAAGAATTTTTCCCAAAACTCAACTACAAATTTTAATTTGGAATTCTTCGGAGCGGGCCTCGTTGAGAAACGGGGCCCGTTTCCATTGGTTGGTATCTACTCCGGAACGATACGTTTCATATGGTTTCCACTCCGTAATCTCTGCTCCAGCGGGCATCCACAGCCCAAAATTCCATTGTCTCATTTACCACTTCCGGCAATGTCCACAGAAGGTCGACCCGTATATAAATTCGAAATTACTCTCCGGACTTCGGTTCGGTGTATATCGCATGAGGGGATTTTATCATTCTGTTTCGCGTCGGTTGCCTCAGATAAGCTAATCCCGCGCACGGTCGGCAGAGCCTTCCCCGCCGTCCGCGTGTCGGAAAAATCGACCTCGCCGCGGTCTGCGGTATTTTTCCGCTCCGGGGCCGGTGTCGCGGGATTGTGACTCTTCCCGAGACAACCGCCCCTTCGGGACAGAAAGCCTCGCCAGTTTATTATTCATCCGCCTGTACGATCTACGATAGAGCTCGGCAGACACAGAAACGTGAGACACACGGTAAAAACTGTATTCAGGTCATGTCGAAAGTTCGAAGAACGTCACATCGGCACCCGGCATTTCCGGCCCCGACGCCCGCATCTTCGCGCGGAACGGCACCGATGCGGAGCACCGCGGCGGTTCCGGCTCCGATTCCGTACGATCCGCAGCAAGTGCCGCAGCCGTAGCTTATCTCCACAGACCCGGAGATCGACCCCGATACCCGAATGCCGGAACCGCTAAAATCCGCGGCATAGCCGAGAAACAGTTTCCGAAGTCCCGGAGCAGCCTCACGCTGTTCCGGGACTTATCTTTTATGGCTCCGCCAAAGAGATCCCCGCAGCCGGTATTTGCAACGGTTCCCTATCCGCCATCCATACCGGCACTGGATTCACACATATCATCTTTTCACCTTGTACAAACGTACGCTCTAAAACCTATCATTATGATTGAAATCTTCGATTCTTCCTGTTCCCGCAGTCTGGGACAGTCCACCAGCATCCATGCTGCCATCGACATTTTGAATGCCCTACCGGCCGCCGGACGGCTCGGCTCGAGACCCCAAACCATGCTCTGCACATCCCGGGGCTTCTCTCCCCGGCAGGAATACACTGCTGTCTGCCGCAACGGGAAGTGGCGCCTGCAAAGAACCCGCAAAAAAGCCGGTCTGCAATCACGTGCCGGATAGCGTCCGCAGTTAAACGATCAGGCATATGCGAGCAAACGATCGGCTGTCGCCGTTTCGCCCGGAATTTATGCTTTTCTCCGGCAGCCGAAAGATGTGCGGCCGAGGTCTGTCCGTCCCTGTTTGCTTCCGCATTACAGCACCTTCCTGTCTTGCGAATCCGGATACGTCGTGACGCTATCCATCGCCGAATCGATCTTTTACGGGATTTCCTGCCCCGATACTGCTTGTTGTTCCAAACATCCGGACTGTCGATATAGCCTTATGCTCCGACGTGCGGATGCATCAGCAGCCATGTCCCAATAGCGACGCTGCATACCCCGTCTTTCGGGTCTGTCTGCGCATTCCCAGCCGGACTGTCCGAACCGACACTGCCGGCCTGCGGGTTCATAGGGGACTTGTATAATCCCTGAAAACAGAATAAATGTTCAATCTTTCAAATTCTTCTGCTTATGTCACAGGATGCCCTGTATTTCAACGTCTGGTTCTCGGCCTGCTACATGCGGCTCCGGGAACGCCTTTTTCATTACGGCCTCGACGAGAACGCATTCCACGACACCTACCTGCTGGTGCGGGAGAAAGCTTTATGCTCCGGCGGGGGTATTGCCGACTTCGAAGCCTACTTTCGTGCCTGCTACCGCCTGCTGGTGCAGTATGCCGGGACGACGCCCTCGTGGGCCGCCCGCAAGATGAAGGCCGTCGTGCAGGCCGTGCGTGCAAACCGATGTTTCGCACGGCGAAGCCGTATGCCCGCCGCGGCTGAATCTCCCTATGCAGGATATACCGGATAAACCCGGAAAAAACGAATAAGGCCGCGGAACGAGGATTTACCGGACGGGCATTATAAGCCATTTGCGATACGAAACGCTTTCCGGGTCAGCTAAAACAGAGCCTTTTTACCCTTTCGATTTTTCGAGGGCTCACGAACTCCCGGAGTCTTTTCTTTCGCCTGCGGCTCCGCGGAAAACGAAGCCGCCCGTCAGCGTGACGCATAGCGTGCGACGGGGACGGGTATCACGGCGAAAACCGAATGTTCAATCTAAAAATCTTATTTACAATGAAACTCATTATCTGGAACAAGGCGAACAGCTATTCGCCCACGACGTACGCCCAGTGCAGGACGATCCGCGTGAACCGCCACGAGTATATCTACCTTTCGGGAGCTTTGACCGCAGAGATAGAACTGCTCGACGGCTGCCGGCTCAATCTGGCCAACGACGAGGAGAATCCCAAGGATTGCTACCTGTGCAGGACGCAGCAAGAGGAGGGATTCCGGCTCCGCGGCGACCGCCCCGGGAAAAACGCCGCGACGAAGCGGCAGACCGGAGGCGTGGAGTTCTCGAACGTATGTCTGGCCTCGAAGCTCCTCGCGCTGGCAAAAGCGGAATGTTTCTCCGTGCGCTACCTCGTCGCCAAAGAGCCCGTCGTGGTCGACGATGTGAAATATTACAAAATTCTTACCGCCAACCCGATTCCCGGCATGCAGAGAAACACGGCGAAGAAATAACTGCCCGCCAAGATATGCTCCTTCAGCAACCGTGTTTCCGACCCGGCGTATCATTGTCTTCGGATCCTTTTTCCTCCCAGCACTCTTTGTACCGGGCCAAAGGTGCAGTGTCGAAGACATGGTCTTGCTGCAAAGACATATCCCGAAGGCCTAGCGCGATATTCTCCCGGGAATATTCGTAAGCGGGCATGAAGACCTTCTCCCCCAAGCCGATGTCATCGAAATACAAGAGGATCCGAACCCGACACATTCGAAAAAGGGAATTTGCGTTCGAAACAACGGAGCATGGAGTCCGGCGAAAAACGGGTCGGAAGGAATAAATCCTTTTACCGGGAGCCGTCATCGGAGATTGCCGCGAGTTTCATGGCGGTAATGTCTTCCATGTCATAGAGTCGCAACCCGGATTCCGTATGAGGAGCTTTCAGAGATTCATACCGGTGTGCGATACAGCCGATCTTCACCCGGCCAAGCGTACCTTTCATTTTAGATAAGGTTTTGGGTGCTTTTCTGTTTGTAAATTCTATTGATGTCGTCTTTGTATAGTTCGAGATGCTGCTGCACGATATTCTCGACATAGGGCGTGGCAGTCATATATTCGCTGCCGATTTTCTTAACTACATCCAATACCTTTCGCTTGGTGTCGATACTTACATATAAGGCCGAGCGAACGTGTATATCATGGCGAGTCATATAGGTCTGCTCAAAATCCGGAATGACCATTGTCCGTCGCCGCCGGGGCTCCGGTGCCGGGGGTGGGAATATCTTGTGTTTCTTCTTCGGAATCCCGGGCAGCGACATCCGGTTCTGCCTGCGGCTCTTGCTGCGCAGGATCTTCTATCTCGCGTGTAACTTTCGTCGTGAGGGGCAGCTGTCCTGCGATCACCTACCTTACAAGACCTTCGTCTACTTCGACTTTGGGTTTCTTAGCCATTGTCAGCGGATGTTAAGAAGCGTGAGAATTTCCGCCGCGAAGGTCTCGATCTGTGCTTCACGGGCAAAAGTCCGTTCCGGCGCCAGCAGCGTCGAACGGCCGACTCCTGCATTGTCCGGAAGCAGCTCCTTGTTGAACTTCGAGCGGTAAGGAATGTGAGTTGTCATAAGCGACAACCCGAGCTTGCGGATAACAGCCTCGTATTGGTCGTAAAGCGGCGTTCGTTCACGACGGTCTATCATCGTCCAGAAAAGATAGACGCTCCGTAAAGTGAGGCTCCGGGCAAAGGAGAGCGCACTTTCCATGACGACCTTGTCGGCTTTCAGGGGCACAAAGACAGCGTCCAACGACGCGAGCAGCCGAATGACGCCTTCGGCATTGACCGTTCCCGTCAAGTCGTAGAGAATGATGCGGGGATTGTAGCCGTTTTGCAGCAGCCGCCCGACTTCTTCGGGGGCTTCGGGCGGCATGTATTTCAGCAGCGGCCAAAGCTTGCGGCCCGTCGCATTGAATTGACGAATCAGCAACAGCTTGTGATAATCGTCATGCTCGATGAGCGATAGTTCCCGCTCTCGTTGGGCATGGATCGACCATTGGGGATAGTCGCAGTCCACGACCAACACGTCGTGTCCGACGATGTAATGCAGGTAATTAGCGAGCAGTACCGTGAAGGTCGATTTTCCCGCGCCGCCTTTCTGATTGCAGACGGCAATACTTGCAGGGATGATGTTCATAATACAGAATTTAAAAGATTCGACAACTCGCGTTTGGGGATAGCCATTCTATCGAATTTTGCATTTTTGCTGCATTCAGAGATGCACTCTTTCAGAAATTCATAGTTCATGAATATCCTTTCTTCCGAAAGAGGGAAAGAGTGATTTTAACAACGAATTTCGTCTCGGAACAATCGCCATAGCGCCGACACGATATCCTTTTAGTATGATTCGATTTCATGGCTCACAAACGCTTTCTTTTATTCCTGCCGCAATATACAACAGGATAAAACGCTTCGGTTCCGATGTCCGCTCCAGTCCGCACCGATGGCTTTTTTTTGCCCCGAAACGGTTGTAATATTGCGCCGGGAACAGACCCGGCTCCGGAAGCCGTAACAGAGGATTTTCGAAACTTCGGTCAGAGATTCTCCGGCGCGGATTTTTGTTGTCGCCAGACAACAGCGAGCTGTACCTTTGTCCGACAAATTGGCATTTGTCCGACAAAGGTCCTTGCTCTGCGAGGCCGGGCGTTCTCCCCAGTCGAACGCCTTTTGAACCGATATTATGGATACTAACAGAAAACTGACAGACAAGACCGGAAAGAAGCCCCGAACGCTGAGCTATAAATACTCTTTCCGCCTCAATGAAGAGCAGAACATCCGCTTCAACGAACTGCTCTGCAAAGCCGGATCGGAGCATAACCGCAGCCGTTTTATCGTCAAAAGAATCTTCGCCGAGGAGTTCGTTGTCGTCAGACGCGATCCTTCGAAGGTGCAGTTCGTCGCCCGTTTGAATGACTTTTATTTCCAATTTCAAAAGCTCGGGAACAACTGTGCGCCCGTCAAGGCGATATAATAAATATAGCGATGGCAAGCTATTAGGTAAGCGTTCTTTGAAAATAACCTATCATCAACCGACTTATCTGAAAGGGAAACCGAACAGGGAGTGTAGCATGTCGGGGTAAACCATAAGTCAGTCAGTTATCGGACTGCGACTGAATGGGGTGATGAAAGACAGATATGAGGATAAAATCCGGATTGATTGAATGACAGCCTGAGCGGTACCTAGCGAAACTGTGACGTTAAGGTAACTATACTCGTCATATCGTGATACTCTCATTGTGGTAGTTGTACAGAGAGAGCAAGAACTTATCACGACGCAACTGCAATAAGCAGTAAAAGGCGGACGTCATATCCGACAATCTGTCGCGCCATAGTTATTATATCGCAAACGGGGATTACCTAAACCGGAATGCCGTAAGGCTATTGGACGAAGGTCTATGAATATCCGGTATGGTAACGGAGCCGCCGTAGTAGTCCGAGCGAGGGAAAGCCTCGCACACGGCGAAGGGCGGCAGCTAATATTCATTAATACGATTAACGGAAAATGCGAGAGGCATTATGAGAAGTCCCGCAAGAGTATTAAACAGTCTGACAAAGCATAGTCAAACCACGGAATACAGGTTTGAGAGGCTTTATCGTATTCTTTTCAATGAGGAAATGTATTACCTGGCTTATCAACGAATATATGCCAAGCCGGGTAATATGACACAAGGTGCAGACGGGAAAACCATCGACCGTATGAGCCTTTCCCGCATTGAGAAACTGATAGCTTCGTTGAAAGACGAAAGCTACTCACCCCAGCCATCGAGAAGAATGTACATCCCGAAGAAAAACGGGAAGACACGACCTCTTGGCGTACCCTCTTTCGACGACAAACTGGTGCAGGAGGTAGTACGAATGGTACTGGAAGCTATTTACGAAGGTCACTTTGAAGATACTTCGCACGGCTTCCGTCCGCATCGTAGCTGCCACACCGCATTGAATGCTGTACAGAAGACTTTTACGGGTAAGAAGTGGTTCATCGAAGGAGATATAAAAGGTTTCTTCGACAATGTCAATCATAATATTCTGATCGACATCTTAAAGGAACGTATCTCCGACGAACGATTCATACGACTTATCAGAAAATTTCTGAAAGCGGGTTACTTGGAACAATGGCAATTTCATGGAACGTACAGCGGAATGCCGCAAGGTGGAATTATCAGTCCGATATTGGCCAATATCTATTTGGACAAACTGGATAAGTACATGAAAGAATATGCTTCCAAATTCGACAAGGGAGATAGGGGAAGACAGCAACGGGAATACGAAGTTCTCACTTACCAAAAGAGGCTGGTTATGCGTGAACTCAAAACAGCGACAAATAATGTAGAAAGAAAAGTGCTCGTCAAACGGCTCAAAGAGATAGACAAAACCCGATCCGCGATGCCGTGCTTCGACCCTATGGACGGAAACTTCAAGAGGCTTAAATATGTGAGGTATGCCGACGACTTCCTCATTGGAATTATCGGCAGTAAAGAAGATGCCGTAAAGATCAAGGACGATATAAAGCGTTTCCTTGCAGACAGACTGGCATTGGAACTATCGGATGAGAAAACGCTCGTCACTCATACTGAAAAGCCTGCAAAATTCCTTGGATATGAGGTGACTGTCCGCAAGTCGAACCTGCAAAAACGGAACAAACGGGGAAGCCTGTCCCGTGTGTATGGAAACAAGGTCAGATTAAAGGTAACGACCGAAGTAATAAAGAAAAAATTGCTGGAACTCGGCGTGCTGAAATTCAGCTATCATAACGGGCACGAGCAATGGATTCCCAAACACCGGTCGGAACTTATCAATAATGACGACCTTGAAATCCTTGACAGTTACAATGCCGAGATCAGAGGGTTTTACAACTATTACTCGATAGCTAACAACGCTTCTGAACTGAACACTTTTCACTACATCATGCAGTACAGTATGTACAAAACCTTTGCCGGGAAATACCGAACCACAGTAAGACGAATTTGCCGGAAATACAAACGCAACGGAGTCTTTACAGTCGGGTATACGGTAAAAAACGGCAAAGCAAAAGAACGTCGCTTATACAATGAAGGGTTCAAAAGAAAAAGACCTTCCTATGATCGGTCGATTGACAGATGCCCGAATCCAATGCCCGGCGTCAGCACCACAAGCCTTATAGACAGGCTGAAAGCTCAGAAATGTGAGTTGTGCGGTGCTACGGACAATCTGGTTATGCACCATGTGCGGAAACTCGGAGAACTGAAAGGCAAGGAGAATTGGGAAAAACTGATGATTGCCAGACGTCGAAAGACTATGGCTGTATGCGGTAGCTGTCATCAAAAGATTCATCATGGAACGTTTTAGACTGACAATATTAGTGGAGAGCCGGATACGCTGGAAGGTGTACGTCCGGTTCGGAGGCGAGTATTGGGAAACCTATCATAGAAATATGACAAGGCGCCGGGTACTTAGCCTACATAATCAGATTGTAAAAGCTGTCAATTCGCACTTTTCCAACGTCACGATTCCGCATCAGATCGCCGCACTGGAACAACGGACTCGCGAGTTGAAGACCCTTAGTATCGAGATTCTGAACCTCGCAAAACAAGCTAAGGAATGGTTGCGAATATAAGGTCGGGGGCAACACCCGGCGGGACTCTGTACTACAACAAGGAGAAAGTAGACCGGGATGAAGCTGAAATCCTCTATTGGCAAAAGATGCTGGAGCCGTTCGACAAACACAGGCGAATGGATGTCGACGCCTGCATGGAGAGTTTCCTGCCGTACCTCGAAGCCAACCGACGGATGACCAATACGGTCTTCCATGTTTTGCCGAACCCCTCACCGGAGGACAAACTGACAGACGGACAGCTCCGGGAAATCGCCTGCGAGTACATGGAGCGCATGAGTGCCCTGACCGATGACGGCTATGGTGTCGGAACGCCGTTCAAGTCGAGTCGTATCGGAAAGGATATCGGCTATAAGGCCTTCAAAAGTATTACGGGATGTCGAAAGACAAACTGAAAGAACCGGGAGCGCTCGACCAACGGCGACAAACAGTCAAAGATGCCATGAGCCCGCATAACACGCGGGAAGAGTTCCGGCGGCTGCTCAAAACGGAAAACATCGACGCAATCTTCCGCATTAATCCGATTGGCAGAATCTACGGCGTGACGTTTATCGACCACAATGCAGGCATCGTCGCCAACGGATCGGTACTGGGAAAGGAGTTTTCAGCCAATGTCTTCAACGACTTGTATCCGGCACCGAAAGAGGGATGTCAGGTTGCAGAACAGCGATATTCGGAACGAAAACTCGACCCGCAAAGTCATACGACCAATCCCCTGACCGAAGCTGCCGACACCCTATTGGATTTGGCTGATACGAAGGCGTATGAGGAACAGCAAAGGATAATACAGAGGCGAAAAAACGAAAACCGCATCAATAACATATTGTTTATCGTATAAATCCTTGAAATTAAAACAAGTATGTCGGTTTGAAACATATTCGACCGAAGATGTCTGACTTACGCGTTATCCGGTTCATGCCGTATTCTTTTTTTTTGGGGGGGGGAAGACGAAGGGTGTCGACGCCCGAACAAGTAATGTAATACTATAGAAAGAAGCAATACCAAGAGCATGCCGAGGAACATGTCGTCATATCCCCGGTATTTCACGAGTAATCCTGCGAAAAATCCTCCCAATGCAATCCCGAAATCGAAAGCCACGAAAAACGTAGAGCTTGCGGCACCTCGTCTTTCGGCAGGCATGACCATGGTCTGCAGGGCAGGCTGCACAGCTCCGAAACTGTATCCCAGCAGTGCTGCCAACAGCAGGTAGCACGGTATGTTGTGCGCGAATACCAGCAGAAGTATCCCGGTGATAATGGCTGCATTTCCTGTGTACACCAGTCGCGCCTCACCGGACTTACCACCACACGCCCCAATAGTATCCGAGTGGCGACCGTGGCTACGGCAATGCCGATGAAATAAATACCTTCGCTGGGCAGACAGTGGAGTACGGCATAGATCGCGACATATACCTCGACTACTCCGTATACCATCATGAAGGAGAGCTGTGTAACAGCGGCCGGTACGGACATCGGTTCGAACAATTCGCCGAGCTTTAACGACGTGTCGACTGTGGCGATGCCTGCCGAGATGAAATACCCCATCGGGACGAACGCCACTCCTGCCAGTCCGCATATAAGGACGAGGCGACGGCCTTGAGTGTCGACGAGCCATCCTACGAAGGGTCTCGACAGGATGGGCGCGATGCTGAACAACGCTGTTGCCAAATCTATGGTACGGCATCTCCGCCCAGAGAGGAGATAAAAAAGGGGAACGTGGGCAGCAGTGCATGAAAGTTAACGAACATGAGGAAATTAACCAGGCATGTCTTGATGAAAGAGCCGATCCATAGTTTGGGAAAGTCTTCCGTTCTGTTCATATTGCTATTAACAAAAAAGGGTCAAATCAGGTCTCTAAAAATACAGCTCTGATTAATTAAGATTTCGATCTTTTGCACAGAGACGAAATATTCAGAGTGGATTATTTTACGGAGTTTTTCCGTATTAAGGACTATGAAACAGAGCAATCAGGATGCAGCCAAGGTGCCTTCTATAGTCTGGCAACTAAAATTGGCCTTATTATGTACGATTTTCGCCCTGTGAGGAATGAGGTCTGCGTATATTTGAAATATCATTTGGAACTTGCCGTATCTGGTATTTTTGAACGTCGAGAGGGTTCCAATGACACCAACCTTAAATTTCAACCTCAAATTATGGAGAAACTGCGACTCTTAACACTTTTATTTTTGACGGTGGTTATCGCGGCCTGTCAAAAAGATCCCACGCAGAATGGATCATCTGATCCGGATGTGGTCTCATTCCAGGGATCGGTTTCATTCAAGACTGTGGACCCGGCTGAAAAAGGGCTTGATCTGATCTGGAATGCCGATGTAGACCGGATCGGGCTGTTTGCAGCCGACGGCGAGACCGTCGAGCATGCCAATATTTATTATGCGGCCTTTTCATCGGCGGCAAATACGCAGTTCGTTTGTCCTTCGCAGGACCGGCGAATCGTGTGGAGCGCCGGTGCTGCCTCACGCGATTTCTACGCCTATTATCCTTATCGTACGACATACGATGATTTGACGGCTGTTCCGGTGGCGATTGCCGCGAAACAGAAAGGAGCGGCGGGCGCTACGAAGCATCTGAAACAACTGGTCAATTTATATGCCGTGAGCAAGGGTGTGAAAGGTCCTGTCGAAACCGTATCCTTGCCATTCGAAAGCGTTGCTGCGGTCATCGAACTCCGACTTGCCGCCGACCGGACATTATCGGATGTCAGGAACATAACGTTGCGCAGTACCGACGGCGGGATGTTGGCTTTCGAAACGGGGTCGCTGAATCTGCGGAACGGGGCGGTAACACCCGGAGAGCAGACGGCGGCCGAGATAAACTATGAAATCGAAGGACAAGCGACAATTTCACGCACACCGACGAGCTTTTTCCTGGCTGTGAATCCCGTAGAAGCGGGAAAAACGCTGGAAGTGCTGGTCGATTACGGAGAAAAGCATTTATCGCTGGGCTCGGTGGTTGTCCCCGAAAGCGGAATTCCTGGCGGAAAGTTGACCGTATTCTCACTGGGTTACGAATTCCCGCAGCGCATCGCGGAGGACTTGAGCGCCAACGGTACGGCGAATACTTATCTGGTAACCAAGCCTGGGACGACCTATAAATTCCGTGCAACGACCAAGGGCAACGGGGTGCCGCGCACCTACTCGTACTCGGTAGACGGCCATCCGGTAACCAAATCCTACTCCGAGACTGATCTGGCTATCAAGCCTATGGCGGCAAAACTCGTGTGGTACAATTCGCCGAAAACGGCCGACGGCTGGGTACGCGAAAGCCCCGTGACTATCGAATCCGTAGAGTATGACGACTGGGAAGGTAACGTCTACTTCACTACCCCGGCCGAGTTCGTTCCCGGCAATGCCCTGATTGCAGCTTATGATGCCGGCGGCGAAGTCCTTTGGAGCTGGAATATCTGGGCTGTCGAGAATTACGATTGCGACGCCGAAGCGCGACAGGTCGGCCGTTATATGATGATGGACCGTAATCTGGGCGCCATGGCGGGACGCGAGGCGATGAACTCCTCGGATAAACGCGTTGCGGCTTGGGCTTTAGGCAACTATTATCAGTGGGGGCGCAAGGACCCGTTCCCGGCAGCTGCGGAGTACGACGACACGGGATTCGGCAGCGAGATGTACTGGGGACTTCCAACTTATACGCCTATTGAAGAATTGCAGCAGGATTATTCCTCCGAGAGTTGGGGCGCTCGGAACATGATGTTCGGCAAGATCGGGGCAAATAACGCCTATGCCGTGGGTGACAAGGCTGTTGACGACGCCGTTGCCCTGTCTGTGAAATATCCCTACCGTTGGATGGCCAAAGAGGTCAGCGGCGTTCAGGCCGACAACTGGCACACCCCCTCCTATTCGTGGTTCAATAATACAGGTTCGGCTGAGAATCAGACCGGATGGTTCTGGTTGTGGGGAAGCGAATACGTCGGCGACAATCTGAAGAGCATTTACGACCCGTGTCCCGCGGGCTGGAAAGTGGCGCCGCCCGAAGCCCTCGATTTCGCCCTCGGCAACGTTGCGGAACTCGATGAAAAACCGTTCGGGCGTTACTCCCGTGCATACGATCTCTATTTCCCCTATACCGGACAGCGGCAGTCAGCCTTCAACGGCAGCCATATCCGTTCGCTCACCAACAAGATGCTCGTGCTGACCAGTTCCAGCGCCAGCGGCAACTATTACCCGGTCCAGGGTGGCCTGGGCGGATATTCGTCCTACAACTCGTATACGGGAGCCGGCTACCAGCTGCGCTGCGTTCGCGAGCAGACGACGGCAATGCCCAAAGGGCGTCTGGAGGGTCCGCGAGCCGTACTGATCGGCAACTCCATTACGGAAGTATGGCAGGGACGTACCGACAACAAGACCTTCTTTTCCGACAACGACTACCTGCCCAAGGGCATCAGCGGTCAGACCTCGCTCCAGATCAGCGCGCGTTTTTACAACGACGTAATTGTCAACGATCCGGCGTGCGTGGTTATCGCCTGCGGGGTCAACGACCTGGCTGAAAACGACGGCCAGCCCTGCTCGATAGAACGAGTTTTCGCAGACATCCGGCTGATGGCCGAAACAGGCGCTGCAAGAGGTTTCAAGGTAGTCATTGGCTCGACGCCCCCGGCCAACCGGATCTGGTGGCAGAGCGAGGAGTGGAATGCCGCTCATGCCGATCTTGGACAGCGTGTTGTCGAGTTAAACAGGCTGCTGAAACAGTATGCCGAAGAGAGGGGCTTCGTTTATGCCGACTACCATTCTGCGCTCAAAGACGATCAGAACGGACTGAAACTCGAATACTCCTGGACACCGGACGACCGTGTGCATCCCAGTGCGGCAGGTTATGCCGTAATGGAGAAAATCCTTAAGAAAGCCGTCGACAAAGCACTCTTCGATCCAAATGCAACTGACGGCGACGGACAGATTGATGACCTCGACAAATGGGAAGGCTGGGAGTAACCTTAAAATATTTAGAACACGATGAAACGAAACTATATAATTCTGTTGGCCGCCTTGCTGACGGTCGCATGCGCCGGAAACGGCGACATCATGTCGCCGACACCGCAGGAGGGCGAGATCCTTTTCTCGGGATCAACTGTCGGTCCCAAAGTCCGGACCTCCTATGAGGATACGGAAACAGCGCTCCGGGTGAACTGGGTCAAAAACGATCTGATCGGCCTTTTCGCCGAGTCCGGCGGCAAGAACCTGGGAGCCAATTTCGCCTACAAGGCGGCTGTGTCGGGAGCGACGAGCGATTTTACAGCTGCTTCCCGGCTCAATGTGATTCGCTGGGCTGATGAAACGTCCGATCACGATTTCTATGCCTACTATCCCTATACGGACAGAGCCGCAGTCGATGTAACGGCCATCCCGGTGTCGGTGCCCGCTGTGCAGACTCGTTCGGAAAGCGATCCGTTGGCGACTTTGGCAGCCCATGATTTTCTCTATGCCGTTACGTGCGGGATCAAAAAGGGCGACAACGCCGTCAACCTGCAATTCAAACATCTTTTTTCAGCACTCGAAATCCGGCTGACGACCGACCTGCGGGCGAAACTCGAGGGCGTGATTTTCCGTTGCGTCTCGAACGAAAATGCCGCCGTGTCGATGGAAAACGCCACGGTCGATCTGCGCACAGGTGAAGTGAACGTCTCCGAAGCTGTGGTTTCCAATGCCGTGCGACTCGACTGTTCAGGCAATACGTCCGACACCGAGGCACTGGTGCTGCATTTGGTCGTAACACCCGGACATGCCGGTGAAACATTCGAAGCCGTCGCTCTCGTCAATGGCAAAGAGTACATCTTCGCCACCGTGAAGGCTCCGGCCGACGGCGGTATTCCGACGGGCAAAACGGTGGTCGTCGAAGGAGAGGCTACGCTCGACCCCGAGGATGCGCTTCCCGTCATTGATCTGAGTGCCGAGGGCACGGCCAATACCTATTATGCCGATGCGGCCAATACATTCTACCGCTTCCGTGCCGACGTGAAGGGCAACGGCAAGGCGCTGACCTGCGGCGGCCTCTCCTACACGGAGGAGGACCTCCGGATCGAGCCGAAAGCAGCCCTCGTACTGTGGTACAGTTGTTTGCAGACGAGCTATTTGCCATGGATACAGGCGTCGCCCGTGGTGCTCAGCAGCGTGAAATTCAAGAAAGATGGCTATATTTATTTCGATACGCCCGAAACTTTCGTCAACGGCAATGTGGTGATCGTGGCGATCGACAAGGAGCTCGGCTATGATCAGATCGAAGCCGATGCGGACAAGCGCATTACGAACGCCGAGGTGCTCTGGAGCTGGAATATCGTTTTCTCGGAGGGGTATGACCCCGACGCTGCGGAGAACTGGATCGTGAAAGGCGGCTATACATGGATGAATCGAGATCTGGGAGCTTTGATTGATCCCGAACAAGCGTATATCGGCGGTCAGCTGAACAATGTCGCTTTGGCCTCGACCACGGGCAATTGTTACCAATGGGGACGCAAAGACCCGTTCCCTGGCTTGCCGGACTATACGAGTGTACAAGTCAGTTATATGACCGGATTATGGTTCGCTCCTGCCTATACGCCAATTCCCGCGCTGGACAGAGGTACTTTTGAAGCATGGGGCCGAGAGGCGCATCACCAGATTATCGGCAATACGAAGGCGACGGTCGCCATCGACATCAACACGGCGCTCGGAACGGGTTATGTGTCGCAGGATGCATTCGACCTGGGCCGGGCCAACCCCCACCTCTGGCTTTACAAGAATGAAAATTACCTGACCGATAAGGCCGGATTGGCTGCATGGGGCAATCCATCGAAGGACGCGCACGGTGTGAAGACGATTTACGACCCGTGTCCCCCGGGATGGAAAGTGATGAGCAGCCAGGCCTGGATAGCGCTGACAGACAATGAAACACCCGATGCCGTAGTGGCTACGACGATGCGCGGAATCCTGCTGGACAATAAGTGGTATTTTCCGCTGACCGGAGGTGCGCAGCATGTGCGCAACTCGGATGGGGGATCCAATGGCTATACCGGAAGTTGCGGTGTGGAAGTTTGTACGGCTTATTACATGGATGGCCCTGATTATTCCCCCTGGGGGCGGGTCGGAGCTTTCAAGGCTGCTCCGAACTACAAAGAAGGAGACAGTGTCACCTGTCAGTCTCAGAATACCTATTCCGACCGAGGGGCGTCGGTTCGCTGCATCCGGATTGACGAGTAGCAGACCTGCAACGGAAAAAGCAGCGGCATCGGAAGATGCCGCTGCTTTCGTATGGATGCCGACCGCCGTTTACAACAGAAATCCGACCGAAAAGAGAAACGTGTCGTTGAGCGGGTTGAATCTATCGCCGCCCAAGCGCCATGCGGCGTCGCACCGCACGGGGCCTGCAATGAATCCGCAACCCAACGAAGCGTAATTGCCGGCGCCTTTGTTCTTATGACCGAAGTGGTATCCGCCACGCACGACACCGTGCCGAAAAAAGGTATATTCTGCCCCTGCAGCCAGACCGGTGATCCCTCCCCGGAACTGGTGGCTCAAATCGAGGGCGACGCAGAGCATGTGGTTCGAGCGAAAAGGCAGATGGAGCGAACCTCCGAGCGACCCGCGTATCGGCAGGCCACAGCGCTCTCCGTCGGAGGCTTTCACATCGGGGCCGATGTCGGCCAGCCGCAGCCCGACGATCCAGCGGGCACCCTCCACAGCGCGGAGCGTCCCGCGATAGGCCGCACCGATATCGAACGAGACGCCTTGCATCGGTTTCTCCCCGAATCCCTGATCGGAACGGACGTAACGGGCCGTCAGCGAAAACGCCAGATTCCGGCCGATCCGATGGCCGTAGCCGACCTCCGCCGAAAGGTCTTGCGGACGGGCTGTTCCGGCGGGAAATCCCTGTTCGTCGGTCAACCCGACCGAAGGTCCGCGGAAATAACGCACTCCGGCCAACAGGGAGTTCCGCGAGTCGGGAGTATAAAATCCCCCCACGCCGTAAAGCACATTGGCGCTGTCGAAAGCCGTATTCCAAGGTCCGGAGAACAGAGTGCCTCCGGCATGTCGTTCGCCGATGAGACTTAACGCGGCATTGGCGTAAACGGCCAACGGATTGTCCGTAACTGCTGTCGCGGCCCCTGCCATACCGGCTGTACGGGCATTGGTTTCCAGGCCGAGGAACGGCATGATCCCGGCATCAGTGGTCTGGGCTTGCGCCGCATAACCGCCTGTCGCGAAAAGAAATGTCGCGGAAAAGTGTTTGATTGATTGGTAGATAGACATGGTGTTTGCGGTTATCGTTTGATGATATGGCTGTTGAGTTTGCGGCCGCGGCACTCGACCATGCAACTGTAAGTCCCGGGAGAAAGCCCGGATACGTCGATGCGCCCCGTGTTACCGTTGTCGCCGGCGCGGATCGAAACCTGCGTAGCGAGCACCTGCTGCCCCGCCGCATTGTGGAGCCGGATGGGAAAATCGCCCTCGGCGTCCGGAATGCGTACGTTGAGTACATCGCGGCATGGGTTGGGGAAAAGCTCCATCGCAACGCCCGTACCGTCGACGATCACCTGGAATTCCGAAGTCGCCGCGACGCCGTCGAGGTCTCTTGCCGTTACGGTCAGCGTCGTGCGACCCGCAGCGCAGGGCCGTACGAGCAGCTCCGAATCCTGTACGCAGCACTCCACGACCTTTTCCGCGGAAGGCGAAACGAAGTAGGAGAGCCGATCGCCCGGAGCATCGGCATCGGTAAAATAAAGTTGAAGATCGATGCTCCTGCCCGCTTTGTCGTCACTTTGCAGAAAGAGGTTCGGAATGGGAGCGGTTGCCTCAGGCGGGGTATTTTCTCCGGTCCGGACGGAGATGACGGCCGGGCGGGACGGAACACCCGACGGACTTCGGCCGACGATTGCCAAGCAATAGATTTGCCGCGGCTCCAGCCCCTCAATTCGGCAGGCAAAAGTTTCACCGAGACCCGCATCGGAAGCAAAAGTGTGTCTGACGGCCGTAGCAGGAATGTCGTCGACCGTAGCGGCCGAAAATGTCCGGGTGTCGATGTAAACGTCGAATGATGAGACCGGACGCTCCAGATAGCATCGCGGAACACGCCACGACAGTTCCGCATGGGTGCGGTATCCCGAAACCGCAATCGTACGTTCGTCGACCGGATCCGGCCGGGTATCATAGAAAAGAACGTATTCGGCATCGACCAGTCCGTTACCGAGCATTCCGGCATACTCGGGATTGATCGTTTCCGTAAACTGCTTTCGGCCCGAACCCACGAGTATTTCCCGCAATTTCTCGCTGGTGAACCCCGGTCTTTGCACACCGAATGCGGCGACAGCCAAGGCCGCAATGCCCGAAACCTGTGGCGCGGCCATCGAGGTTCCTGCGGAGTAACCGTAACCGCCGTTCGTCGTGGTGCTGAAAACGCGAAATCGTTCGTCGCCGGTAGCATGGCCGCCCAAAGCCGCGAGATCGATCCACGAACCGTAGTTGGACCCGGCGACCTTACGGCCGTCGATGCCCAGCGACGCTACGGCCACCACTTTCTCGTAGGCTCCCGGGAACACCGGGTCGGAAATGCCGTCGTTGCCCGCGGCAAAAATGACGATGCCGCCTTTCATGGGACCTGTCTGATTGCCGTTCTCATCGCACCCGGCATACTTGATAAAATAGTCAATGGCTGCTTTGCCCGACTGCGACAAGTCCGGAAGACCGGGGACATAAGTCCAGCTGTTCTGGCTGATGACGGCCCCATGGTCGGCCGTCCAGACCATGATCTCCTCGATCGTCGCGGCATCGCGTCCCGGTTCGTCGAAAATCTGGCAACTCATCAGCCGCACACCGCTTCCGGGCGTTCCGTCGCCCCCCGCGATGCCGCAGACGCCGATGCCGTTGTTGTTGACGGCGCCGATCGTACCTGCGACATGCGTGCCGTGGCTGCTGGGAGTGATCTCCGTATTATGGCGGCAGAAGTTGTAGCCGCAGGCGCCCTGTCCGTCGCGCCAGATATTCGCTGCCAGATCGGGATGCGTATAGTCGATGCCGCCGTCCACCACGGCGACGACGACGTCTTTATGTCCGGTGCTGACGCTCCATGCCGGAAAAATGTTGAGGTCGGCCACGGCCGTCGATCCGACCGCAGCGCCCACCCGGTGGTAAATCCACTGATTGACCAGCAGCGGATCATCGAATCCGGGGATTGCGACATTGTCCGAACCTGAGGTGCGGCTGAAATCAGCTTGCGAGACCGTCGCCCCGGCGGGAACCATACGCGGAACAGGTTCGATGCACTCGACTTCGTCCACCCGGCCGAAGCGTTCCATGGCCTCGGCGACAGAAATCGCCCCGGAGAAATGAACGTCGTACCACAGATGAAGTCCGGCCCTGCGGCGGCGTTCGCGGAAACGGTCGCCATTGGAAAAGACACGCTGTACGGCAGTTGCCCCGGCACGGGTGGCGGCGGCATCGAATGCAGCGATTCCCGAGCCGGAACCGCTGCGGGTAAAGGCACGGGTGTCGAGTTCGGCTGCCGTTTCGCGCAGCTTAATACGGAATACGCCGGGTATGTAAAACTCCTGCATCGGGGTTTGTCCGACGCCGGGAGCCGGGCCGGATTCCGGGTCTCTGGTACAGGCCGTCAGCAGGAGGAGCGTCAGAAAGAAAGAGAAGTGTTTCATCGGTTTTAAAGGAAAAAGGTCCGGAGCCGGCAGACGGCATCCGGACCGAATAAACATTTCTTAAGGATCACGGAACCAATTTGATGTCGAGAAACGAGTCGGTGCAAACGTAACAATCCGATGCCGAGGTAGGTCCCAATTGCCATTTGAAGGTTTGCACCGTCTGGTTCGGAAGTCCGAACAATTCACCCCGAAACGTGTAGGGGGCATAAAACTGCATGATGCCGTCTGGCAGGTAGATGACGCTGACGGGATCATTGGCTTCGACCGTTTCGTAGACCGGTTTCCCATGTTCGTCCACCTTCGGCCGTCCATAATCGTCGAAGGCCTGTTGGCGATAACTGTAGCGGAACGACCAAACTTTGCTGGCGGCATATTGCCGGAAATTGGTCGTCAGCGTCGCGTTGGGCCGCGTGAGTGTCCCGATTTGTTCGCCATTGGCCATTACCTTGAATTCGGTCTCGGTGATCGCCAATTGGCTGCTGCGGATGGTTTCGAGGTAACTCTCCGGAGTGTATTGTCCCGAAAGCGGCGTCATGCGAATCCGGTTGCCGGTTTTAATGCCCCGCAGAATGATTTCATCGAAAGCCGGAGAGAGCGACATGAACGTGAATTCGTAATCTCCTTTCCATCCTTGGTAGCCGGCGCCGTTGTCTCCGGGAAACGAGAAGAAATGCAGGTAATCGTTATGGGTCGCAAATTTCAGCATGGGACCGGTCGAGAATTCGACCCGATATTCCGATTCCGTCCGCAGCGGGTCGGCTTCGACGAAAGTGCTCCCCTCGAACCAGGCCTTAACCATACGGTCATCCTGGAATTCGACGATATAAATCCAACCGCCATAACCGAGATTCTCGTCAGGGAAATACTCCATCACCCATGTCTTCCCGGCCTGCAATGCGAATTTGTAGCGTTCAAGCGTCTGCTCGATCCGGGTCGAGGTCGACTCGCTGAAGTTATTTTCCGAATCGTCGCATGCAACGGCTGAGAATAACAGCCCAGCCAGCAGTAATATATTGATTCTCTTTTTCATATATTCAGTTTAATCTTCAAGATTTGTCCAGTCGATGTCTCCGAGTTCGGAAAGACGGCGCAGGTAGATGTCGCTCCACTTCGCAACGTCCACGCCAAAATCGTCGCGGAGCCATGCGATGAGAATCGAGCGCTTCTTCTCGATTTTGGCGCGGCCGTCCGCGCTTTCGATCGAGGAGAGCATCGCCTCCCACTCCTCCTCGCTCATGCTGATCAGGCGTCCGCCCGTTTCGGCGATGTCCTCTGCGGGACTCGAACGTGCATACTTCGAAACGAAGCCCAGCTCCATGTAGTCATTACCGCTTTGGGCATACTTGTCACCCACGTAATCGCTTTGCGTAATGGTATCGTAGTCGCTCGGTACGGGATATGTACCATCGAGGATATGCATGAACTCGTGAAGCATCGTTCCGGCGATTCGTTCGCTGTCCTTTTCCCGGTCGAAAAATTTTACGCCGAGAACATTGATTTGAAGGCCATTTTCAGCCGATGCCAGCACGGTGTTCCCGGTGCTGCTGATCTCAAAACTGCCCACCAAATAGAGTACCCGCGGGAAATAACTCTTTGCGAAGAGCAATGGATCTTTCTGATCGGACATCAGTTCCGCCATGGCGTCAAGCGTCGAGTATTTGATCAGTTTGGCCACCTCGATCGATTTGTCCACGGGCGGCGGCGAGACCCAGTAGTTGAAGTGGGTTTCGCGGTCAGGCATGCGGTATTCGAAACGAATGTTGTAAGGTTCCGTATAGTGCCGGTCGAGCCAGAAATCGAACTCGGTCTTTTCCTCGGCGGGATCGACAAAGATGCTTTTGCCGTCCGGTTCGTCCTTGTCGCATGAGGTCGTAGCGCCTGAGACAAGCAGAAGCAAGAACAGGGATATGATTGTCGGTTTCATAATTCAATATAAATATTTAGTGAATTGGTTATTGGCAGAACGGATGGTCAGGACGATTCTCATTGCGGGGATTCGCTTCCAATCCGGCTGTGATAACCTCTTGAGGCAGTTGGAGCGCACGTCGAAGATCTTTCTCGCCGAGCGTGGCCGCAACAGTGAATCCGGTTGTATTGTCATCGTTGTAGGCCGAGTCGTCGAAACGATCAATCACGATGCCGTAGCGTTTGATGTCACCCCAACGCAGTCCGTCGGCGATGGTCTCAATGCGGCGGCAAAAGAGCGTGGTCTGAATAAGGTGCTCCTGTTCGCCAGCCTCGACTGTAAAGCCGTGGGGATGGAGCGGCTTGCGCGATGTCGGCTCCAAAGCGGTGTATTCGGCGATGTAGCGGTCCGATGACGGATCACCGTAGACCTCGGCGATGCGTTCGCGGGTCAGAGATTCGATGCCGTTCTGTCCGACCAGATAGAAAGAGCCGATCCAGGCATTGAGGTCGGCAACTGCCTTGTCGTACTCCTTGAGATGGACATAGGCCTCTGCACGGCTCAACACCGTTTCATTGGTTGTGAACGCCACCATCGTCGAACGACCGATTCCTACGCCGGTTACCGGGTCGGTTACCTCCCACTGGTTGGGCCATTTGGGCATGTAGATCTTGTTGACATCGTTGTCCTGCCAAATGAAAGGAGGATGCTGGTAGACCTTTTCGATGCAGTTGTCCTTCCACCGGTCCCACGGACCGCCCATCGGCCGCTTCGCGCGGTAGGTCTCCCTCTTGGCGACGCGGTAGTTGTGAGTGAAGCGCGCGCCGGAGTTGCTCCAGGCGTTAAAAAGCGATCCGTTACCGGTCACCATGGGAATCATCAGCAGGTTGAACGAGTGTCCGACGCTGATGTAGTCGAGGGTACGGACCGAGCCGTCCCAGGCCAGCTGCTTGACTGCCGCCCAGTCGCGCATGACGGTCGAAGGGGCACTGCCGAGGACCTCGGAGGCGTATTCGACCACCTTTTCCCACTTCAGATAATAGAGGTTGAAGCGCGTGGCAAAGGCATAGGCGGCGCTGCGGTTGAAGTGGTACTTCGGAACCGCATAGTTTGCGTCGCTGACCAGAGGAAGCGCCTCCTCGATATCCCGGTCGATTTTCTCATATACCTCCTTGAGATTGTCCCGGTGATAAACCGGATTGAGCGTCGTTTCGGGAGCTTCCATGTAAGGGACTCCCAGGTATTCGCCACTTTTTTCAGGATGATAAGGGAGACAATAGAGCATCGTGAGGCAAAAATGCGAATAGGCCCGGCAAAGCAGGGCTTCGGCTTTGGCCGGAAGCAATTCTTTGGGCGTACCCTGTTTTTCGATCGCTTCCAGAGCGGTGTTGGCTGCGGCAATCGCGGAGTAGTAGGCCTGCCAGGTATTTTTGTTGCTATCGTTCTCGGCCTCGTTCATGTCCATCCAGTAGCTGTTGTGCTCCAGCAGCAGGCTGGTGTTAGGATTGTTCGCTCCCATGTCGTCGCAGTTGTCCGATGCGATTTCGCACATGCGGGTGAAACTGCGTGAAGGATAGGCCGACACGAGCAGCCGGTTGATTTTGTCCGGCGTATCGAGCTCAGTACGGTTGTCGGGCAGTTCGTCGAGGAAATCGTTGCAGGCAGCGAGTATGAGCGAACCGGCGCCGAGAAGCATTATGCGTGATATCAGTTGTTTGATTTTCATGGCGGAGCGGGTTTAGAAGCTGACACGAAGCGTCAGCGTGAACTGTTTGGGCATCGGTACTGCAACACCTCCCGTATTGAAGAACTCGGGATCCTGGCCTTGCAGTTTTTTGTCCGAATAGATCAAAAACGGGTTGGTTGCCTGGAATTTGAGCGACAATCCGCTCATGCGCAATTTCGAAGAGACCGATTGCGGAAAATCGTACGAGAGCGAAATCTCTTTCATGCGGATGAAATCGCCTTTGGCGACCCGTACATCAGAGTAATTGTAGGCGCTGTACGCGACATAGAGATTGGAAATATCGTTATTCTGTCGCGTGCTGGCGATAACCGGGACATTGGTCCGTCGTTCATCGCCGGGATTGAGGTAGCGATTGGCGAATTCCCGGGGCATGGCCGTCAGATCGGAATAACCGTTCGAGAAAATCGGATCGAGACGGACGACGTTTCCAAAGGAGTAGGTCATGAAGACGTTGAGCGTGAATCCCTTCCACTTAAAGATATTACCCAGGCTGCCCGTGATGGTAGGATCGACAGGACCTTCATAGACGAGGTTGCTCATATTCACAGTCTCCTGGAACTGGATGTTCGTCGAGGTAATGCTGCCGTCAGCGGCGAGGAACGTCGGGATGCCCATCTCGTTAAGTCCCTTGAATTTCAGGGAAAAGAGCGAACCGCGCGGCGTACCTTCCATCGAGTAACCTGTGCCGGTGATATAATCGATCATGCGCGTCATGGTTTTGAGTTTGGTTACCTCGTTGTCCATCCAGGCAAAGATGAAATTGGTCTGCCATTTGAAGTCTTTACGTTCGATATTGCGGGTGAAAAGCGAAAGTTCCACACCCTGCGATTTCATCTCCGCGACGTTACCCTGCTTATCCACGGCACCGCCCAAACCCATTGTTACAACGTTGCCGATCAGGTCGAAATTATTGCGCCGGTAGGCGTCCATCGAAAGAGTGATGCGGTCGTCGAGGAATCCCATGTCGAGGCCGACATTCAACTCATGCTTTTTTTCATAGGTCAGTTCCGAATTCTCAGGAGCTGAAATACTCAATGCAGGTTCCCGGATTTCAGTCGCACCACGCCACGGGTTCAGCGGATAGATCGTAGCCGTGGAGTTATTGACCCATGTGGGGCCCCGGTCGGCAGTGAGGCTGTAAGAGAGTCGCAGCGCAAGGCTGGAGAAGGCCGGACGCAATGGTTCGAAGAACGACTCCTGGTCGATGCTCCACTTGCCGGCGATATTCCAGGTCGGCAACCAGCGCGCCTTACGCGATCGGCCCAACCGGTTGGAACCCTCGTAACGGAGCGTACCGTTGATCGTATAGCGGTAGTCGTAGGAATAGGAGAATGTGCCGGCGAAGGCGGCGTTGCGTTCCCGTGTATTGGACAGGCTGTAATACTGGGTGTTTTCCTCCAGTTGTTTTTTGAACAGGTCCAGGATGTAGAACGGCGTTTCGCCCATGTCGTATTGCAGGCCCCAGCCTTGGAACGAGGTGGCGCGGCGGTCGATGGCATTGACTTCCACAATGCCGAACAGATTCAGAATGTGCTTGTCGTTGAACGTGTCGTTGTAGCTGATCGAAGCCCGGAAATCGCGGCTCTTGGCGCGGAAGTCGCTCCGTTTGTAGATACCACCCTGGGGAAGGATCGAGTATTTGTCACGGTTCGGCTCATCGGGATTGTCGTAGAGGTAGGGATTGTTGCTCTGAATGATCGAGGTGGCCATCGAACGGTAGGCCTGCGCCTGGTTCGAACTGTCCTCGATGTGATGCTCGGTGCTCGAAGCCTGATATTTGATTGCCCCAAGGGCCGAAACTTCGACTTTCGGAGTGATCTTCCATTTGAGTTCAGCCTGGAATTTCACGTCGCTCACGTTCAAGTCCATATAGTTCTTGGACAACTCGTCCTTGATGTTGAACGGAGTGTAATTGCGTGTGTAGAATTCATCAGGGTCGAGCGTGCGCGACGAACGCAATGCATAGGAGTAGGGGTTGATGTCGAAATCGCGTTTGACGGTTCCGAACACAGGGTCTACCTCCGACGAGAGCGATCCCGGTGCACGCTGTTCGCGGTACGAAGCGTTGCCGATGAGGTTCAGCGTCAGCTTGTCCTTGAGAATGTGCTGCGTGGTATTGACCAGAAGCGTGTAGCGGTTCACCTTGCTTTGGATGCTCCATCCCGGATCGACCATCGCACCGACGGAAGCGTAATACGAGCCTTTTTCACTGCCCGAGGAGATGCTGGCCGAGTGGCTGTGCTGAATGCTGTTGCGGAAGAGTTCCTTGAACCAGTCGGTATTGCGAAACTCCGCCTGTCGCAGGTAGGCGTTGCGCCCTTCGGGGGTGTTCAGTACGGCGAACTGCCCTGTGGCAGGGTCGTAGGTGTTGATCAGTTGCGACAACTTGCCGTAGACGCCGCTTTCCGAGCGGTAAACGGTATTGGCATAGTTGAGCCATCCCTTGTCGTACATCTCCTGGTAGACGGCCATCTGCTCTTGCGAATTCATGATGTTGAAGTTCGAGTAGCTGGGAACCATACGCATCGTGAATTCGCCGGTGTAACTGACTTTCGTAATACCGGGCGTGCCTTTCTTCGTGGTGATGACGATGACTCCGGCCATGGCGCGGGCGCCGTAGATCGAGGTTGCCGAACCATCCTTGAGAATCTGGAAACTCTCGATGTCATCGGCGTTAAGTCCGGCGATGGCCGAACTGATGAGCGTCGTGGCGTCGCCCGACGACAAGGAATTGGCGTCGACGTTGATCACATCCTCCATGATCACACCGTCCACCACCCACAACGGCTTGGAGTCTCCGAAGATCGACGTAGCGCCGCGAATGCGGATTTTCGGGGCGGCGCCGAAAGTTCCGGAAACGTTTTGCACGGACACGCCGGCAGAACGGCCTTCAAGACCGCGGCTGATTTCACTGATGCCGTCCAGTTTGACATCCGAGGCCAATAGTTGGTCCGTGGCTCCGGTGAAGATACGCTTGTCCATCTTTTGCATACCGGTCACTACGACCGATGCGATTTCTTGTGCGCTCGCTTTGAGTATGAAATCCATGCGGTCGGCATCGACCTTCTTCTCGACCGGATCGTATCCCAGAAAGGAGACACGCAGTACGGCTCCGGAGGGGACATTTTTGAGTGTATAAAGTCCGTCGATCGCTGCCGTGGCGGCATTGTTCGTGCCGACGACCTGGACGACGGCGCCCGTCAGCGGCGTACCGTCCTCTTCGGATACCGTGCCTGTTACCACGCGGTTCTGTGCCGAAGCCCGGCACACCACTGCCATGGCGAGCAGAATGAGTATGGTCAGTTTTTTCATTGGTCAGTCATTGAAATTCTTGGTTCCGGGGCGCAGGCAGGGCCGCGGTCGGCAAAAGTCGCGGCCCGCCCGCTGCATTCGGAGTCGGTTAGTAGTTTTTGGAAAGTTCCAGTGCGTTGGTTAAACAGAGCTGCCCGGTAAACGACCAATACCGGTCGTTGTTCTCCCAGAAACAGAGCGTCTTGGCCTCCCGGCCATTGCCCTGGCCGTTATCGCTGAACACGAGCTGGATCGTGCCTGCATTTTCATCGAAGACAGGTTCCGCCGCCCAGGCGACCACGCCCGCCTGTGACCAGATATAGTTGCCTTGCCCGTTATTCGGGCCATTGAAATGGAGGGTGTAGAACTTTGTTCCCGAAAAACCCAGTTCCTGACCGGTCTGAATGACCACTTTGCCATCGGCGAACTCCGCCGTAAAGGGATAATCCTTGAGTGCGGGATCGTTGATGGTGACCTTGTACGAATATTGATTTTCCTTGGCGGAGAATGTGACCGACGAGAGATTCTGGATGCTCCCGGCAAAAATATCGGTTTTGGTTACGTTCCACGTGCCGAGCAGGAAATCATAGGTGCTCTTTTTAGGTTGTATAAGCGTAACGATCACCGGATCGCCTTCTTCAGGTGTAAACTCCGCGCGCCCCTTCACCTCGACACGGCTCGACGCCTTGTTCGATGTGAAACTGACGCTCGCGCCGTCTTCGCTCTTCGAGAACGAGAATGCGTTATTCGGGTTCTCCGTGAGTTTTACATCGTAGACTCCGGAGCAGGTTACCGCAACGGAGAGCGTGCGGTCCGTATCGGAGAAGATGAGCGTCGAGGGTACAACGACAAGCCCCCTGAATTTATCCTGAACAACGTTGATCAGCAACGGCTTGAGTCCTTCCGCCTTCACGGTGACCGTGGCTGAACGCTCCTCTGAGCCCGTATACGCAAGAACGTTGAAATTGACGATCGAGCCGATGACTGCAGTACGACACCACGATTCGCTCGACTCCGCCGTTACATCCCGGCCACCGGCATCTACAATAGCACTGGCAAGACCGCCCTTGTAGTCGAATTTTTCACGCGTAATACTTCGGAGTGAAACAGATGTAGGATCGTCATCCTTCTCGCATCCGGTCAACATGGCCAAGGAAGCCAGCAAGAAAAGTAAGTAATGTTTCATATGGGTAATTTTGGGTTGGTTGATTCCGCATTGTCAATCCTGGCCGGCTGATACTGCGACCTGCCGAATTCAATGTAAAATTACTGAATCCGGGATTCCGTGTTGAAAAATATCGTTCACTTTTACGATAAAATCGGCTCGGAGGCCCCGGGAGTTGAGAAATGGCTCATTCTGCCCCTGGCTACTGCGTTCCGGGGTCCTGCTTTTCGAGGAATTCCGTCGGAAGAACCCCGAACTGCTTGGCAAAACATTTGGCGAAATAGGACGACGAACTGAAACCGGTAAGAAATCCGATTTCGGTAATGCGGTATCGGCCTTCAATGATCATCCGTTTCGCCTCGTTCAAACGAATGAGTTTCATAAAATCGTTTGGCGTCAAGCCCGTAACGGCTTTCAGTTTTCGGAAAATCAGCGTGCGGCCCATCGCCAACTCACGAGCAAGAAGTCCCACGGACAAATCCGGATTCCGCATATGGGCGATGATCACGTCGCGGCATTTAAGGATGAACTCTTCGTCCAACCGGTTCTGTTGAGAACCCGTATCGAATTCGGTCATGAATTTGCCTGCATAGAGGCGCCGGATTTCATCACGCGTACGAAGCAGGCTGGAAATCTGCGCTTTGAGCTGGTCAGGCGAGAAAGGTTTCTCGATATAGGCGTCAGCGCCGCATTCGAGGCCCTCGATTTTAGAGCTTACGCCAGTCCGAGCCGTGAGTAAGATCACAGGGATATGGCTTGTGGAAATGTCGTTTTTGATACGCCGACAGAGCTCTATTCCATCGATATCGGCCATCATGATGTCGCTTACGACCAAATCGGGATCGTTGTTTCGAAGCAGGTTGAGCGCCTGGCTCCCGCTATCCGTTGAGATAACAAAATAATCGTTTCCGAGCACCTTGACCAAAAAATCGAGGATATTGCTGTCATCATCTACAACCATGACTGTATGGCGGACCGTCATATCGGAGGGCCGTTGTATCGCCAGGTCCGTTCCGGGTTCTTTCTGAAGCTGCGATTGCCCGACGGTTTCCGTATTGAGACGTGTCTCCACACGAATATCCATCTTTTCGCTCGCAGGTTCAGGGATGAATGCCGTCAGCAGCGCTCCGGATTTGCCGTCCGGACGTTCTGTCGCCGTAATTGTTCCGCCCATCAGGCAGATGAAGATTCGGCACAGATGCAAGCCAATTCCGACTCCGGACGCGAATCCGTTGTTCCGAGTTTGGTAAAAAGCTTCGAAAACCTTTTCCCGCTCTTCAGCCGGGATACCGGGACCGTCGTCCCACACTTTCATCACAAGACCGTCGTCTCTGCGATCGATGCAAATGTGGATTTCTTCTGCGGCGAAACGCAGAGCGTTAGACAACAGGTTGCTTATGATTTTGGTCAGCGCCTCTCGGTCGGTGATTTGCATCAGGCGATCAGGGATCTCTTCGATCAAACGGATGCGCCGCTGTTGTGCCGTGGGACCAAACATAGCCAATTGTTCTCGGACGAGTCGGCCGACATCGCAGATATCGTAGCGGAGTTTGTATTTGTTCGAATCGATCTTTCGGAAATCGAGCAGTTGGTTGACCAGCGAATGAAGCCGGTGGTAATTTTGCTTGATAACAGCCAGATACTCTCCGTCCTCCTCGGAAATCCGATGCGATTTCATGACTTGTTCCAGCGGCCCAATAATCAGGCTCAAAGGAGTTCGGATCTCATGGGTAATATTGGTAAAGAAACTGATGCGTTGCTCGTAGAGATTCCGTTCGTTCTCGCGTTTGACCGATTCGATCTTCTCTCGCTGCTGTTGCTCGGTACGCCGCATCCAGTAATACAGACCGACAGCGATTACGATAAGCGTCAGTACCACGTAACCTGCCAAAGCACCTTTCGACCGGAAAAACGACGGCTGGATACGAATCCAGAGTTTCGTCTCATCAGAATTCCATTGCATGTCGCCGTTGCCAACCTGCACCCGAAAACAATATTCTCCGGGACGCAGGTTATTGTAGTTGACCGAAGCGTTCCGGCTATCGGTCATGGACCAATGATCGTCGAGTCCGTCGAGTCGGTAACGGTAGCGGCAATCTCCCGGAAAGAGGTAGGTTGGCGAAACGAAACGGAATCCCACCGAGGTCTGGCGGTGCGACAGCGTGATCTTCCGGGTGTATTCGGCAGGAACCGAAAGCGGCGAGCTTCCGTCTTCCGCATGGGATACAGGCAGTCCGTTAAGCGAAAATCGGGTGATTATGACCGGATAGAGGTTCAAGTTGCCCATGATGTCATGGGGGGGGGTGAACGTACATATACCATCGGTCGTACCCAGCACGATGCGCCCGTCGGAAGTGAGGATACCCGAATTGGACATAAATTGTTCGGTGTGAAGCCCGTCGGCGCGCGAATAACGTTTCAATTGTCCAGTTGCGGGATAAAAGACGATCAGCCCCCTGTCCATCGTGATCCAGAGTCTGTCGTTTTCAGGGATGATCCGCTGAATGATCTTACTGGGCAGAGGCAAGGTTTCATGGCGAACGAAACCGTCTTTTTCGTTATAACTGCAAAGTCCGTAACCGTTGGTTCCGATCCACAACCGGTTCGTGCGGTCGACGGCAAGCGTGTTGACCGCATTGCGGCTGATCGTCGCAGGGTCGTCGGGATCGTACCGGTAGTGCTGCAGGAGGTCGGTACGGGCATCGTAGGAGTAGAGGCCGTCTTCGTTCGTCGCGATCCAAAGACGGCCAGCATGATCCTCCGTAATGTCTGAAATACGCACCTTGGGGTCGCGTGTCACAAAACGATCTTCAAACCGGTCGTAATAAAAAAGCCCCACGGAAGTTCCGGCCCAAATGCGGCCGCTGCTGCTCCGGAATAGGACGAAGACACGAGAACTGGGATCCGACGGATCTGCAAGATAGGATTTCACGGTTCGGCTTTTCAAGTCTACGGCTTCGATACCCCGTTGGAAAGCGGCGATCCAGAGCGTTTGGTCATCGACAAGCATTGAAAAGACGTTGTAAATGGCAGTCCCAACGTTTTGAGCCGTGCGGTACGGAACGACCATGCCGGCATGTCTGTCGAAGAGCAGGATGCCGTCATTTTCGTTTCCCAATAGATACTGCCCGTCTTTCAGTTCACAGACCGCGCTGACGACCTTACCCCGGTCGGAACTATCGTTCTTTCGTGTGGCATAGCAAGTGAAGCTGTTACGGGCCGGGTGAAATTCTACACCCTCATAACAAGATCCGAACCAGAAATTTCCTTCGCGGTCGTATAGAAAAGAGAAGATGTTGCAACACTTGGTACGCATGAAGGGAACTTCAGTGTCCTCTATGGGACGAAGTTCCGATTCAGAAATACGGTAGAGTGTCGCACCACTGTTCGCACAGACAAGCAATTCGCCCGGCGCCCGCTCTGCCAGGCAGTGGATACGTTGCAATCGGCCCTCCCCATTCCTATCGTCATAATTGGTGAAACGGCCTGTGCTCCGGTCGAAGCGATCAAGACCGGAACTTACCGTCCCGAGCCACAACGTGCCGTATGAATCTTCTGTGATGGCATCGATCGAATTATCCGAAATGCAATTCCGTCCGTCTGTTTCCTTCCGGTAATGAGTGAAGCATCCTGTCTGCTTGGAAAAAGCGCACAACCCTTCGCTGTAAGTTCCAATCCATATGGTTCCATCCTTGCTTTCGTAAATGGTAGAGATATAATCCTGCGCGATGGAGGTGTCATCACCGGGAACATGGCGGTAAACCGTAAGGCATTCCGTTACAGGATTCCAGCGAAAAAGCCCCGAATTGACAGTCGCAATCCAAATTTCACCTTCCCTGTCCTCAATGACTTCGGTCGTCTGTCCCGTAACGCATGCTCCGTCGGAAGTTCTGACATCGAAATGTCGGAAACGGTCGGTCGCGGGTGTGTAAATGTCCACGCCGTTATCAAGTGCGAGCCAGATCTGCCCGTGGCTGTCGAGCATCAGCCGGCGGATATTGTTGCTCGAAATGCTCGACCGGTCGCCATCGGTATGGGTGTAACTGCGGAACTCACAGCCGTCGAAACGGCACAATCCGTTGCCGGTTCCGAACCAGATGAATCCTATCGAGTCCTGAACGATGCCATAGACGTGATTGGATGACAGGCCGTCATCCACAGTATAGTTACGCAGATTATGATAAACAGAGGCGTTCGCCGATTCGGCACGCCCCGGCAGAAACAAGATATAGAGTAGAAACAAAAATGCAGCAATACAGCGGAAAATTCGTTTCATAGAAATTTGGATTATTGACAAATATAATAAATGCAGGACTTTCTACAAAGATAATATGATGCAGAAAAAGGCCAATTTCGTACATCTCGGTGTTGCAAGACGACGTTTCATGACGCGACAGTTCGATTTTTCCTTTCCATTCAGATTATTGGCCTCGATATGTACTATTTTATCGTACAGCGGAAAACTTTTCATCTATTTTTACTTCGCGAGACGAGATAAAGAATTACTACTTAAATTTCTATCTTAATGAAATCGAACCCAAGCCGCACCCTGTTCCGCACGCTCTTCGCGACAGGCCTCCTCGCAGCCGGCCTCTGCTCCTGCTGCCCCAAACACAACACCCTCACCCAGGCCGAAATCGCCGACGGCTGGCAGCTGCTCTTCGACGGCAAAAGCCTCGACCAGTGGAAAGACTTCAACGGAGACTCGCTCACGATGCCCTGGCACGTGGTGGACGGCTGCATCCAGGCCGCCGGCGACGGCAGCGACCTGTCGGGATACATCGTCACCAAAAAGCAGTATGAGAACTTCATCCTCGACTGGGACTGGAAGCTCTCCTACGGCGGCAACAGCGGCATGCTCTACCACGTGGTCGAGAACCCCTATTTCAAGGTTCCCTATGTCACCGGGCCGGAGTACCAGCTGATCGACACCGAAGGCTGGGAGGCCACGAACGCCCCGACCCGGCTCGAAGAGTGGCAGAAACTGGGCGTGGACTACGCCATGCACCTGCCGAATCCCGATTCGCTGCTGGTCAACCCGCAGGGCGAGTGGAACTCGTCGCGCATCGTCTGCGACAACGGCCACGTGGAGCATTGGCTCAACGGCCGCAAGATCCTCGAATTCGAAGCCTGGACCGACGACTGGTTCGCCCGCAAGAACAGCGGCAAATGGGAGACGGCTCCCGAATACGGACTGGCGCACCGCGGCGTGCTGTGCCTCCAGGACCACGGCTACCCGGCTTCGTTCCGCAACCTGAAGATCAAGGAGCTGCCCCGCAAGGCCGGCCGGGAGGTCGAACTCTTCAACGGCCGCGACCTCACGGGATGGGAAGCCTACGGAACCGAGAAATGGTATGTCGACAAGGACGGCCTGCTGGTCTGCGAGAGCGGTTCCGACAAAAAATACGGTTACCTCGCCACGCGCGAATACTACGATGATTTCGACCTGACGGTGGAGTTCAAGCAGCTCGCCAACGGCAACTCCGGCGTCTTTTTCCGCTCGTTCGTCGAGCCGCCGGTGAAGGTCCACGGCTGGCAGTGCGAAGTGGCTCCGAAGAACCACGACACGGCGGGCATCTACGAGTCCTACGGCCGCGGATGGCTGGTGCAGATTCCCGACGAGAAGGAGTCGATTCTCAAGGAGGGGGATTGGAACACGCTGCGGCTGAAGGTCCAGGGCGACCGCGTGCAGACGTGGCTCAACGGCGAGGAGATGGCGGACATCACCGACGCGAAGATCGGCGCCGCGCAGGGACGCATCGCCTTGCAGATTCACGACGGAGGAGGCATCAAGGTCCTCTGGCGCAACATCCGGCTGACGACCCTGTAAACAAACGGCGGTTCCCATCCGACGGAACCGCTGTTTTCTCTACCTATTTTATTGACTGCATCCAAAAAAAAACACAACCTGAAATACTATGAGTAACCGCAGAGATTTTCTGAAAAAGGCAGGCGGGCTGGCGCTGCTGACCATCGTGCCGCGCAGCGTGCTCGGAGGCACCAAATTCGTCGCCCCGAGCGACCAGCTCACGAAGGGCATCATCGGCGTGGGCGGCATCGGCAAGAGCAGCTATCACTTCACCTCCAACGATGCATGCCGCCTGGTGGCGGTCTGCGACGTCGACCGCAAACACCTCGAAAGCGCCATCGCGCTGGGCCGCAAGAAGTTCGACAAGACCCTCGAAAGCTATCACGACTACCGGGATCTGATCACCGACCCCAACGTCGACATCGTACACATCGCCACCCCGCCCCACTGGCACGGCATCATGGCCGTCGAGGCAGCCAAGGCCGGCAAGGACATCTGGTGCGAGAAGCCGATGACGCGCACCATCGGCGAGGGCAAGCGCGTGGTGGAGGCCGTCCGGCAGAACGGACGCATCTTCCGCCTGAACACCTGGTTCCGCTTCAAGGACACCTTCTACGGACTGGGCACGACGGTCGAACCGCTCAAGAAACTCGTCGACAGCGGCCTGCTGGGATGGCCCCTCAAGGTGACCATCTCCGGAGCCACGGGATTCACCTGGAAATTCTTCTGGGTGGGGCAGGAGAACCTCAAGCCCCAACCCGTCCCGGAAGAGCTGGACTACGACATGTGGCTCGGCCCGGCGCCCTACAAACCCTACAACAAACACCGCGTGCACGCCACGTTCCGCGGCTACTGGGACTACGACGGCGGCGGACTCACGGATATGGGACAGCACTACATGGACCCCGTGCAGTACCTGTTGGGCAAGGACGACACCTCGCCCGTGAAGATCGAGGTCGACGCTCCGCAGCAGCATCCCGACGCCGTGGGCATCTGGCGCAAGATCGTATACACCTACGACGACGGCTGTCAGATCGTCCTCGAAGGCGAGGGCTACGAAAGCAAGGGCAAGGTCCCCTACATCGAAGGTCCGCTGGGCAAGGTGTATCAGGGTTTCGAGTGCACGATTCCCGACGTCATGGAGAAGATCGCCGAAATGCCCGACCCCGAACCGCAGAACACCGATTTCCTGGCATGCGTGCGCAACCGCGAGCCTTTCGCCCTCGACGAGCTCAAGGGACACCGCAGCTCCACGCTCGTGAACCTCGGGGCATGCGCCCTGCGCCTGAACCGCACGCTGTATTTCGATCCCGACAAGCAGCTCTTCGTCGGAGACGAGGCCGCAAACCGGCTCATCGACCAGCCGATGCGCACGCCGTGGAAAATCTGATAACGTCCAAAACCTGAAAAAAACATGAAAAAGATATTTATCACCATACTCCTCGCCGCCCTGATGCCCTTCGCAGCCGGTGCGCAGGACGCGCGCCAGCGCACCGCCGAGACGATCGTTGCGGACGCCCTGGCCCAACTCCCGGCCCAGACGCCCAAGGCGTTCGACAGCCTGATGCAGGAACTCGCGGCGACCGGAGCCGACGGAATCCGGATGATGGCCGCCATGCTCGTGCCCGCAGCGGAAGGCAAGAACGCCCCCGTGGAATACGCCATCAACGGGGTGGTGAGCTACGTGACCGCCGCAGGCCGCGAAGAGCTGGCGCGGGAGATCCGCGCCGGACTGACGGACGCCGTCGCCGCCTCGACGGACAAATCCAACCAGGCATTCCTGCTCTCGCAGCTGCAACTATGCGCAACGGCGGCCGAAGCCCCCGTATTCGTGAAATACGCCGCGGACGAATACCTCGCCGACTACGCCGTGCGCGGACTGATCTCCACGCCCGGAACCGACGGGGAGATCCTCGCACTGATCGACGCAAGCCCGGCCCCGGACGCCCTGCTGGCCTATGCCGCCGCGGAGAAGCGCCTTGCGGCCGCAGAGCCCGCGCTGCTGAAATGGGCCGCAGACCCCAAGGCCGGCACGCCGACGAAAGTGGCTGTCTATAACGCGCTGGCCAAGTGCGGCACAGCCGCCTCGATCGCGCCGCTCGCAGCAGCCGCAAAGGCCGACGGATACGCCTTCACGAAAACGGACGCAACGGGCGCCTACGTCGCCCTGCTCGCACGGCTCGCGGCAGCAGGAAACAGCAAGGCCGTCGCCGCCGCCAAGGCCCTGCGCAAAACCGGCATGCCGCAGAACGTCCGGGCCGCAGGTCTGGGAATAGTCCTCGGCACGGACGCCAAAAAACAGACGCCGGAACTGCTCGCCGCGCTGAAAGACGCCGACCGCGAATACCGCTGCGCCGCGCTCGACTTCGCCGGCGATTTCGCCGACGACGCCCTCTACGCCGCAGTCGTGAAGAAAATGCCGTCGCTCTCCGACGCCGCGAAAACCGACATCGTGAGCTGGCTCGGCGCCCGCCACGCCGCATCGCAGGCCAACGCCGTGATCGCGGCCATTTCCTCGGCCGACGAGGAACTGGCCCTGGCCGCCATCCGCGCCGCCGGGAAAATCGGAGGACAGGAGGCGCTCAACGCGCTCGTCGCACAGCTCGGAGGCGCACATGCCAAAGAGGCCTCGGCAGCTCTCGCGGCATTCAACGGAAAGCCCAACGCAGCGTTCGTCGCAGCTCTCGACGGCACGCCCGCCACGCAGGCCAACGCCCTGAAACTCGTGGCAAAAAGGCGCATCACCTCCGCAGCCGACAAGGTGTTCGCGCTGCTGAACTCCCCTGACAGGGCGGTGCGCACGGCAGCCTACGGCGCGCTGGCAGGCGTCACGACCCCCGCGGACTTCAACCGTCTGTGCGGCCTGCTGAACCAGGCGCAGGAGGACGACGTGAAGGCCCTTCAGGCCGGATTGAAGAACGCACTGGCCAAAGAGTCCTCCGACATGCAGTACAAGATGGTGGCAGGGCAGATGGCCGCCGCCCCCGAAAAGGCCCGCTACTATCCCCTGCTGGCGCAGGCCGCCAGCAAAGAGGCGATCGACGCCCTGCTGGCCGCCGACGACCGCCAGGCCGCATTCGCGGCCCTGCTCACGGTGGAGAATCCCGCCATGACCGACGTGCTGTATGATCTCGCCCGGCAGAACCCCGCATGGACCGACGCCGCAATTTCGCGCTACACGGACTTCGTCTCGAAGTCGCGCAATACGCCCATGCGCAAATACCAGCTATACCGCCGCGGACTGGAGGCGAAACCCTCGCCCAAGGTGCAGAACAAACTGCTCAAAGCGCTCTCCAAAACCCCGGTATTCCCGGCGCTGACGCTTGCCGTGAACTACATGGACGCACCCGCGACGGCCGAAACCGCCGCAATGGTCGTGAAGACCGTCGCTGCGAAGAACCCCGCGCTGGGAGGAGAAACGGTAGCAGCAGCCCTGAAAAAGGCCCAGGAGGTATATGCCGGACTGGCCAAATCCGACGCCGATTACGCCGTCGACGAGATCAAGGGACTCCTGGCCAAACTCCCCGCAGAGGGATACCTCCCGGTATCGCTCGAACCGAGCGGATGGGAAGCCGTGGTCGGCGATCCCGAGACCCGCAAGGCGATGAAGGCCAAGGCGCTGGCGAAAGCGCAAACAGAGGCCCGGGCCGCGATGGCGAAGAACTGGATCGCAGAAAACGGCGTCCTGACCGGGGCCGCTGACGGAGGAACGATCGGATCGGCGAAAAATTACGAAAACTTCGAACTGATCCTCGACTGGAAGACCGAAGGCGAGGCCGCGATGGGCATCCGCTCGATCCCGCAGATCGCACTCGGAGGAAAGAACTCCGGAGCCTTGACGGGCAACATGCTCCACGACAACGCCGCACCCAAAGCGGCCGCGAACGGCCCGCAGGAGTGGAACACGATGCAGGTGAAGGTGGTCAGCGACCGCGTGACGGTCGTACTCAACGGCGTCACGACCGCCGAGAACGTAATCCTCGAAAACGCATGCAACCGGGAGATTCCCGCCTACGCAGAGGGACAGATCCTGCTCATCGCGGGAAATGCGCCCCTCAACGTCCGCGAAATGTACATCCGCGAACTGCCCGCCACGCCGCGCTTCGAACTCTCGGAGGAAGAGGCTGCCGACGGCTTCGAGGTGCTCTTCGACGGTACGTCGATGCACAAGTGGACCGGGAACACCACCAACTACGTCCCCGTCGACGGAACGATCTACGTGACGGCGCAGTACGGCGGATCGGGCAACCTCTACACCAAGAAGGAGTACGGAGATTTCGTCCTGCGATTCGAATTCGCCTTCGACAGAGAGGGCGTCAACAACGGCATCGGCATACGCACCCCCATGGGCGTCGACGCCGCCTATCACGGCATGGAGATTCAGGTGCTCGACCACGACGCTCCGATCTACAAGAACCTGCGCGTATACCAGCAGCACGGATCGGTCTACGGAATTATCCCGGCCAAACGCGTGAAATTCCCGCCCCTGGGAACATGGAACGTCGAGGAGATACGCGCCGTGGGAGACCGAATCACCGTGACGGTAAACGGCGAGGTGATTCTCGACGGAGACATCCGGCAGGCCTGCCAAGGCCACAACGTGGCCCCCGACGGCGGGAAAAACAACCCCTACACCGTGGACCACAAGAACCATCCCGGACTCTTCAACGCCTCGGGACACATCGGACTGCTCGGACACGGAGCCGGAATCAAGTTCCGAAACATACGAATCAAGGAACTGCCCGCCCCGAAAACGAAATAACAAGGCCGCAGGAAAACCCGCCGCCGAACGGCGGGTTTTCCCGGCCCGGCAGCGGAAATTCACAAATTAACGCTATATTTGTTCCATAGAATATTTATCTACATTATGTAGCTTTCATGTCTTTGTAACGGGAACTTTGACAATTTGAAATGAAATACAAGGAAAATGGCCTTCAGAGTTGACAAATTATTACCTAAAATTTCTCATTGTATTGTTTGTCGGATATTTATGTTTAATTATATTTTGGATGCAAAAGTTTGGAACCCTTTTATCTTAATAAAATAAATCCTTCAATTTCTAAGTTACTATTGCAATAGCTTGTTGATTCAGCCATTTTTTCTTCGATCGAATAAAATTTGCCATCCCGAAAATTTTTCATATCTTGCAAGAGGTTATTTGACATGTGGTATTTTCGTGCAATTAACTGAAAATAAATCGTTACCTTCTCGTTACCTATTCTCCATTAAAGCAATGTAACAACTCGATAAATCAAGTCGTTATATTGCTTTAATCCCGCACCCGGTGGGGATCCGTCCCTTTCGGGTTTGGGCAGTGCATTGCGCTATTCGATGCCGCGGATATGCTTCTCCCATTTCCAGGCTGCCGCGAGCGTCTCGTCGAGCGAGCGCTCGGCCCGCCAGCCCAGTTCGTTGTTGGCATACGACGGATCGGCCCAGATGGCCACGATGTCGCCCGCACGGCGGCCGACGATCTTATAGTTGAGTTTGAGGCGGTTGACCTGCTCGAACCGGTGCACCAGCTCCAGCACCGAAACCCCGCGCCCCGTGCCGATGTTGAATACCTCGTACCGGGCCTTGTTCCTGTCCTCGATCATGCGCCGGATCGCCGCCACATGCGCCTTCGCCAGATCTACCACGTCGATATAGTCGCGGATGTTCGAGCCGTCGGGCGTCGGGTAGTCGTCCCCGAACACCGACAGGCATTCGCGGATGCCTGCGGCAGTCTGCGTGATGTAAGGCACCAGGTTCTGCGGCACGCCGCGCGGCAGCTCGCCGATCAGCGCCGACGGGTGCGCCCCGATCGGGTTGAAATAACGCAGCGCGATACCTTTCAGCCCCTCGTAGGCGGCCAGCGAGTCGCGCAGGATATCCTCGCACATCTGCTTGGTGTTGCCGTAGGGCGACGTGGCGGGCTTGCGGGGCGTCTGCTCCGTGACGGGCAGCACGTCGGCCTCGCCGTAGACGGTGCACGACGACGAGAAGACGATGTTCTGCCGCCCGTACTCGCGCATCAGGCCGATGACGTTCATGAACGACATGAGGTTGTTGCGGTAATATTCCAACGGTTTGCTCACCGATTCGCCCACGGCCTTCGACGCCGCGAAATGGATTACCGAATCGAAGTCGTATTTTTCGAACACCCGGGCAAAGGCGTCGCGGTCGCAGCAGTCGGCCTTTTCGAACGGGACGTCGACGCCCGTGATCCTGCGCACGCCCTCGACTGCATCCATGTCGCTGTTCGAGAGATTGTCGACGATCACCACGTCGTACCCCGCACCGATCAATTCCACGGCGGTGTGCGAACCGATATAACCGGCGCCGCCGCTGACCAAAACACACGATTTTTTCATAAGTTGACGGTTTTTATTCGAACTACAAATATATCAAAAAAATACGCTCGTCCGCCAATTAGCCCCGAAAACCTCGGCCGCCGCCGGAAAATCCTTTCCCGGAGGGCTTCCGGCCTGCCCTGCGGCTGCGGCCGGGACATGCGGCGGGACGCCGTACCCGGGGATCGCCCGACGGCCTGCCGGGGGCAGGGGAAAGTCCGTCCCGGCCACGGAAGCTAACAAATTGTAACCCCGACATGGAAAAAAGCGGGAGGGCGGTGGCTGTTTTCGAAAATTAATCGTATATTTGCTAACAGATTGACACCTCACACACCGGAAATTCATCAAAACATTAACGGATATGTACGGAAAAATCAAAGAACATCTGCAGCAAGAACTTGCTGAAATCAAGGCTGCAGGGCTCTACAAGAGCGAACGGGTCATTACTTCGCCGCAACGTGCGGAGATCGAAGTTGCAGGTCGTAAGGTGCTAAACTTCTGCGCCAACAATTACCTCGGGCTTTCGGACAACCCGCGCCTGATCGAGGCGGCGAAAAAAGCCATGGACAACCGCGGCTACGGCATGTCGTCGGTGCGCTTCATCTGCGGCTGCCAGGACATCCACAAGGAGCTCGAAAAGGCCGTTGCCGACTACTTCGGCACGGAGGACACGATTCTCTACGCCGCCTGTTTCGATGCCAACGGGGGTGTCTTCGAACCGCTCTTCGGCGAACAGGACGCCATCATCTCCGACGCCCTGAACCACGCCTCGATCATCGACGGCGTGCGTCTCTGCAAAGCCGTACGTTACCGTTACGCCAATGCCGACATGGCCGACCTGGAGGAGTGCCTCAAGAAGGCGCAGGCACAGCGTTTCCGCATCATCTGCACCGACGGCGTGTTTTCGATGGACGGCAATGCCGCCCCGCTCGACGAAATCTGCGCCCTGGCCGAGAAATACGACGCCCTGGTCATGGTCGACGAGTGCCACTCGGCAGGCGTGCTGGGCAAAACCGGCCGCGGCATCACCGAACTCTACGACCGGCGCGGCCAGGTCGACATCCTGACGGGCACGCTGGGCAAGGCCTTCGGCGGCGCCGTAGGCGGCTTCACCACCGGCCGCAGGGAGATCATCGACATGCTGCGCCAGCGTTCGCGCCCCTACCTCTTCTCCAACTCGCTGCCCCCCGCCGTCGTAGGTGCCGGGATCGAGATGTTCAGGATGCTCGCCGAGAGCAATGAACTGCACGACCGGCTGGTGGCCAATGTCGAACATTTCCGCGAGGGGATGATGGCCGCAGGCTTCGACATCAAACCCACCCAGTCGGCCATCTGCGCCGTGATGCTTTACGACGCCAAGCTGTCGCAGGACTTCGCCGCCAGGCTGCAGGACGAAGGCGTATTCGTCACGGGATTCTACTATCCCGTCGTGCCGAAAGGCCAGGCCCGCATCCGCGTGCAGGTGTCGGCAGGCCATACCACCGACCAGCTGGATCGTTGCATCGCAGCCTTCACCAAGGTCGGCAAAGAACTGAATGTCATCAAATAACCAATCCTCATATGCCTAAGACCTCATTAGACGCAATCGACCGCAAGATCCTCAAATACCTGATCAAGAATGCGCGCATGCCTTTTCTCGAGATCGCCCGCGAATGCGGCATCTCGGGCGCTGCGATCCACCAGCGCATCCGCAAGCTCGACGATTCGGGCGTGATCCTGGGCAGCCGCCTGATCGTAGACCCCAAGATGATGGGCTTCGACGTCTGCGCCCACATCAGCATCACGCTCAAAGACCCGCAGCTGCTCAAGCAGACCGTGGAGCAGCTCAAGGAAATCCCCGAAATCGTGGAGGCGCATTTCATCACCGGATCGGGCAACATCCTCGTGAAACTCTACTGCGTGGACAACGAACACCTCATGCGTACGATCTTCGACGGCATCCTGCGTATCCAGGGCGTCGCCTCGACCGAGACGCAGATCTCGCTGCAGGAGGCGTTCCAGCGCCAGGTGAACATCGACTTCATCGAGGAGTAGTCCGCACGACGCCCCTTTCGCAAAGGCGGAGGCCGGAAATCCCGGCTTCCGCCTTTGTGTCCGTACATGCCGGGGCACAGGCCGCTGTCCCCGGCTCCGGACGCACAAAGAAAGTACCCCGCCCATAAGGCGGGGTACCCCGGCAAACAATTGTTTAACTGATGATTATCCCGCAAGTTTACTTAGCGGAATCCGAAGCTTCCGATGCGGAGGAGGAGTTGCCCTCACTTGTGCTTGTACTCTCAACCTTATTCTCCTCCTTGGCTGATTCTCCGGCAGTCGAATCAGTCTTTTCCGCATCGCCGGACTCCGATTTCTCCTGTTCATCGGTAGCCGGGGACTCCGTTGCGGGAGCCGTAGCTTCGGTCGCCGCGGAGGCGTCCTTCTTCTCGGGCTGCTGTGCGCATGCGAATGCGCCCCCAGCCATCAGCATCAAAGCTGCCATCGTTACAATTGTCTTTTTCATAGCTCTTAATGATTTAAGGTTCCACTTCATTTCCTCAGGTTCGTAATTTGTCTCATCAACCTTTCCGACTTTCGAAAGTCCAAGGGGCGTGCCATCCGGACAAAAAACAAAAAATCCGCTGACAGACAGCGGTTAACAAGATGCGCCAGAACCGGCGGTATGTGGAAAAGTGTGGAATTGCGCCACAGGGATGTGGAAAAATTCCACACGCAGGCGCATCACTCGATCCCGTAGAGGTGCAATTTGTTGTAAAGGGTCTTGCGGTCGATGCCGAGCAGTTTGGCGGCCTGCGACTTGTTTCCCCCGGCCATGGACAGGGCGCGGCGTATCTGCTCCTCCTCGCCGGCCGGGTTGCGCAACGGCACCGCAGCCGCACCGGAAACCCCGGCGATTTCGGCCGGCAGTTCGCGGCAGGAGATATAATCGCCCCGGCAGAGCAGCGTCGCCGACATCACCGTGTTCTTCATCTGCCGCAGGTTTCCCGGCCAGTCATAACGCACCATGGCCGCAGCGGCTTCGCCGTCGAACCCGACGATATGCTTGTCCAGCTGGCGGTTGGCCTGGTCGAGGAAAAAATCGGCATACAGCATGATATCCTCGCGCATTTGCCTCACTTCGGGCATACGGAGCGTAAATTCGTTGATACGGTGGTAGAGGTCGGCACGGAACGTCCCGCGCGCGATCGCCGCTTCGAGGTCTTCGTTGGTCGCTGCGACCAGCCGGATGTCGACAGGGACTTCGCGGTTGCTGCCCACGGGACGGATACGGCGCTCCTGCAAGGCCCGCAACAGCTGCACCTGGGTTTCATAGGTAAGGTTCCCCACTTCATCCAGGAAGAGCGTGCCGCCGCTGGCCGCTTCGAAGGCGCCCGTCTTATCGCCGACAGCCCCCGTGAACGACCCCTTGACATGGCCGAAAAACTCCGAAGCAGCCAGGTCGCGCGGTATGGCGCCGCAATCGACCGCCACGAACGGCTTTCCGGCGCGTTTGCTCTGGCGGTGGATCAGCTGCGCCACATGCTCCTTGCCCGTGCCGCTGGCACCGTTCACCAATACCGACATGTTCGTCGGCGCGACGAGCCGCACATATTCGTAGAGCTGCCGCGCGGCATCGCTCCGCCCCTCGATATAGTTGGGCATATCCCCGCCCGCAGCCCGGGAAGGCGCCGGCGCCTTTTCCGGCGTTGCCGGAGGGACATCGCCCACGGGCGCCGGGGCATCGAGCGCCTCGCGGATCTTTTTCAGCAATTCGTCGGGGTTGACGGGCTTGGCGACGTAGTCGCGGGCACCGAGTTTCATGCAGCGCACGGCGTTCTGGATCTCGGCATAACTCGTCATTACGATCACGGGCACTTCGATCCGCTGCCCCGACATCCACTGCAAAAGGGCGATTCCGTCCTCGTCAGGCAACCGCATATCGCTCAGCACGAGCGAGAACCCTCCTTCCGCAAGAGCCGTCCGGGCTGCCGCCGCACTGGCTGCAGTCTGTGTCCCGAACCCTTTTTTCGAGAGCCAGGTCTTGAGCATCAGGCCGAAGGTGATGTCGTCGTCTACGATCAGAATCCGTTCCATATTCACGACAAAGATACCTTTTTTTGCGCTTCCGCGATAATCGCGCGGATATTTTCTGCCGCCGTGCGTACCTCCCGGCATAACGTGTCGGTCAGGGGGCCTTCCCAGCTTTCCGCCGTCCGCAGCGCCGCCGCCACCTGCACGGCCCCGAGCATCGTGAAGATCGGGGCCATCTTGTGCGCCACGGCTTTCAGCGCCGCCGCATCGCCGTCATCGAGCGCCCGCTCCAGCAGGGCACAGTTGGCCGCGCCCTGCTCTGCAAACGATTCCAGAATTCCCCGTGCCGCCGCCGTGTCGTCACCCGCATAGGCCGTCAGAGCGCTGAAATCCACTCCGTCCGCCTGTTCCGCCCCGGCCGCGGCAACCCCGCCCCCGGCGGGCGGCACCGCGGCATCCTCCCCGCAGACGGTGTTCAGCACGGCAACCAGTTCATTCGCCGTAAACGGCTTGCGCAGGCATCCCGCGAACCCGCGTGCCGAGAAATCCCCGGCATCCATCTCCCCGCGCGCCGAAACGGCCACCACGGGAATTGCAGGGTCGACCCCGCGCACCGCGGCCAATACGCTGAACCCGTCGGCCGACGGCATCTGTATATCGGTAAAAACAGCGTCGAACACCCCTTCGGCCACCAGTTTGGCGGCATATTCGGGATACTGGCAGCACTCGGCAGCCACCCCGGCCTGGCGGCACATCCCGGCAGTCATCTCCAGTTGCAGCGGATCGTCGTCGATCAGCAGCACCTTCAAGTCCGGACGGACGGACGTGCGGGCAGGCTGCGGCGGGCCGCCGGGTTTCTTCCCGCTGCTGCGGCCTACCGGCACCGAGACAATGAACTTGCTGCCCTCGCCCAGGCGGCTTTCGAGCGAGATGCTGCCGCCGAGCAGTTTTACCAGACGGTCGACGATCGAAAGCCCCAGACCGAACCCGTCGACGCCCTGCGCCGAACGCAGGCGTACGAACTCCTGGAAAATGCGTTCTTTCTCCTCGCGGCCGATGCCCCGCCCGGTGTCGCGCACGGAGAATACCAGCCGTCCTTCCACGACGTCGGCCCGGATCGTCACACTGCCCTCATCCGTAAATTTCAGCGCATTGGATATCAGGTTATCGGCAACCTGGCGGATCCGGAAAGGATCGCCCGTCACCTCGTCCCCGGCCCCCGGCCCGGCTTCGAGCACAAGGGCGATGCCCTTTGCATCGGCCATGGCCGCAAACCCCTCGCGGATCGTCTCGAACAGTTGTGCCGGGCAGAACGCCACGTTGTCGACGTCGACCTTGTTGATATCGAGCCGGTAGAAGTCCAACAGGCTGTTGACCAGCGCCAGCAGGTGCTCCGACGACTCCTTCATATTGTGCAGGTAAAGTCCCTCGCGTTTGCCCGTGGTGAGGCGCGAAAGCAGGTCGATATACCCCATCACCGACCCCAGCGGCGCCTTGATATCGTGCGTGATGGCCAGCATCAGCTTCTCACGCGCCGCCAGCAGCGCCTCGTTGTCGCGGTTGGCCCGCTCGAGCGCCCTCCGGTAGCGGGTGCTGCGGTTGATATCACGCAGCAGGATACCCACGAACAGCAGCATCAGCACGACGGCGACGATGGCGATACCGCCCAGTACGTACGACGACCGGCGGCGGATAGCCTCCGTCTGGTCGATCTTGCCCAGCAGGAACGCCGTATCCTCGGCTTCGAAATCCATGATGAGGCGGTAGATCTTCGTATTCACCAGTTCGTTGCTGTAGCGGAGGCGCATCCCTTCGTCCCACGCCCGGTCGTAAATGCCGATGCGGTCGCTGGTCACCCGATCCTGCAACGTCCTGAGGACAATGGCGATCGTATCCTTCACGGCCGTCGCGGGGAGCGAATCGACGACCCGCTCACGGTGGGAGATCACGATGCTCGAATCCTCTTTGGGAGGACTGAACAGGTCGGCGAAACGGCGGAAGAAATTGCGCTTGCGCCGCGGCACGGCCACGGACAGCGTATCCTGCACCACCGTACGCACCGACACGCTGTCGCGCAGAACCCCCACGCTGTCCACACTGTCCGCCGGGCCGATCAGCTCGCGGATATTCTTGTCCAGCAGGCTGGCCGTAGCCGCCGAACGGATCGTCCGCCGCAGGTTCATCGTCCGCCGCTCCTTGTCGCCCAGCAGCCTCTCGATGCTGTCCAGACGCATCGTCTGCAGCGAATCCTGCTCCCCGGTCAGGTCGCGCAACGAGTCGATATAGCCCCTCACGGTGCGCAATTCGCGTTTGTAGCGCGCCTCGTAAGACTTGTATCCGGCGATCATCAGCTGGCCGTAACTCTCGGCCTGGTAAAGGTGGTAGAGGGTTTGCCCCACGACATTGCGCTTGGTATGCAGCAGCGAATAACTGCCGTCGGAGGTCGAAAAACGCACCACCGCCCGGTAAACATATCCTACCGAAAGGACGCATACCGCAATCAGGATGACATAGCCCGCGACGATCTTGGTTTTGACGAACTTCGACTCTTTCATACCCCCAAAGATAGTAAAAACCGGGGAAATCCCGGCACCCGCCGATTTCGCACCCGCACGCCCGGGCAGCACGAGCCGGCCGCCGGCCCATCCGCCGCGGGACGTCCCGCGCACAACACCGATCCCGGACAAGCCGATCCCGCACGGGGCGGACGGCCCGGCAGCACGAAAACAAACCGGGCCGCACGACAACGTACGGCCCGATTATTCCGCGTTTCGCGGTGCAGACTAATACTTATACCGCATCCACTTGTACAGCTCCTTGAACGTCGGCTTTTTGCCGTACATGAAGATACCCACGCGATAGATCTTCGCCGCAAACCACACCATCGCCGTAAACGAGGCGTAGAGGATCACCAGCGAGAGGATTATCTCCCACAGGGGGATGCCGTAAGGGATACGCGCCATCATCACCACGGGCGACGTGAAGGGGATCATCGAGAACCAGAAGGCCATCTGCGAGTTGGGGTCGTTCACGACCGATATCATCACCAGCAGGGCGAGGATGATCGGGATCGTGATCGGTGTCTGCAACTGCTGCGCGTCCTGGATGCTGTCCACGGCCGAACCCACCGCGGCGAACATCGCCGAGTAGAACAGGTAACCGCCGAAGACGAACAGCAGCAGGTAGGCGAAGATGCGGAGGATAAAGCCGAAGTCCGTGATGGCCGCTATCACCTGCAACATCTCCGGGTTCACGTCGATCGCAGCCGCTGCGCCGGGAACCCCCTGTTGCATGGCCTGCACGCCCTCCATCATTTCGGGCGGCATCATCTGCGCCACCGCAAGCGCCCCTACGACGCACAGCGCGCCCCAGATCAGCACCTGCACGACGGCAACCGACGCCACGCCGAGTATCTTGCCCAGCATCAGGTCGAAGGGCCTCACCGACGAAACCATCACCTCCAGCACGCGGCTGTTTTTCTCCTCGATCACAGACTGCATGACCATCGAACCGTAGATCAGCAGGAACATGTAGAGGATCATCCCCAGCACGAAGCCCGTCCCCGTGGCTACCACCGACGATTTGGCGTGCGCCTCCTCTTCCTGCGACTCGTCGTTGCGGAAAGTCTGCATACCGACGCGGGTCTTCACCTCCTGGAGTATCTGCGACAGGTTTTCGATGTTGTACGACTTGAGTTTCTCGGCCTCGATGATATCCTCGATCTGCCCCGTGATGTTGCTTTCGACCGACAGCGACGACGACGAATTGGCATACAGTTTCACGTTGTTGGGGTTGGTGAGGATGTCCGAACCGATGTAGAGCACGCCGAACTTGTCGGTCAGCTCCTTACGCGCGGCCTCGGTCGAAAGGTCGGTGGGCTCGAATATCAGCTCCTTGCCGCTTTGCAGCCTGGGGGCTATCAGCCCGCTCTCGTCGATCACGGCGATATGTTTCTCGTCGCCGCCCGAATACTTCATGATGAGCATCGGGGCGAACATCAGGCCGACCATCAGCAGCGGCATCAGCAGCGTGGTGATGATGAAGGATTTTTTACGGACGCGCTCGTTGAATTCGCGCCCTATGATGATACCTACTTGTGACATGGTTTTCAATTTTTTAGTTCGTTTCTTCTTCGTTTCTCCGCCGGGCATACCGCCGGATCAGTCCGCCGCCGCAAAACGCGATGAGGACGGCTATTATCGTCGGGACGAATGACCCGCTTTCGCTGCTCGGCCGGAAATACATATCCCGGATGAATATGAAAAGGGCGAATCCGAGCAGCAGCAATCCGAGCAGGGGCATCCAAGCCTCGCGGCGCGCCGCGTTCGGATGTTTTTTCGGTTCTGGGTGCATTTTTACTTGTTTTTATGAGTTTTGTTCCCGAAGAGATTGATTAGCTGCGCCGCGACGAGCAGCCCCACGCAGATGTAGACCCACGGCGCAACCCGCTCCCCGGCACAGACGTCGTAAAAGAGGATGCCCAGTGCCGCGACGGCGAAGACGGAGCTGACGATCTTGCTGTTCATGGCCGGCTAAAGGTTCCCGCTGACGGCGCGGATGAATATGTCGTTCATCGACGGGATGATCTCCTGGAACGAGCGCAGCTCGACGGCGTCGTTCACGGCGGCGATCACTGCGCGCACCTCCTCGTCGCGCTCGACATGGAGTTTGAGCGTGGCGTATACCGATTTGTCCTGCGAACCTTCGAGTATCTCGCAGCGGCCTTCGACGGCACGGCGCAGCGCCGCCTCATCGCCCCGGTAGGCCACTTCGAAGATGTTTGCCCCGTGCCTGCGGCGTATGTCGTCGACACACCCCGAGAGGATATTGCGCGACTTGTTGATCAGCGTGATGTGGTCGCAGATCTCCTCCACGGACGACATGTTGTGCGTCGAGAAGATGATCGTGGAGCCCTTGTCGCGCAGGGCGAGGATCTCCTCCTTCAGGAGGTTGGCATTGATCGGGTCGAAGCCCGAGAAAGGCTCGTCGAAGATCAGCAGTTCGGGTTCATGCAGCACCGTGACGATGAACTGCACCTTCTGGGCCATGCCCTTCGAGAGCTCCTCGATCTTCTTGTCCCACCAGTCCTGGATACCGAACTTCACGAACCACTGCTTGAGCCGCACAACGGCTTCGCGGCGCGAAAGCCCTTTCAGGCGTGCGAAGAAAACGGCCTGTTCGCCGACCTTCATCTTCTTGTAAAGGCCGCGTTCCTCGGGCAGGTAACCGATACGGTAAACATCCGCAGGCGTGATCTCGCGGTCACCGAACAACACGCGGCCGCTGTCGGGCGCCGTGATGCGGTTGATGATGCGGATCAGCGTCGTCTTGCCGGCCCCGTTGGGGCCGAGCAACCCGTAGACCGAACCTCGGGGGATTGCGAGCGATACGTCGTCGAGGGCCTTGTGCCCGGCGTATTGCTTGGTGACATGTTCTACTGTGAGTAAATCCATGGTCGCTGAGAGTTATTTTTAAGGTTTGTTCGGCGACAAATATAACAACAATTTTTTGAATATCAAAAAATATTTATCGTTTTTCGATATAATCGACATTACAACCCGCCCGGCAGGCAAACAAAAAGGCGGCCGGGATCACCCGGCCGCCGGCATATCGATCGGAACGGAACCCGCCTACCAGATAACCACGCGTTCCTCCTCCGGCATGAACATCTCCCCGTCGGTCATACTGAACGCATCGTAGAAATCCTGCAGGTTACGCAGCGTGGCGTTCACGCGCCATTTTCCCAGCGAGTGTACGTCGAGCTTCGTAAGGCGTGCGATCTCCTCGTCGCGGATATTCTGCGCCCACAGCGTAGCGTAAGCCAGGTAGAACCGCTGGTCGGCGGTGAATCCGTCGATCGGTGCGGGCTCGGTGCCGTTCAGCGAGTTACGGAATGCCGTATGGGAAACGCGCAGGCCGCCCTGGTCGGCGATATTCTCGCCCAGGCAGAGGGCGCCGTTGGCCATAATCGCAGGCTGGCCGTCCTTGGCGGGCAGCACCTCGATCGCGTCGAACTGTTTTACGAGGATGTCGGTCTTGGCCTTGAACGCAGCGGCGTCCTCTTCCGTCCACCAGTTGTTCATGTTGCCGTCCTTGTCGAAGTTGCGGCCCTGGTCGTCGAACCCGTGGGTCATCTCGTGGCCGATCACCACGCCGATGGCGCCGTAGTTCACGGCGTCGTCAGCCTCGGGGTTGTAGAACGGCGGCTGGAGGATGGCTGCCGGGAAGCAGATCTCGTTGGTCGTCGGGTTGTAGTAGGCGTTCACCGTCTGGGGCGACATGTGCCACTCGTCCTTGTCTACAGGCTTGCCGAGCTTCGAAATATTGTCGGCCGTATACCAGAGGCTGGCATTCACGATGTTCTCGAAATAGCTCTTCGAAGGGTCGATCGCCAGCGTCGAATAGTCCTTCCATTTGTCCGGGTAACCGATCTTCACCGTGAAGGCCGCCAGTTTTTCCTGAGCCTTGGCCTTCGTAGCGTCCGACATCCAGTCCAGCGCCGCGATATGCTGCCCGAGCGCCGTCTGCAGGTTCTTCACCAATCCGAGCATGCGCTCCTTGTCCTTTGCGGGGAAATATTTGGCTACATACATCTCGCCCACGGCCTCGGAAAGGATGCCGTTGGGCACCGACATGGCACGCTTCCAGCGGGGTTTCATCTCCTGCTGGCCGGCCATCGCCTTGCCGTAGAAATCGAACGAAGCCTGCTGGAAATCGTCGCTCAGGTACGACGCGGCATCGTCCAGGTACTGCGCCGCGAGGTAGTAACGGATATCCTCCAGCGGGGCGTTCTTCATCAGGTCGTTGGCGTTGGCGATCGACGATTTCGTCGTCACGATGATCGTGTCGAAGTCGCCGATGCCCATTGCTTTGTAGTAAACGGGCCAGTCGATGGCGTCGTAGGTCTTCTCGAACTCGGCCTTCGCCGTGGGGTTGTACTGTGCCGGAATATCGCGCAGCTCGGTATTCGACCACGACTTCTCGGCCAGCTTCGTCTCGATATTCATCACCCCGGCAATAGCCTTCTCGACATCGGCTTCGGGGATTCCGCCCAGGCGGAAGAGCTTGCCCAGATACTCCTTGTAGGCCGTCCGGATATTCTCGTTCTCAGGGTCGAGGTAGTAATCGCGGTCGCCCATCGTGAGGCCCGACTGCCCGATATAGAGTGCATTGATATCGCTGTTCATCAGGTCGGCGCCCACGCTGATGCCGAAAAACGGGTTGGCGATCGCGGTGTGTATCCTGGCCACTACGGGGGTCAGCTGCGAACGGTCGGAGATCGCAAGGATCCCGGCTACGGCATCCTTCACCGGAGCTGCGCCCTCGGCGTTCAGGCGCACCGAATCGAGCCCCATCTTATAGAGGTCGGAGATTTTCTGCTCGATGCTGCCGGGCTCGGCCTTCATCTTGGTCATCTCCGAGAAAAGCTCGTTGATACGCTTCTCGTTGTTGTCGCGCAGGATATCGAACGAACCGTAGCGCGAATATTCCGGTTTGAGGGGGTTGTTCTTCTGCCAGCCGCCCGTGGCGTACTCGTAGAAATCGGCGTTCGGGGCTACCGAAAGGTCGAAGTTGGCCAGGTCGATGGCCGGGGTTTTGGATGTATTCTGACAACTTGCCATACAAGCTATTGTTGCAGCGAAAAGAATGATTTTTTTCATTGTGTTCGGGTATTTTAGTGACGACAGGGGTGTCCGACCATGCCGGAACACCCCTTGTCTTTATTTCGGATCTGGATCGGAATGTCGGCTTATTTGCGGATCGCCGCCACGCCCGGGAGCTCTTTGCCCTCCATATACTCCAGCAGGGCGCCGCCGCCCGTCGAAACGTACGACACCTGATCCGCCAGGCCGAACTTGTTGATGCAGGCCACCGAATCGCCGCCGCCGATAAGCGAATAGGCTCCCTTCGAGGTAGCCTCGGCGATAGCCTCCGCCACGGCACGCGAACCGGTTGCGAACTTGTCGATCTCGAACACACCCACGGGGCCGTTCCAGAGGATCGTCTTGCACTTGAGTATCTCCTCGCGGAACACCTTCTTGCCTTCCTCGGCGATGTCGACGCCTTCCCAGCCGTCGGGAATGTTGTTGGCGGGGGCCACATCGGTGTTGGCATCGGCCGAGAATGCGTCGGCGATCAGCGCGTCGGGCGACATGACGACTTTCACACCCTTCTGCTTGGCTTTGGCCAGGATATCGAGTGCCGTCTGGAACTGGTCGGGCTCACAAATCGAATTGCCGACCTTACCGCCCTCCGCAGCCGCGAAGGTGTAGGTCATACCGCCGCCCAGGACGAGGACGTCCACCTTCTCCAGGAGGTTCTCGATGATGGTGATCTTGGTCGAAACCTTCGAACCGCCCAGGATGGCGCAGAACGGGCGCTGCGGGTTGAGCATGATGCCGTCGATGGCCTTCAGCTCGTTCTCCATCACATAGCCGAACATCTTGTCGTTGGGGAAATAGTCGGCGATCAGCGCCGTCGAAGCGTGTGCGCGGTGCGCCGTACCGAACGCATCGTTGATGTAGCAATCGGCGTACGAAGCGAGTTTCTTGACGAACTCCTTCTGCGGGCCCTCTTTGAGCGCCTTTTTGGCTGCCTTCTTCTCTTCGTCGGTAGCGTCTTCGGCCAGGCCGCGGGGCTTGCCCTCCTCCTCGGCGTAGAAACGCAGGTTTTCGAGCAGCATCACCTCGCCGGGCTTGAGGTTTGCAGCCATCTCGGCGGCCTTCTCGCCCATGCAGTCGCCGGCGAACATCACCTTCACGCCCAGGCGTTTCTCGATGGCGGGGACAATCTGCTCCAGCGAGAACTTGGGATCGGGATTCTTCTTGGGACGTCCCAGGTGCGACATCAGGATGACCGAGCCGCCCTTTTCGAGCACCTTCTTGATGGTGGGGATCGCCGCACGGATGCGGGTATCGTCCGTCACCTCGCCCTTCTCGTTGAGGGGCACGTTGAAATCCACGCGGATGATCGCGCGCTTGCCTTTGAAATCGTAATTGTCGATTGCGAACATAGCTCTTTGATTTTGAATTATTTTGTTGAATTGATCTTTCATCCGGTATTACCGGGGCAAATTTATGAAAATAATTTAAAAAAGTGTTATTCCGATAACAGAAAAAATAATGCAGCCCGCCGCGGCAAAGGCTCCGGAGTCTGCCCTCCAGCCCCGGAGTACCGCATCCAGCCCCGGACAAACCCCTGCGGCCCGATCAGGCAACACCCTTATTCACGCCGCCGCTTATTCCGCCCCCCACCGGAGGGCACGAAGGAACTGCGCAGCACGCCATAAAGCCGGACAGGAAGCCGCGGAACCGGATTGCGAACCACAAAAACCGCGCAGGAATCGCCCCCCCGTCACAGCCCGCTAATAGAACGTCCCCTTGGGCGCGAAGATCGCATACCCGAAATTGAACGTCAGGTACATGTTCTTCCAGTTGCGCAGGTCATATTTGGTCAGGGCCAGGCTGACCGGGCCGATCGGCGTATGGTAGACCAGCGACGCCTCGGCGATATAGTGCCAGCGCTTATCTTCCACCGGGCCCGACACCCCGGGCACGAAACTGCGTTTCTCGCGGAACATGGCGTAGAAACCCGTGCGCAGGAAGAAGTTGTGCATCAGGTCGAAGGTGGGCATGATACCGCCCGCCGCGAACCGCCTGCCACGGAAGTCGGGCATGTAAATCATCTGCGCATGAGGCACCGGCTCATAGGCCGGCATCGACATCACCGTGGCCCCCTCGGTCGTGAACTCGGGGTGGTTCGTGATCACGCCGTCGACATTCAGCCCCAGCGAAAGCCAGCTGCAGCCCGGCATGTCGAAATACTTGTCCCACGTAAACCGTGCCCCGAACCACTGGCGGGGCGTCCGCGACAGGAACTTTTTCGCATCGAACGGCTCGTATTTATCGCGCCCCGTGACGAAGATGCCCGACAGTTTCAGGTCGGAACCCCGGCGGGGATAGAGGAACTTGTCGAGCGTATTGCGTGCCAGCTCGGCCTTGATCCCGAAGAACGAATAGCGCGAATGGTCGGTATCGTCGGCGAAAAGCTCGTCGGAATCGTACCGGTAATTGACATGCCCGCCGTTGGCGCGGATCAGGAAGACGCCGCGGTGG
>OMBX01000089.1_pt1 | contig 53140 bp, 49 predicted proteins | sample 1644931 | NCBI WGS metagenome assembly OMBX01 (sample SAMEA103958165, study PRJEB25191) | human gut metagenome | biome: human-associated habitat [ENVO:00009003]; feature: intestine environment [ENVO:2100002]; material: feces | place: Germany | collected 2013/2015
ATATAAAAAAAGGTATCGAAAATTAGAATGTTAAAACATAAAAACGTCCTGGTATTTTTAGGACAAACCTTGCTTTATTTCGCCATTTTTATGGCCCTAATTTATCTCTACAATTACCTAGGACAAGGTCAAGGTAATTTTATCTATAACGAATTTTAGGAAGAATAATGACGAATACAAAAATTAAAGATATGATTGAAACGATTGAGCAGTTTGCTCAATCACAACCTGACTTTCCTGTTTACAATATTTTAGGGGAAGTTCACACTTACGGCGACTTGAAGGCTGACTCAGATAGCTTGGCAGCCAAGATTGATAGTCTTGATATTCCAGAAAAATCACCTGTTGTGGTTTATGGCGGTCAAGAGTATGAAATGTTGGCAACTTTTGTCGCTTTGACTAAATCTGGTCACGCTTATATTCCAATTGACAGTCACTCAGCTCTTGAGCGCGTGACGGCAATTGTTGAAGTGGCAGAGCCTAGTCTGATTATTGCTATCAATGACTTCCCACTTGAGGATGTCCAAGCACCAATCTTAACATTGGATCAAGTGACAACAGCTTTTGAAAGCAAGACTAGCTACGAAGTGACTCATCCTGTTAAGGGGGATGATACTTATTACATCATCTTTACCTCAGGAACTACAGGTAAGCCTAAAGGGGTCCAAATTTCACACAATAATCTCCTTAGTTTCACTAACTGGATGATTACGGACAAGGAATTTGCGACTCCAAAACGTCCTCAAATGCTGGCTCAACCGCCTTATTCATTTGACCTATCGGTAATGTACTGGGCACCAACATTGGCGCTTGGAGGAACACTCTATGCGCTTCCTTCAGCCATTACACAGGACTTCAAGAAGCTCTTTGAAACGATCTTCTCACTTCCAATTGCTATTTGGACATCAACACCATCTTTTGCAGATATGGCAATGTTGTCTGAAGACTTCAATGCAGAGAAGATGCCGAAAATTACGCATTTCTATTTTGACGGAGAAGAGTTGACTGTCAAGACTGCTCAAAAGCTTCGCCAACGTTTCCCAGAAGCACGTATTATTAATGCTTACGGACCAACTGAAGCAACTGTAGCCTTATCAGCAGTAGCAGTAACTGATGAGATGCTGGCTAACCTTAAGCGTTTGCCGATTGGTTATACCAAGGAAGATTCACCGACTTATATTATCGATGAGGATGGCAATATCCTTCCAAATGGTCAACAGGGTGAAATCATCGTATCAGGACCAGCAGTTTCAAAAGGCTATATGAACAATCCTGAAAAGACTGCGGAAGCCTTCTTCGAGTTTAATGGCCTTCCTGCTTACCATACTGGTGATGTAGGAACGATGACTGATGAAGGTCTCCTTCTTTACGGCGGACGCATGGACTTCCAGATTAAATTTAATGGTTTCCGTATTGAGTTAGAGGATGTTTCACAAAACCTTAATAAGTCTAAGTATATTGATTCAGCAGTAGCTGTGCCACGTTACAATAAAGACCATAAGGTTCAGAACCTCTTGGCTTATGTGATTCTTAAGGATGGTGTTCGTGAGCAGTTTGAACGTGAAATTGATATCACCAAGGCGATTAAGGCTGACTTAGAAGATATCATGATGTCTTACATGATGCCTACTAAGTTCCTCTATCGTGAGAGCTTGCCTTTAACACCAAATGGGAAAATTGATATCAAGGGTCTTATCAGTGAGGTTAACAACCGATGATTGACTTCTTGAAACAGCTTCCCCATTTAGAAGCCTACGGTAACCCCTTCTATTTTGTCTATCTTGGATTAGCTCTATTGCCAATCTTTGTGGGTCTCTTCTTTAAAAAGCGTTTTGCGATTTATGAATGTTTGGTCAGTCTAGCCTTTATTGTTCTTGCTCTGACAGGAACACATGCTAGCCAATTACTAGCCTTACTCTTCTATATTGTTTGGCAAATCATCTGGGTTTATTCCTACAAACATTACCGCAGTCAAAAGGACAATAAATGGGTTTTCTATTTACACTCATTTCTTGTAGTCCTTCCCTTGATTTTTGTTAAGGTAGAGCCTGCGATAAATGGTACTCAGTCACTCTTAAACTTTCTTGGCATTTCTTACTTGACCTTCCGATCAGTTGGTATGATTATCGAGATGCGGGATGGTGTCTTAAAAGAGTTTACACTTGGAGAATTCCTCCGATTCATGCTCTTTATGCCAACCTTTACGAGTGGTCCTATTGATCGCTTCAGACGTTTTAACGAAGATTACCAAGCGATTCCTGAGCGAGACGAGCTGATGAATATGTTGGAGCAAGCTGTAAAATATATCATGCTTGGTTTCCTCTATAAGTTTGTTTTGGCTCAGATTTTCGGAAGTATGCTCTTGCCTTCATTGAAAGCACAAGCTTTGGCTCAGGGTGGTATCTTTAATTTACCAACACTTGGTGTCATGTATGTTTTCGGTTTTGATCTCTTCTTTGACTTTGCAGGTTACTCGATGTTTGCCTTGGCAGCATCAAACCTTATGGGGATTAAGAGCCCAATCAACTTTGACAAACCTTTCATCTCACGAGACTTGAAAGAATTTTGGAATCGTTGGCATATGAGCTTGTCTTTCTGGTTCCGTGACTTTGTCTTTATGCGTTTGGTTATGGTTTTGATGCGTAACAAAGTTTTTAAAAACCGTAACACGACATCAAATGTGGCCTATGTCATTAATATGATGGTTATGGGATTCTGGCATGGAGTTACTTGGTACTATATTGCTTATGGTATTTTCCATGGTATTGGTCTAGGAATCAATGATGCCTGGTTACGTAAGAAGAAGACTATTAATAAAGAACGTAAGAAAGCAGGTCTTGAGCCACTTCCTGAGAATAAATGGACGAAGGCTTTGGGAATCTTTATTACATTTAACACTGTTATGTTGTCATTCTTGATTTTCTCTGGATTCTTGAATGACCTCTGGTTCACTAAAAAATAAGTAAAGGAATTATAAAAATGGATGTAAAATCAGAAGTTATTGAAATTATTGATGAACTCTTCATGGAAGATGTTTCAGACATGATGGATGAAGACCTTTTCGATGCTGGTGTTCTCGATTCAATGGGAACAGTTGAGCTTATCGTTGAATTGGAATCACGTTTCGATATTCGTGTGCCAGTTTCAGAATTTGGTCGTGATGACTGGAACACAGCTAATAAGATTGTTGAAGGGGTAACGGAGCTTCGCAATGCTTAAGCGTTTATGGCAAATTTTTGGCCCTATAATCTGTGCCTTAGTCTTGGTAGTAATAGTTATTTTTTCCTACCCTCAAGGCAGAAAACATAGTTATGAGGTTGAAAAACGTAACGCAGTAACCTTGACAACTGAGAACTTTAAGAGTCGTATTAATAAGACGACAGCTCTTTCTGATAAGAATCATCGATTTGTCCCTTTCTTTGGGTCTAGTGAGTGGTTGCGTTTTGATGCCCTTCATCCAGCTGTTTTAGCTGAAAAATATGACCGTAACTATCGCCCATATTTTATTGGACAACGTGGGGCTGCCTCTCTAAACCAATATTTGGGAATGCAACAAATGCTTCCTGAATTGAAAAATGGGACAGCAGTCTACGTCTTGTCACCACAGTGGTTTACTAAAAAAGGTTACAATTCTGCGGCGTTCCAGCAGTTCTATAATAACGACCAACTTAGTAGTTTCTTAAGTCAAAATCAGACGGATGCAAATTCTCAATATGCTGCTCAGCGTATCTTAGAGATGAAACCTGAGATTACTATGAAATCTCAACTTTCTAAAGTGGCTAATGGGCAAGATTTAAATTCTCTTGATAAGACTTATATTCAATTTATGGCAGAGCTTAATAAGCGAGAAGATGCCTTGTTCAGTCCTTTTGCAGCATCAAATAATGCAAATTACGACAAGAAGGTTCTTCCTTATCTTAAAGAGTTGCCAGACAAGCTCTCTTACGAGGCACTTGACCAGGTTGCCGTAAGAGATGCAGAAGCCCATACCAAGTCAAACGACTTTGGTATCGATGACCGTTTCTATAAGAAACGTTTGGCTAAAAAGATTGGTAAACTTAAAGGGTTCCAAAAGAATCTTTCGTATGAAGTTTCACAAGAATACGGTGACCTACAGTTGGTGTTAAATCAATTTGCTAAGTCAAATACTAACGTCATCTTTGTCATCCCACCTGTTAATAGCAAGTGGATGGCTTATACGGGACTAAGTCAAGAAATGTATGATGCTACGGTTTCTAAAATCCGTTATCAATTGGAAAGTCAAGGCTTCACCAATATTGCTGACTTCTCAAAAGATGGAGATCAACCTTACTTCATGCAAGATACCATTCATATGGGATGGAAAGGTTGGGTAGCCTTTGACAAGGCTGTTGATCCATTTGTAAGTAATCCAACACCTGCACCTAGCTATAACTTGAACGACCGCTTTTATAGTAAGGATTGGGCAGGTTATACAGGGGCTCCTAGTCAGTTTAAGTAGTATTACTTAATAAATCAAAAAGGCTTGTTAAAGCCTTTTTATGTTATGATCTTTCCACGGTATCACCTTCATAAATTATAAAAAGGATTGGGAATTACGCCAATCCTTTTTATCCTTTTAAGTTTTATAATACGTTAAACAGATCGTTATTTGTTTTTAGTTAGAGCTTTTCGAATTAAATCTGCAGGGATAATCAAAACCGCGATAAGAAGAGCAACGATATAGTGTTGAACGTCCATTGGTACGGTACTAAATACTTTACCACCGAATTGAATAATCAAGCTTTGAACAACAGCAATAGAAATCATTACAATTGAGAATTTCTTGTTTTCGCCGATATGTTCAAAAACATTGAATCCATTACTACGTGTATTAAGTGAGTTGAAAATGACAGCATAGATAAATACTGTAAAGGTGAATGTTGTTACCATTTCAAAGTTGCCAGTCCCATTTGTGATAAAGTCTTGGATACCACCAACATTTTTAAGAATAGCTAAACATACAAGAGTAATGAAGACGCTAGCTACACCAATAGCAGATTTCATATAGCCAGTAAGAATATTTGCCTTCTTAGCAACTGGCTTTTCATTCATGTAACGATCTAGGGTAGGCTCTTCACCAAAGGCAAGGGCAGCAAGTGTGTCCATGATAAGGTTAATCCAGAGAATTTGGATAATTGTAAATGGTTCTTTGAGGCCCAAAAGTGGTGAGAGAAGTGACATAGCAATTGTAGTCACGTTAACGGTTAATTGGAAGATAATGAATTTACTTACTGACTTACTCATAGTACGTCCATAGAGGACGGCTTTTTCAATCGAAGTCAATGAGTTATTCAAGATAACGATATCTGAGGCTTCACGTGCGACTTCAGTACCATCACCCATTGAGAATCCGACATCAGCCGATTTAAGGGCAGGTGAGTCATTGACTCCATCACCTGTCATACCAGCAACCATATCGAGGTCTTGAGTTGCCTCAATAAGACGTTTTTTATCCATTGGAAGGGCACGACTGACCACTTTTAAGTGAGGCAATTGTTGTTTGAGTTCTTGATCTGAGAGGGCAGAAAGTTCATCGTGAGTAAGGACAAGGTCATTTTGACCAGTAACGATACCGGCTTCTTTAGCGATAGCAACAGCGGTTTCTTTACGGTCACCAGTTACCATAACTACTTGAACCCCTGCACGGTTCATTGTTTCAACAGTTTGTTTAATTGAAGAACGAACGTTATCACGGATACATACGATACCAATCAAGACTTTATCATTACCATCTGTATTTAGGATAGCAAGCAAACGCATTGAACGATTAGCTTGTTCCAATGATAATTCTTGGAAACGAGCTTTAATATCATCTGTAAAGTTTTGTTTATTACCCTCTTTATCAAGATAGTAGTAGCAGTCGTTTAGGATGAATTCTGGAGCACCTTTGATGTAGGTTTTTCCATCGTTAGTCGTTACACTTGCGAATTTTGTTGCTGAGTTGAATTGTTGCTTCTCAGTAATTGTATTCGTATCGAAATCAAGTTGAGAACGTCCGATAAGGAAATCAAGAAGTGCACGATCAGTGGCGTTACTACCAACAGCACTGCCATCAGCTACCATGGCATCGTTATTAAGACCGATACCATTAATCATTTCAGCTTTTAGGCTATCTGACATTGTGTCAAAATCAGGAGCATCAGTTTCACCAGTAGCCGCATAAAGTGTTCCATCAGCAAGGAAGAAGTCAACTACAGATAGTTTACCTTCAGTGATAGTACCAGTCTTATCACTGAAGAGGATATTCATGTATCCGGCTGTTTCAATGGTATCAGGATGGCGAACCAAGATATTTTGAGCTAAAAGTCGTCCTGAGTTCATTGAAGAAACGAGTGCCAACATCATTGGAAGACCTTCTGGAACGGCCATGATGATGATTGTAACCGCAAAGAGAATTGTTTCAATGATAAGAAGGAAGATTGAACCACCATTGAGGTTATTAGCCTTATTAAGGGCAATAAAGCCTAAAACAAGGTTGATTACTGAATATGCAGCACCTGCACTATAACCGAGGACACCGATGTTTCCAGCAAGCTTGTTGAGTTTTTCTTTGGATGGTGAATCTTTACTATCTTCTTGAAGAGAAGTATTGATGCTTCCTAGAACGGTATTATCACCAATTTGTGTAGCTTCCATAACGGCTTCGCCTGAAGTAACAACTGTACCACGGAAGACTTTGAGCTCTGTAAAGAGGTCGGAAGAGTCTGGCTCTGCTTGATCACCAAGAGGAAGTTTTTTAGCATCTTCACTTTCACCATTAAGGACAGCTTGGTTTACTTTTAATTCACCTTCCAAGATGATACCATCAACTGGGATCTTGTCCCCTGATTGAAGGAGAATCTGATCACCTTTCACAATATCATCAACGAGAACCTCTTTAAGTTTACCATCACGATAAACCTTAGCATTAGTTTTTGAAGCCTCTTCCTGAAGAGTGTTGAACTTTTGCTCATTTCGGTATTGTGAGACTGCTGAAAATCCTGTAGACATCAAAATGGCGAAAATTAGTGAGATAGCCTCATACCAATTAGCTTCACCAATAGCAGGGAAAATCATTCCAACAAAGTTGAAGATGATTTTTAATCCTAAGGCAGCCAAGAGGATAAGAATCCATTGATCTTGGAAGGCTTCGATAAAGATTGAGAGGAGCGAGTTTGCCTCTTTACTAGAGAGCCTATTATCGCCATGGGCGTTTTTACTTGCTTGAACTTCAGCAGAAGTCAAGCCTTTAAATTTTTTCATTTAAGGTTTTGTATCCTTTCTAAATTATTACTGAGTTTTAAGGCTAGTAAATTATAAGCCAAAAAGTTTATCATTACAGTCACGATAACTGAATAACTATCAGTAAGTATTATACTTTATTTTACTATTAAATTGTTGATTTTTTACCAATAGAATATTGAAGTTTCTTTTGTCTTTAGCAAGAGTAGGGGAGAACAAAAAACTTGTATTTTTTCGTTAAATATAATTATATCCTTCCACCTTCAATTCATACAAGCCTCTCACCGCATTGCATCCGTAGATGGCCTGAGCCTGTTCCATATCTTTTACGGTCAAGACTTTTTCTTTAAGCTTATTATCAGCAATAAGTCTTTGTCTGTAGATGCCATTTAAGAGGCCGAGGTGAACGGGTGGTGTGTAGAGTTGGTCTTTGATTTTAAGAACGATGTTACCGATAGAGGTTTCTAGGAGTTGCCCCTCATGATTATAATAGATTTGTTCGTGAGGTTCGATACTAAGGTGAGGACGGTAACTTGTTTTGAAGAAGGTATAGGGGCTATCCAACGGATGCCTTTGCTCAACTAACCTTGCTTGGCAGAAGTCATTAGATAAGTTTGTTAATTGGGTATGTTCAAACTTCAGTTCACCATCTTTTGCAAGTGACATTTTAAGACGGTAGTCTTTGTCAAGGTTTAGTGATTGGCACAGAGCTTCGACTTGATAGTGTGCTTTTTCTGCATTGAAAGGATAGTCAAAGTAGCGACTGCTCTCTTGCAAGCGTTTCATATGCTCCTCAAGAAATAGCAGTTTTCCTTGATGGACACGACCAGTTGAAATGAGATTGAATTTGGGGTTCTGACGGTATAGAACAGCAGCTTTTTGCTTGGTTTCTTCATATTCAGCTTCCCAGTTGCTATCCCAGGTAATACCTCCTCCGACACCATAGATAGCTTTGGTTCCTTCCATTTGTAGTGTTCGAATGGCCACGTTGAAAATACTAGGTCCCTGTGGCATCAAGATACCAATAGCTCCACAATAGACACCTCGAGGCTGTTTTTCAACCTTCTTAATAATCTCCATGGTTGCTATTTTTGGGGCACCTGTAATCGAGCCGCATGGAAAAAGGGCTTGGAAGACATCGCTTAAACTACTATTTGGTAGGAGTTGCGTCTCAATAGTCGAAGTCATTTGCCAAACCGTAGAGTATTGTTCAACTTGGCAAAGGCTCTTGACATCCTCACTTCCTATTTTTGAAATACGATTCATGTCATTTCTAAGAAGATCGACAATCATCATATTTTCAGAGCGATTTTTCTGATCCTGAGCTAGCCACTGGGCTTGTTTGAGGTCAGATTCACTTGTCAAACCACGATTAGTAGTACCTTTCATAGGACGAGTGGTCAATCTATCACCATCTTTTTTAAAAAAGAGTTCTGGGCTTATGGAAATGATAGAGACATCATCGTGCTGAATAAAGGCATTGTAATGTGCATTTTGCTCAACAACCAATCGGTTATAGATGGCAAAGGGATCAGCTGTCAGGTTCTGTTGAAGTTGAACAGTATAATTGACTTGATAAGTATCACCTTGTCGAATATGGTGGTGTATTTGCTCAATAGTAGCCTTGTATTCCTCTGCAGAAGTTAGCTCTTGCCAAGATTTTGGTAAGGCAATTGGCTCATAAGCAAGTGGAATAGGCTCTATTTGAACAGTTTCATGAATAGTGAAGTAGAGGAGATACTCTGACATTAATGGACCAGCAATAACCTGAAATTTTGTCTCGAAGGCAGGGGCTGCTTCATAGGAAACATAACCTACTGCATAATAGCCTTCATTTTGATAGGCTTCGACTTCAGCTAAAAGGTGCTTAACTTCCTTAATGTTCTTTGTTTTTAGTTCTTTAATGGCATCAGTAAAGATTTGTCTGGCGCCAAGTTCCTTAAAATCAATAACAGTTTTCTTATGCATACTTAAAGTATAACATAAGAAGTTTCCCTCTGGTTCTTTTTCATGTTTTAATTCTCTTTCTCAAAATTTTAACTAAAAATGAACTTTTTTGACAGTTTTACATATGTTATAATAGTGGTGACTAAAAGAAGATTTCAGAGGGAAGTATGACAAAAAAAAACAATTTAAAGAAGGGCAACAGCAGTCTTTCAAACCATAAAATGAAAAAAGGCACTTCTAAGAATTCATGGAAGCATCAAATGTATGAGCTAGAAATTGCCATTGCTAAAGAGTCAAGTAACAAAAAAAGAAATGAACTAATTAAAATTCATAATGGCTATATGAGTGAGTATGATAGCTTAAAGAAACAAATCATTTGGTTAGCCGTATTAGGAATTTGTTTCTTATTGGTATTGGTAGTTTTTGGTTATTATATTTGGAAAAGTTACAATAGTGAGAATATGTCTTATACATCATCTTGCCTTCAAGAGAAAGTACTGAGCACTTATAGAGCTTAGTGTTCCAATCCTAGTAAATAATAGAGTCTCTAGACAAAAGTCTAGGGATTTTTTTGTTAAAAAAGGTTTTATCAGGTTGATGTATAGTTATTAGCTATAACAATATCTAAACAAAAGGAGATAACGGTAGCTAGAAACCCATTACTTTATAGGTTATAGTCTAAAACTATATATAGAGAAAACTAATAGCAATTATACAGCCACCCATTTCTTTGGTAAGATAAGTTCAACAACAAAGAGGAGGACACAAGATGTCAACTACTATCATTGGTTTCCCACGTTTGGGTGAATTCCGCGAATTAAAATTTACAACAGAAAAATACTTTAGAAATGAAATTACTGCAGATGAACTCTTAGCAGCAGCCAAAGACTTACGTGCAAAACACTGGAATATTGTTAAAGAGAAGGGTATCAGTGAAATTCCTTCAAATGATTTTTCACATTACGATAACTTCCTTGATGCAGCTTTCCTTTTCAACGTCGTACCTGAATCTGTTCAAAACTTGGATTTGACAGATCTTGAACGTTACTTTGCTTTGGCGCGTGGTTACCAAGGTGAAAAAGGGGATGTACGTGCCCTTCCTATGAAAAAATGGTTTAACACTAACTACCATTACATCGTTCCTAAATTTGAAAAAACAACAGAAGTTAAACTTGCTGGTCACAAGATTTTTGATGAGTACCAAGAAGCTAAAGAATTGGGACTTAACACACGCCCAGTTGTGGTTGGACCATTCACATTCCTTCAATTATCTGACTTTGAAGATGGTGTGAAAGCAGAAGACTTTGTAGACAGCTTTGTGGCAGCTTACCAAGAAGTCTTCGCAAAATTGGCTGAGCTTGGTGCGACTCGTATTCAACTCGATGAGCCAGCTCTTGTTAAAGATTTGACAGCAGAAGAAAAAACTCTCTTTTTGAACCTCTACAACAAACTCTTGGCTGATAAGAAAGGCCTTGAAGTCTTGATTCAAACTTACTTTGGTGATGTTCGTGATGTCTACAATGACCTTGTGAACTTGCCAGTTGATGGTATTGGTCTTGACTTTGTTGAAGGTAAGAAAACACTTGAATTGGTTAAAGGTGGTTTCCCAGCTGATAAGACTCTCTATGCCGGTATCGTCAATGGTAAAAACATCTGGCGTAACAACTACGAGAAGAGTCTTGAAATTCTTGAACAAGTGCCAGCTGAAAATGTTGTTTTGACAACATCTTGCTCACTTCTTCATGTACCATTTACAACTGCTAACGAAGAATTTGAACCAGCTATCTTGAACCACTTTGCTTTTGCGGTTGAAAAATTGGACGAATTGCGTGATTTGGATGCTATCCGCAATGGTCAAGGTGCAGAAGCCCTTGCAGCCAACAAAGAACTCTTTGCGACTGAGCGTGTTGGTGAAAATGCTGAACTTCGTGCTCGTATTGCAGGCTTGACTGAAGCTGATTACACTCGTTTGCCAGCATTTGCAGAACGTGAAGTGATTCAAAAAGATGCTTTCAAACTTCCATTGCTTCCAACAACAACTATCGGTTCATTCCCTCAAACTAAGGAAGTTCGTGCTAAACGTTTGGCTTTCCGTAAGAATGAATTGTCACAAGAAGAATACGATGCATTCCTTGCTGAAATCACTGATGAATGGATTAAATGGCAAGAAGAAGTTGGATTTGATGTGCTTGTACACGGTGAATTCGAACGTAACGACATGGTTGAATACTTCGGTCAAAACTTGTCAGGTTACCTCTTCTCTAAAAACGGTTGGGTGCAATCATATGGTATGCGTGGGGTTAAACCACCAATCATTTGGGGTGATGTGACTCGTCTTAACCCAATCACTGTGAAATGGTCTAGCTACGCACAAAGCCGTACTGACAAACCTGTTAAAGGTATGTTGACTGGACCTGTTACTATCCTTAACTGGTCATTCCCACGTGAAGACATCTCTATCAAAGATTCAACTCTTCAAATTGCTCTTGCAATCAAAGATGAAGTTCTTGACCTTGAAGCTGCAGGCGTTAAAATTATCCAAATTGACGAAGCTGCTCTTCGCGAAAAATTGCCACTCCGTCGTAGTGACTGGTACGAGGATTACCTCGACTGGGCTATTCCAGCCTTCCGTTTGGTTCACTCAACAGTAGCACCAGACACACAAATCCACACTCACATGTGTTACTCAGAATTTACAGATATCATTCCAGCTATCGACAACTTGGATGCTGACGTTATCTCATTTGAAGCTAGTCGTTCAAATCTTGAAATCTTGGATGAACTTAAAGCTCAAAACTTCCAAACAGAAGTTGGACCTGGGGTTTACGATATCCACTCACCACGTGTCCCACAAGACGGTGAAATTGACCACACTATCGAAGCAATCTTGGCTAAAGTACCAAGCGGTAAAGTATGGATCAACCCTGACTGTGGTTTGAAGACTCGCGGAATCAAAGAAACTAAAGAAAGCTTGATCAAGCTTGTAGAAGCTGCAAAAGCAGCTCGCGAAAACTTGTAAGCAGAAGTTATCATATGTTGAAGACCTTCTTCCTTAAGTGTAGAAGGTTTTCAATAGCGAATAATGTTCTAAAGATTTTTGCAAGCAGGCTATGATTAACAAGTGTTTAACTGAACTCATGAAGTCAGTAGGCACTTAAAACAGCTTTCGTCTTAACAAAAATCTAAAAAAAAGAAGGTATAAAATATGACAAGCCAAACACCATCACTCTCTTTTGAAGTCTTTCCACCTAACCCAGCAGTAGGTAATGAAAAAATCCTACGTGCTCTTGAGGATATGCAAGGATTGGCTCCACACTTTATCAGTGTGACAGCTAGTAATAACAAATATAATATCAAAGAGACGACGGTTCCTTTGGCAGATCATATTCAAAATGACCTAGCTATCCCAACGATTGCCCACCTTCCAGCTATCTATTTGAGTAAAGAAAAGGTTGCTGATACCTTACGAGACTTGGATGCTGTTGGTGTACACCGTATCTTAGCCCTACGTGGCGATATCATTCCAGGTGTGGAACCTCTTAAAGACTTTAGATATGCCACTGATTTGATTGAGTTTATTAAGGAAGAAGCTCCTCAATTTGACATCATTGGTGCCTGCTATCCTGAAGGGCATCCAGATTCGCCAAATCAAATCTCTGATATCCAAAACCTTAAGAAAAAGGTTGATGCAGGCTGTTCTAGCCTTTTAACCCAACTCTTCTTTGATAATGAACGATTCTACGATTTTCAAGATAAATGTACCTTGGCTGGAATTGATGTACCAATTCATGCAGGAATTATGCCTATCTTGAATCGTAACCAAGCTCTACGTTTGCTTAAGACTTGTGAAAATATCCATTTGCCACGTAAGTTCCGTGCCATTTTGGATAAGTATGAGCATGATCCTGAGTCACTTAGAGCGGCAGGTCTTGCTTATGCGATTGACCAGATTGTCGACCTTGTTACGCAAGATGTTGCAGGTGTTCACCTCTACACCATGAATAATGCAGAAACTGCTCGTCATATTCACGAAGCTACTCATTCCTTGTTTAAGCATCATTCACAAGTTAGCGCTCTATAATTGAATCATAAAACTACCACCTATAGTTTAATCTATAGGTGGTTTCGTGTTTATAGTATGCAAAAAGTAACTTCCTTAATTCTAGTAGTGTAATGTATAAAAAAGACTTAGAGCTTAGCTCTAAGTCTTAAATATTATTCGCCTACGAAAGCATTGATCTCTGCTTCGATATTCGCAATTTTTTCTTTAGCATCTGCTTCAGATTCACCAACTGTAGCGATGTAGAATTTGATTTTTGGTTCTGTACCTGAAGGACGAACGGCAAACCATGAATCATCAGCCAAGATGTATTTAAGTACGTTACTAGGAGGAGTTGTTAATTTTTCAACGCCGTCAGCAGTAGTAGCTGTTTGTTCCAAGAAGTCTTCTGTCTTAGCAATGTCTGTGTTGTTGAATTGTTTAGGAGCATTGCCACGGAATTTATCCATGATTTTCTTGATTTCAGCAGCTCCGTCAACACCTGAAAGGGTAACAGAGATTGTTTTTTCTGCGAAGTAGCCGTATTGTTTGTAGATTTCTTCGATACCATCTGCCAAAGTCATACCACGTGAGCGGTAGTAAGCTGCGATTTCAGCAACGATAAGAACAGCTTGGATAGCGTCTTTGTCACGTACGAATGGTTTGATGAGGTAACCGAAGCTTTCTTCGAAACCAAGCATGTAAGTGTGGTTGTGTTGTGTTTCAAATTCATGAATTTTTTCACCAATAAATTTGAAACCAGTCAAGACGTTAAACATCGTTGCGCCGTAGCTTTCTGCAATCTTAGTAACCAACTCAGTTGATACGATTGATTTACAGAGGGCAGCATTGGCAGGAAGTGTACCAGCTGTTTTGTGAGCTTCAAGAATGTATTTAGCAATGATAGCTCCGATTTGGTTACCAGAAAGGTTGAGGTAAGAACCATCTGGTTGACGAATTTCAACACCAAGACGGTCAGCATCGGGATCAGTTGCAACCAATACATCAGCGTCTACTTTGCGACCAAGTTCTTCAGCAAGAGCAAATGCTTCTTGGTTTTCAGGGTTTGGAGATTTAACGGTTGAGAAGTCAGGGTCTGGTACAGCTTGCGCTTCAACAACTTGTACAGCTTCAAATCCAGCTTGCGCAAGAGCACGACGTGCCAACATTTCACCAGTACCATGAAGTGGAGTGTAGACAATCTTCATGTCACGACCGTATTCATTGATTAAGTCTTGGTTGATGTTAACGCCTTTAACTTCTTTCAAGTATTCAGCGTCGACGTTTTCACCGATAACTTCAATCAAGCCGCTAGCTTTGCTTTCTTCAAGGTCAGCCAATTGCACAGTGAAAGGATTTTCGATAGCACGGATGTAGTCTGTCAATGCATCTGCATCTGCTGGTGGCATTTGTCCACCGTCTTCTCCGTAAACCTTGTAACCATTAAATGGTGCAGGGTTGTGGCTGGCTGTTACCATGATACCAGCAAATGTGTGAAGATGACGTACTGCAAATGACAATTCAGGTGTTGGACGAAGGCTTTCAAATACGTAAGATTTAATACCGTGAGCTGCCAAAACTTGTGCAGATTCAAATGCAAATTCTGGAGAGAAGTGACGGCTGTCATAGGCAATAGCAACACCACGTTTTTTAGCTTCTTCCCCTTTTGAGTCAATCAATTGGGCCAAACCTTCAGTTGCTTGGCGAACAACGTAAATGTTAATGCGGTTAGTACCAGCACCAATCAATCCACGCATACCAGCTGTACCGAATTCAAGGTTGGTATAGAAGGCATCTTCTTTCGTTTTTTCATCCATTGCGACCAACTCATCATGAAGGTAAGCAGGCAATTCAGCGAAGTCGAGCCATTTTTGATAATTTTCAGTGTAAGACATAGCAATCTCCTTTATATTTTTAACCGCTTACATTATAACAAATTTTTTCAGAAAATTCTAGCGATAATTGTAAATCTTTTTAAAAAGAAAATGGTATCTAAAATGTAAATGAAAATAAAAGAGCCAAGACATATCAGTCTCGACCTAACTAATTATTTTAATCTTTCAAGTGTCGGAACGGCTGCAGTTGTGACAAGAACTGTAGCAATAACTTCAATAAGAGAGTTTGTTGTCAAAATTAAAGCAAGAAAATGTTGAAAACTACCACCATAGATGTTACCGAAGAAGATATAAATTCCCAATAGAACAAAAATGGTATTGGTCATAGACCCGACAATAGCAGCTGTCACTAAACCAGTACGATTGTGTAGCCATCGATAGACGAAGTAAGGAGTCACTCCGATTAAAATACGTGGAAACAGTGCAATAATGAGAGAATAGAGATTTCCATGTGAGACAAAGGGACTAAAGAGGAAACTTGCTGGCGTCAAAACCAATGTATTCATGGTCACACTAAAGAGGCCCATGAGGAGTCCCAAAACAGCTCCGATTCTAGGTCCATAAATGACGGAAGCGATAACAACAGGAATATGAACTAAGGTCGGTTGAATACCAGACGGAACAAATTCGAGAATGAAGGAAGTTACAAAATGAATGGTGAGCATTACTGCAAAAAAGATGGCAATTCTTGCAATAGCGGTTGATTTTTTCATAAAAATTCTCCTTAACGGTTTATAGAATAGTATCTGATTTTCGGCACTATCCATAGATTAAATGATTTACTTTTTCAATCGTAAAAGCATAGGAGTGATACTTACTGTCAAAAGTCCAGCAATAATCATTTCAGCAATCGAATTTGTTGTGAAAATGGTTGCCATTAGTGTTTTGCCACCTGCTGTGTAGAAGTTAGGAATTAGGAAGTAGATACCAAGAAGTACAAAAAATGTATTAGTGAAAGCACCTAAAACCCCAGATAGAGCCAGACCTAGACGGTTTTGAAGTAACTTGTAGACAAAGTAAGGGAAAATACCGATTAGGATACGAGGAACGATGGCAATGACTGCAGATGCCCAAGTTCCCCCTTCAACAAAAGGACTAAAGAGATAGCTACTAACCGTATAGATAACAGTGTTTCGAATAATACTCATAATTCCCATGAAGCCACCCAAATAAGCTCCAATTTTAGGACCGTAGACGATGCTAGCGATAATAACTGGGATGTGGGTTAAGGTTGGTTTGATTGGAAGTACAAAAGCAGCAAAGATGGTTTGACTGAGTACTTCGATTACAACCATTGTAGCTATCAAGAGGGATAACTGAGCCGTTTGGTTTGCTTTATTTTTCTTATTCATCATAAACTCCTTTTTATTCTCTGCAAGGCTATTTTGTTAAAGGATTGTCAATGGATTCAATAATGTCATCAATATCAGCTAAGGCACCACGTCCTGTATCCCCACAAGCCAGTAAACCTGATTTTGGAAGAATTTCTTGGTAGCCAAGGTCATGCAAAGTATCTAAATTCTTCTTAGTCAGTGGATTTTCATACATTTTCGTATTCATTGCAGGGGCAATTAGTTTTGGGGTGGTGCTAGGTAAAGCTAAAGCAGTAGCAGTAAGCATATTATCGGCTAGACCATATGCTAATTTGGCAATGGTATTTGCTGAAGCTGGAGCTACAACAAAGAGGTCAGCTTCTTTACCTAAGTCAATATGATTAATACGTTCAGCCAATTTTTCTTCCATGACATCAGTGTGAACAGGATTCTTCGAAAGGACTTGAAGTGTCAGAGGGGTGATAAAGGCTTGAGCAGCTTCAGTCATAATGACGTGAACGTCATAACCTTTTTTCTTTAACCTACTTGTTAGATCAGCTGCTTTATAGGCAGATATTGATCCTGAAACAGCAAGGATGATACGTTTAGTCATGGCATATCCTTTCAAATAAGGCTCGAGCAATCGCAGATTTAGTCGTAACTTTCTCCTCGTTTTTTTCGTCAACAAGATAGGCAATATGCTGATTTGGAGTAATGTCACTCAAGTCGTTGGCAACAATAATATCAGCTTTGTTGTGTTTCAGACTTGCACGAGCAACCTCAAAAAGCTCTTCTTTACTTACATTAACCAAAAGTTTGAAGCCAATCAATTGAATATCAGGATTCCATTGTTTGACGAGGCTAATGACCTTCGGTGTTTTTTTAAGAAAAAGAACCTGATAATCAGAAGCCGATGATATCTTGCTTTCAGTGTTAGATTTATGCAAGAATTGAGCGAGATCTTCGGTGTCCTCCAGTTCAGCAAAATCCGTCATATAAATAGGAGTATAATCAGAGACTGCCATACTATGTATAAGAACATCGTGCTCTTTGACGAGTGGCTCCATCTTTTTGAGAAGACTTTCTACGTTCGTAATTTCTGTAATCTTTAGATTTTCTTTCGGTTCTGGTTTAACCGCTGTCTTGGTCGTTACTAAGGTTACTTGGTGACCCTTAGCCAAGAAAAGTTCAGCGATTTCCTTTCCTAGATAACCTGTTGAATGGTTTGTGATTCCACGTACAGCATCAATCTTTTCAGTGGTACCACCCGATGTAATCAAAATTTTCATAGTAGTATTGTACTAAAAATTGGGTCTTTAGTAAATAAAAAGTAAGTATTTTTGAGGCGTACCCCTATAAATTAAAGTTATAACGATTTATAACAAAACAAAAACCGAACATTGAAAAGTAATTAACCAAAAATAATGCGTTTTTTATCAAACTCTGATATAATAGATTCTAGAAAATATAGAGGAGTGTCTCATGAAAACAGATATCGAAATTGCTCAAAGTGTAGAATTAAAACCAATCACAGAAGTAGTTGAAAAAGTTGGAATCGGCTTTGACGATTTGGAACTCTACGGAAAATATAAGGCAAAATTGTCATTTGATAAAATCAATGCTGTCAAAGACAATAAGCCAGGAAAATTGATTTTGGTGACAGCTATCAACCCAACACCAGCTGGTGAAGGGAAATCAACCATGTCAATTGGTCTTGCAGATGCTCTTAACAAAATTGGTAAGAAAACAATGATTGCCCTTCGTGAACCATCACTTGGTCCGGTTATGGGAATCAAAGGTGGTGCTGCAGGTGGTGGTTACGCTCAAGTGCTTCCGATGGAAGATATCAACCTCCACTTCACAGGGGATATGCACGCTATTACTACAGCAAATAATGCTTTATCAGCCCTTCTTGACAACCATATTCATCAAGGAAATGCTCTCGGCATTGACCAACGTCGTATCATTTGGAAACGTGTGGTTGACCTTAATGACCGTGCGCTTCGTCATGTAAATGTTGGTCTTGGCGGACCACTTAATGGTATTCCACGTGAAGATGGTTTTGATATTACTGTTGCGTCTGAAATCATGGCGATTCTTTGCTTGGCTACTGATATTAATGACCTTAAAGAACGTTTGGCTAACATTGTAGTCGCCTACCGTTATGACCGTACACCAGTTTATGTACGTGATCTTGAAATAGAAGGTGCGCTTACCCTTATTCTTAAAGATGCCATCAAACCTAACTTGGTACAGACAATTTATGGGACACCAGCCTTGGTACACGGTGGTCCATTTGCCAATATCGCTCACGGATGTAACTCAGTTTTGGCTACAGCTACAGCTCTTCGTTTGGCTGATTATACGATTACTGAAGCAGGTTTCGGTGCTGACCTTGGAGCTGAAAAATTCCTTGATATCAAGACTCCAAACCTCCCAACAACTCCTGATGCTGTTGTTATTGTTGCGACACTTCGTGCCCTTAAAATGCACGGTGGGGTAGCCAAAACTGACCTCTCTGAAGAAAATGTTCAGGCCGTTCGTGATGGCTTCGCAAACTTGAAACGTCATGTGGAAAACGTTCGTAAATTTGGTCTTCCAGCAGTCGTTGCTATTAACGAGTTTGTTGCTGATACAGAAGCTGAAATTGCAGCCCTTAAGGAACTTTGTGCAGAAATCGATGTTCCTGTTGAATTGGCTAGCGTTTGGGCTAATGGTGCTGATGGTGGTATTGACCTTGCCAACGCAGTAGTTGATGCTGTTGAAAATGGTAATGCTGACTATAAACGCCTTTATTCTGATGATGATAGCTTGGAAGAAAAAATCACTAAGATTGTTACTGAAATCTATGGTGGTAAATCAGTTGTCTTCGAGAAAAAAGCTAAGAACCAACTCAAACAATTTGCAGAATTCGGTTGGGATAAATTGCCAGTATGTATGGCTAAAACACAATATAGCTTCTCAGATAACCAATTCTTACTTGGAGCACCAGAAGGTTTTGATATCACTATCCGTGAATTTGTTCCTAAAACAGGTGCTGGATTTATCGTAGCTCTTACAGGTGACGTCATGACTATGCCTGGTCTTCCAAAAGCACCAGCAGCCCTTAAGATGGACGTAGCGGAAGACGGAACAGCTGTTGGTTTGTTCTAAGAAGAAATATCGATATAAAACAGTACCTATTGGTGCTGTTTTTTCGTTTCAGTTATGAAAAGCTTAAGGAAAGTTTAGTAGACTAAATCTAAATAAAAGAAGATCAAAGCACTAGATGATTACGTCTATTTTAGATATAATGATAAAACTTAGTCAAAGTGTTATTTGTATCTTTGACACCTAACAAGGGAGATAACTATGATTAAAATACTACTAGTAGAAGATGATTTGAGTTTGTCGAACTCAGTTTTTGATTTTTTAGATGACTTTGCTGATGTGATGCAAGTCTTTGATGGAGATGAAGGTCTCTACGAAGCTGAAAGTGGCGTCTATGATTTGATTCTTTTAGACTTAATGTTGCCTGAAAAAGATGGTTTCACTGTTCTTAGAGAATTACGTGAAAAGGGTGTAACAACCCCTGTACTAATCATGACGGCTAAGGAAAGTCTAGACGATAAGGGACACGGCTTTGAACTGGGTGCAGATGACTACCTAACTAAGCCTTTCTATTTAGAAGAATTGAAGATGCGTATTCAAGCACTTTTGAAACGCTCTGGTAAATTTGACCAAAATACACTTTCTTTTGGTGATGTTCGTGTCAATCTTGCTACAAATTCAACCTTTGTGGGGGATAAAGAAGTAGAACTTCTTGGTAAAGAGTTTGATTTATTAGTTTACTTCTTACAAAATCAAAATGTCATCTTGCCTAAGTCACAAATTTTTGATCGTCTTTGGGGATTTGATAGTGATACCACAGTATCAGTTGTAGAGGTTTATGTTTCTAAAATTCGTAAGAAACTTAAAGGAACAGACTTTGCTACCAATCTCCAAACCTTGAGAAGTGTGGGGTATATTTTGAAGAATGCTGACTAAATTTTTCAATTATCTCTTTAGGAGAATCAAGTCAGACGGATTTAAGTCGTTCATTCATTTTTTTGCTACTTTTTCTGGTATTTTCCTTATCATGACTGTCATGATTTTACAGATTTTGAGTTACGGCGTTTATTCCAATGTGGATTCTAGTCTGAAAATGGCAGCGACTAAGACCAATTCTTATTTAGAAATGGAAATGCTAAAACGGGAACTTTTTCTGACTTCTGAGGTGGATCAAAATAATACGACAACCATTTACCAAGCCTATGATACTAAAGAGTCAACAGCTGAAACACCTGACTCGAGTGGCTCTAAAAAAGAACCTAAGAAGAAATCAAAAATTGAAGATGCCCCTCACGATTTATCAGTTGCGGCAAATACCAGTGTCTTGGTACTTGATAAGAATGGGAAAGTCCTCAATGTCGTTGATAAATTTTCAAGTTTATCTAATTTACCAATAGATAAAAATAACATTGATGTTATCAGCAAGGGAAGTGCTCAGAATTATTTCGATCAAACAGAAAAGTATCGTCTGATTACTGAAAAAGTAGATAATAGTCTCTATCCTGATGCTAAGTACCTTGTTATTGCGATTAATACAACTCAATTGGAAGAAGCTACTGAACGTTATGTTAAGCTCATTGTCATCATGATGAGTTTCTTCTGGCTCTTATCTGTTGCGGCTAGTATGTATTTGGCTAAGTGGTCAAGACGTCCTATCCAGGAAAGCTTGGAGAAGCAGAAGGCTTTTGTTGAAAATGCTAGTCATGAGTTACGGACACCACTTGCTGTGATTCAAAACAGATTAGAAGTTCTTTTCCGCAAGCCTGAGAGCACCATTCTAGATAATTCAGAGAATATTGCATCAAGTCTTGATGAAGTACGTAATATGCGTCTTTTGACGACTAATCTCTTGAACTTGGCTCGTCGTGACGATGGTATTAAACCAGAAATCGAAACCTTAGAACCTGCTTTCTTTGATACAGTCTTTACCAATTATGCCATGATTGCAGAAGAAAATGAGAAAGGTTTCACGGCTCAAAACCAAGTTAGTCGTCCAATCCAAACTGATAAAACGCTATTGAAACAGTTAATGACCATCTTATTTGATAATGCTATTAAATATACGGAAGATGATGGACATGTTACCTTTACTGTTCGCACTAATGACCGCCAACTTTATATTTCTGTAGCTGATAATGGTCCTGGGATATCAGATAGTGATAAGAAAAAAATCTTTGATCGATTTTATCGCGTAGATAAGGCTAGAACCAGACAAAAAGGTGGGTTTGGACTTGGCTTATCCCTAGCGCAACAAATTGTTTTAGCCCTAAAAGGAACAATTGTTGTTAAAGATAATCAACCAAAGGGAACGATTTTTGAAGTTAAGATCACTGGAGTTTAATTAACAAAGAAAACCTGCTAGACGATAAGCTAGCAGGTTTTTTAGGTTTAGGTAATAAAAAAACTCCTAAATGGAGCTTTTAATTAGTTAGCCAATTTAGCTGCAAGACGTGATTTATCGCGGCTTGCTTTGTTTTTATGAATCAAACCTTTAGAAGCGGCTTTATCGATGCTAGCTGATGCAGCACGGTAAGCTTCTTCAGTTGGGTTAGCGTTGAATGCTTTAATAGCAGTACGCAAAGCTGATTTTTGAGCTGAGTTTTTTTCGTTTTGTTTAACGTTAAGTTCAGCGCGTTTGATAGCTGATTTAATATTTGCCAATGTTTTCACCTCCAAAATTTATCTAACTATGTCATTATACGTTATTTTAGGCCCCTTGGCAAGCTTTTTCTATTTTTTTAAGTGGATGAAGTCGATTTTATGATTGTCTCCCTTGTGAAGAATCAGTTCAGCTCGACTTCGTGTAGGTTCGATATAATTCTCCAGGTTAAGCAAATTGATATCACGCCAAGTTTTTTGTGCTAAAGATAAAGCTTCATCCTTGCTAAATTTAGTGAAACGATGGTAGTAGTTGTTTTCATCTTTTTTGGCGAGCTCAAGAAGGGTTTGAAAACGTTCGAGATACCACGATTCGATATTATTAACTTCAGCGTCAATGTAGAGAGAAAAATCGAAATAATCACTCATGTAGAGTCGTTGGTTAATAGGGTTCTGGAAAACGTTAATCCCTTCGACAATTAAAAAATTGGGCTGTCTGATTTCTTGTGTAAGTCCTGGTACAATATCATAAATTTCATGAGAGTAAACAGGGATATTGACATCACCACCATTTTTTATAGTATCTAAAAAATTGAGAAGAAGTGGCATATCGTAGGACTCAGGGAACCCCTTACGGTTAAGGATACCTTTTTCTTTCAAGACTTGGTTAGGATAGAGAAAGCCATCAGTTGTCACAAGTTCAACTTTAGATTGGGGGAAGGTACGCTGCAACAAGAGTTGAAGCAAACGACTGGTTGTGGATTTGCCAACAGCAACAGAACCAGATACCCCGATAATAAATGGACGATTAGTCTGTGATTTTTGTAAAAAGATACTCTTAGAAAAGGTCAGATCATTGGCAGTTTTCTGATAGATACGAATGAGATTGATAAGAGGAAGATAAATGTCACTAACTTCTTGCACATCAATCTTATCATTAAGGCTGCGAATGGAATCCAGTTCTTCTGCAGTCAATGGGGCATTGTCCTCTTTATGAAGGCGTTGCCATTCCTTGCGTGATATCGTTTCGAAATTGATAAATTCATTTAACATAGCTAACATTATAGCAGAAAAAAAGCCTGAATGTAAGCCTTGTCATATTACTAGCCTTACTTTGGTATTTATGATACGATAAAGAAAAAGTACTATCTAGAAGGAAAAAATAATGTCAAAAATGTATTATGCTGAGACGCCAGATGCGGCTCACGATATTCACGATTTAAAGGTAAATTTATTAGGAGAAAGTTTTCAGTTTTATACGGATGCTGGGGTTTTCTCTAAAAAAATGATTGATTTTGGAAGTCAAGTGCTTTTGAGTGCATTAGATTTGGAAGCTGGCAAAACGCTTTTAGATGTGGGCTGTGGCTATGGTCCTCTCGGTATCAGTTTAGCCAAGGTTCAAGGCGTCAGAGTCACTATGATTGACATCAATAGTAGGGCGATTGATTTAGCTAAACAAAATGCTCAACGAAACAAGGTTGAAGCTACTATCTTCCAATCAAATATCTATGAAAATGTCACTGGAAGTTTTGACTATATTATTTCCAATCCACCTATCCGTGCGGGCAAGAAGGTGGTTCATCAAGTTATCGAGGAGGCATATGATTATCTCAATCAAGGTGGTAACCTAACTATTGTTATTCAGAAAAAACAAGGTGCTCCGTCGGCAAAAGCTAAGATGGAGGATGTGTTTGGTAATGCTGAAGTCGTTAAAAAGGATAAAGGATATTATATCCTTAGAAGTGAGAAAATATGAGAACAGTTGATTTAATTGAAAAGAAAAGAGATGGTGGCGAGTTAAGCACAGAGGAAATTTCATATCTTATTAATGGCTATGTGTCTGGGGAAATCCCAGACTATCAGATAGCGGCCTTGGCGATGGCGATTTATTATCAAGGTATGTCTATTCGTGAAATCCATGATTTGACCACTGATATGGTTGCTTCAGGCGAACAATATGATTTGTCAGAAATTCCAGGTGTTAAGGTAGATAAACATTCGACCGGAGGCGTTGGTGATAAGGTAACCATCATTCTTATGCCGCTTGTAGCTAGCTTTGGTGTTCCAGTGGCTAAGATGAGTGGTCGTGGTCTCGGACACACAGGTGGAACGATTGACAAATTAGAGTCTATCAAAGGCTATCAGGTTGAACGTAGCAAGGAAGAGTTCATTCAGCAAGTTAAAGACATTGGGATTTCCCTTATTGGTCAGTCTGAGCATTTGGTTAAGGCTGATAAACTTCTTTATGCCTTGCGTGATGTTACTGCGACAGTAGATTCTATTCCACTAATCGCAAGCTCTGTTATGTCCAAAAAGATTGCAGCAGGCGCTGATAAGATTTTACTGGATGTTACTGTTGGTCAAGGCGCTTTCATGAAAAATATGTCTGATGCTGAAAAATTATCAGAGACCATGGTTGCACTAGGACATGAGGTCAATCGTGAAACGATTGCTGTTATTACAGATATGAGCCAGCCACTAGGTAAGGCTATTGGTAACCGTTTAGAAATCACAGAGGCTATTGAAATTATGCAAGGTAAGGGACGTGAAGATATCACTGACTTTATCTGTGAGTTGGCTGAGATTCTATTAGATTTGGCTCAGGTTGAAGCTAGCCAGGAAGAGATTCGTCAGCACTTAGTGAGTGGACAAGCCCTTGCTAAGTTTGAAGAACTCATTCAAGCTCAAGGTGGTGATTTGACCGATCTTTATCGTCATAGCAGTGCGCCTGTCGTGACAGATATTCATGCTCATGAAACAGGTTACATTAAAGAGTTACCTGCAATGGCATTTGGAAAATTTGCTATGCAATTAGGAGCAGGTCGAGCTACGAAGTCAGATAGTCTTAATTATGAAACAGGAATTGTATTTGAAAAGAAAGTTGGCGATTCTGTGACTCAGGGAGACCTTATTGCCAAGGTCTATAGCCAAGAAATTTTATCTGAAAAAATGCTGACTGAATTCGAAAAAAATGTTATTATGGGTAGTGAATGTAAAGAAACGACAGAAATATTAAAGATAATTCGCTAACCCCTAATTTAATTCTAATCAAGGAGTTTGTTTATGTCTGTTAATAGCTATATTGACCATACCTTACTAAAAGCTGATGCTAATAAAGAACAGATTCTTTCCTTAATTGATGAGGCTAAGAAGTATGAGTTTGCCAGCGTCTGTGTTAATCCAACTTGGGTCAAAACGGCAGCTGAATTGCTTAAAGATAGTTCTGTCAAAGTTTGTACGGTTATTGGTTTCCCTTTGGGAGCATCGACCTCCGCAGTTAAGGCTTTTGAAGCCAAGGATGCTATTGCCAATGGGGCAGATGAAATTGATATGGTAATCAATATCGGTGCTCTTAAATCTAGAAATCTTAAATTAGTTGAAGACGATATTAAAGCTGTTGTTGAAGCTAGTGGAAGTAAACTTGTAAAGGTTATTATTGAAACTTGTCTATTGACTGATGAAGAAAAGGTAGAAGCTTGCCAATTAGCAAAACTGGCAGGTGCAGATTTTGTGAAGACATCTACAGGGTTTTCTACTGGTGGTGCTACCATTGAAGATATTGAACTTATGCGAGAAGCTGTTGGTCCTATTATGGGAGTCAAGGCATCTGGTGGAGCACGTACACTTGAGGCGGCTCAAGCCTTTATCAAAGCTGGTGCAACCCGTATTGGTACTTCGTCAGGAGTGGCCATAATGAAAGGGCAAGAAAGCCATGACAGTTATTGAAAAAGAGCAAGTGATAAATGCAGCACAAGAGGCAGCTGAAAATGCCTATGTTCCTTATTCTCGTTTTAGAGTTGGAGCAGCATTGCTTACAAAGGATGGGCAAATCTTTCAAGGATGTAACATTGAGAATGCCTCATTCGGACTGACAAATTGTGCAGAAAGAACAGCTATTTTTAAGGCGGTATCTGAAGGATATAGAGACTTTGAATGTCTCGCAGTATACGGAGATACCAAAGAACCTATTTCACCGTGTGGTGCTTGTCGCCAAGTTATGGTCGAATTTTTTAAATCAGATTCTAAAGTGATTCTTATCGCTGAAGATAAATCGACAGTCGAGATGACAGTCGGAGAGTTGTTACCATACTCTTTTACGGACTTACAATAGTCTAGTTGTTTTATTCTTTATTAAGCAAGTTTTCTTGCAAGTTATAGGAGGAGTGTTCAAGATGAAATTGAACAAGAAAATTATCGGGCTTGGCCTTGTTGCTGTTGCGGCACTTGGTCTTGCAGCATGTGCACGTGGCGGACGTGGCGGATCATCAGCTGATTCAAAAGTTAAAGCTGCTATCGTTACAGATACTGGTGGGGTAGATGATAAATCATTTAACCAATCAGCGTGGGAAGGACTTCAAGCGTGGGGTAAAGCTAACAAACTTAAAAAAGATTCTGGCTTCACGTACTTCCAATCTGGTTCAGAGTCTGACTTTGCAACAAACATGTCTTCAGCACAAAGTCAAGGCTACAACCTCATCTTTGGTGTTGGTTTCGCTCTTCATGATGCAGTTGCAGATGCAGCCAAAGAACATGAAGATGTGAACTATGTAATCATTGACGATGTTATTAAAGATCAAAAGAACGTTGAGAGCGTTTTGTTTGCCGATAACGAAGGTGCTTACCTTGCAGGTATCGCAGCAGCTATGCAGACAAAAACAAATAAAGTTGGTTTCATCGGTGGTCAAACATCAGACACAATTACACGTTTTGAAGCTGGTTTCACAGCGGGTGCTAAGTCAGTAAAACCTGATATCGATGTACAAGTTCAATATGCTGAATCATTCTCTGATGCAGCTAAAGGTACAACAATCGCTTCAACAATGTACGCTTCAGGCGTTGACGTAATCTATCAAGCTGCTGGTGGTACTGGTACTGGTGTCTTCACAGCTGCTAAAGAAGTTAACGAAAAACTTGATGCTGACAGCGATAAGAAAGTATGGGTAATCGGTGTTGACCGTGACCAAACAGCAGAAGGTAATTACACATCTTCAGACAAGAAAAAATCTAACTTTGTTTTGACTTCAACAATCAAACAAGTTGGTACAGTTGTTAAAGATATTGCTAACGGACAAGTCAAAGGCGATAAATTCGAAGGTGGTAAAACTAAGACTTACGGTATCAAAGACGGTGGTGTTGACATTGTAACGTCTAATCTTCCTTCAGATATCAAGGATGCAGTAGAAAAAGCTAAAGAACAAATCAAGAATGGTGAATTGAAACCAACTGATGGTCTTAGCAAATAATAGTTAAGCATAAGTCTTTATAGAGCTTAAACTGAGACAATTTTTGTCTCAGCAAAGGGAAGCAGTTAATGATCCCCTTTGCTGAAATTAAAATTATTCTGAAAGGAGATTGTATGACGAAGCCAAATGTCATTGAGATGCACGATATTACCAAAAAATTTGGTGAATTCGTGGCAAATGATCATATCAATCTTGATGTGAGACAAGGAGAAATCCACGCCCTCCTCGGTGAAAATGGTGCAGGTAAGTCGACTTTAATGAATATGCTTTCAGGTCTTTTGCAACCTACGAGCGGAACCATTAAGGTTAAAGGACAAGAGGTGACCATTGATTCACCATCTAAAGCAACGAAACTGGGGATTGGGATGGTTCACCAACACTTTATGTTGGTTGAAGCTTTTACAGTTGCTGAGAATATCATCCTGGGTAGTGAGGTAACCAAAGCTGGTGGAGTCCTTGATATGAAGAAGGCTATTAAGGAAATTACCGAACTCTCTGAAAGATATGGTCTTGCAGTAGATCCAACTGCCAAAGTAGCAGATATCTCTGTTGGTGCTCAACAACGTGTTGAAATCCTTAAGACTCTCTATCGTGGGGCTGATATCTTGATCTTCGATGAACCGACTGCGGTATTGACTCCGTCTGAAATTACTGAACTTCTAAACATTATGAAGACCTTGGTTAAGGAAGGTAAGTCGATTATTCTGATTACACATAAGTTGGACGAAATTCGAGCAGTATCTGATCGTGTCACTGTTATTAGACGTGGTAAATCAATTGATACAGTAACGATTGAAGGGTCAACAAATGCTGACTTGGCCGAAATGATGGTTGGTCATCAGGTTTCCTTCAAAACAGAGAAAATTCCTTCAAATCCAAAAGAAGTTGTTCTTTCTATTAAAGATTTGGTGGTTAACGAGAACCGTGGAGTTCCAGCTGTGAAAAATCTGTCATTGGATGTTCGAGCTGGTGAGATTATCGGTATTGCCGGTATCGATGGCAATGGTCAGACAGAACTTGTCCAAGCGATTACAGGACTTCGTAAAGTTAAGTCAGGTGATATTACCATCAAGGGTGAATCGATTATCCATAAGACAACTCGTCAGATTACTGAAATGAGTGTTGGTCATATTCCTGAAGATCGTCACCGTGATGGTATGGTCCTTGAAATGACAGTTGCTGAAAATATCGCTCTTCAAACCTACTACAAAGAACCAAATTCTAAGAATGGTATCTTGAACTATAGTGTCATCAATGCAAAAGCGCGTGAATTGATGAAAGAATTTGATGTTCGTGGTGCGGGAGAGTTAATTGCTGGTGGTGAATTGTCAGGTGGTAACCAACAAAAAGCTGTTATCGCTCGTGAGATTGACCGTGACCCAGAACTTCTTATTGTAAGTCAACCAACTCGTGGTCTTGACGTTGGTGCTATTGAGTACATCCGTAAACGTATTATCGCTGAACGTGATAAAGGTAAGGCTGTTATTGTTGTCAGCTTTGAATTGGATGAAATTCTTGATATGTCAGACAGAATTGCGGTTATCTATGATGGTGCAATTCAGGGAATTCTAGATCCTGCTGAAACGAATAAGCAAGATCTTGGTATTCTTATGGCTGGTGGACAATTGAATAAGGAGGAAGCAAATGTCTAAAAAAGTACAAAATTGGGCAGTTCCTTTAATTGCTGTCCTCTTGGGAATGCTGATTGGAGCCGTTTTGATGTTAATCTTCGGTTACGATCCATTCTGGGCTTACTACGATCTCTTCACAACGGCCTTCGGTTCATTGAAAAATATTGGTGAAATTCTTCGTGCCATGAGTCCGCTGATTCTGATTGCACTTGGATTCTCTGTTGCCTCTAAGGCAGGTTTCTTTAACGTAGGTTTGCCAGGACAGGCCTTGGCAGGATGGGTTTCTGCTGTATGGTTTGCCTTGTCATTCCCTGATTTGCCAAAGGTGGTTTCAGTTATCTGTACAGTCATTATTGGTTTGGTTGCAGGTGGTATCGCTGGGGCTATTCCAGGAATTCTCCGTGCTTACTTGGGAACAAGTGAGGTCATTGTAACCATCATGATGAACTACATCATTTTGTATGTGGCAAACAATATTATTCGCTTTGGATTTACAGCTGATATGTTGCGTTCTTCAGAAGCATCTAACAAGGTTGTAGCCTCAGCTAGTTATCAAACAGAGTTCTTATCTCAAATAACTGGTGGTTCGCGTTTCAATATTGGTTTCTTCCTGGCTCTTGCAGCTGCCTTCTTAGTTTGGTTCTTGCTTAAGAAAACAACAACTGGTTTTGAAATTACCTCTGTAGGTCTTAATCCTCATGCATCAGAGTATGCAGGGATGTCATCTAAACGTGTTATTATCATGTCAATGATTATCTCAGGTGCTCTATGTGGTCTTGGAGGAACAGTAGAAGGACTTGGTACATTCCAAAATGTCTTCGTTCAAAACGCTTCATTGGCTATCGGTTGGAACGGTATGGCGGTTGCGCTTTTAGCGTCTAACTCACCTATCGGTATTCCATTTGCCGCCCTCCTTTATGGTGTCTTGTCTATTGGTAAGAGTGGTATGATTGGCGTGCCACCTGAAATCATTGATGTTGTTTCAGCCTTGATTATCTTCTTTGTTGGTGCTAACTACATCATTAGATATTGGGTTCGCCCTCGTCATAAATCAGTGAAAGCTAAAGGAGGACAGAACTAATATGGACTTTATTACAATTATAGCCTTGATCGTTGCCTCTATGTTGAAATACTCAGCACCATTGATTTTTACAAGTATCGGTGGAACTTTCTCTGAACGAGGTGGTATCGTAAATGTCGGCCTTGAAGGAATTATGGTAATTGGTGCTTTCGCAGGTGTTCTCTTTAACTTGACTTTTGCAGAAAGTTTTGGAAACGCGACACCTTGGATTGCTGCGATTGTAGCAGGTCTGATTGGCGTTCTCTATTCATTGCTCCATGCGGTTGCGACAATTAACTTCCGTGCGGACCATGTTGTCTCTGGTACAGTGTTGAACCTTATCGCACCCTCTTTGGCAGTATTCTTGACACGTGTTATCTATGGTGCTGGTCAAACACCTGCTATCAGTCATAACTTTAAGACTGTATCATTCCCAATCTTGGATCATATCCCTTTCTTGGGTAAAGTTTTCTTCACTAATGTTTCTTTGGTAGCGTATGTTGCTATCTTGGTTTCAGTAGCATCATGGTGGCTTATCTTCAAGACACGCTTTGGTTTGCGACTTCGTTCAGTTGGTGAGCACCCACAGGCAGCGGATACACTTGGTATTAACGTTTATCGTATGCGCTACTATGGCGTTATGATTTCAGGTTTCCTTGGTGGTGTTGGTGGTGCGGTATATGCTCAATCCATCTCTAACAACTTTGCTGTTACAACAATTGCAGGTCCTGGTTTCATCGCCTTGGCTGCTATGATTTTTGGTCGTTGGAGTCCAATCGGAGCTATGCTCTCAAGTTTGTTCTTTGGATTGTCACAATCATTGGCAATCATTGGAAAACAGCTTCCACTTATTTCACATGTACCAAATGTGTATTTGCAAATTGCACCATATATCTTGACTATTATTGTCTTGGCTGCTTTCTTCGGTAAAGCCGTTGCACCTAAAGCAGATGGTGTTAACTATATCAAATCTAAATAAACACACTACAGTGTTTCAGATAAGAAGGTCTATCGGCCTTCTTTTTTATTCGAGAAAAAAAGCTTGTTAGTACTTACTAAAGTAGGTGTAGACAAGCTTTTGTTTTTATGAAAAATGTGGGTTAAAGACCTTTTCATGACCAATAGTGGTGTCCCATCCATGACCTGGGAAAACTCTGTAGTGGTTAGGAAGTGTAAAGAGTTGTTCTTTAATACTAGTGAGTAATTGTTCGTGGTTCCCTGTTGGAAGGTCCCAGCGTCCAATTGTTTCTTTAAAGAGGGCATCACCAGAAAATACAGTTTCTTCTTTATCAAAGATAAAAGAAACACCTCCAATAGAGTGTCCTGGGGTTGGAACAACTTTAAACTGGAAATCCTCGATGTTATAGTCCTGAGTGAAATCGAAGTAGTATTCTGCTGGATTGACAATAACGTCTTCCATATCGTCATGACGTGGAAGTCCAGATAAATTATCAATAGGATTCAGCAACCAGTCCTTTTCAGCTTCAGCAACGTAAACAGGAGGATGATTGTATGCCTGACGGACTGCCTCAACACTCATAATGTGGTCGTAGTGTGTATGTGTCAAAAGGATAGCAGCAACCGGTTTGTCGATTGCTTTAAGTTCAGCTAAGATACTAGAAGTATCACTTCCTGGATCAATGACTAGACAGGCTGTATCGTTTTCTAAAATATAGGTGTTTTCCTGGGCAACAGGATTTAAAATTCGTCTTATTTTCATAGCTCTAGTGTAGCACGAATTTCAGGCTTTTTCCAATATCAGAATGATGGCTTTATCTTTTTTTGGGGCTTTGGATATGCTATAATAAGGTCACTATGAGTGAAAAAAACACGAATAAATATGCCATTGTTGACTTGGAAGCAACCTCCGCTTCGTCAACGGCTAGTATTATACAGGTGGGAATTGTCATCATGCAAAATGGTCAGGTGATTGACGAATTTGCGAGTGATGTTAACCCACACCAAGAACTCGATGATCACATTATTCATTTAACAGGGATTACCGATCAGCAGTTGGCTCAAGCCCCAGATTTCTCAGAAATTGCTAGAACCATTTTTGAACTGATTGAGGACTGTATTTTTGTTGCCCATAATGTTAAATTTGACGCTAATTTGCTTGCTGAGACACTTTTCATGGAGGGCTTCGAACTAAGAACTCCTCGTGTGGATACTGTCGAATTGGCTCAAGTCTTTTATCCGACGTTAGAACAATATAAGCTATCTCATTTATCCAAGGTTCTTAATCTTGACCTAGCTCAGGCCCATACCGCTATTGAAGATGCGAGAGCGACCGGACAGCTTTTGTTTCATTTGATGGATAAGATTGCTAGCTTACCTAGACAGACCATTGAGATGCTTTTGACCTTTTCAGATAGTCTTCTTTTTGAGACTGAATTGGTTATTCGTGATGCTATAAGAGGTCAAAATTTAGGCCTTTCAAAAGAATATGTCATGCTTGAAGAATCTGGAATTGTTCTTCGTAGACCTTTGACTTATAAGTCTGAACGAAAACTGTCTCAAGATTTTGATACCAATATTGCTCTCTTAGATTTGGAGTCACGGCCTAAACAAAAAGAGTTTGCTGAGGCAGTAAGAAGGGAGCTTGATAATACTGATATTTCCATGATTCAGGCTCAGACTGGAATTGGGAAAACCTATGGCTATTTGCTTCCCTTGTTGGCGCAATCTGATGTAGATAAAGTGGTGGTGGCTGTTCCGACCAAGCTCCTTCAAAATCAGATTATGAATCAGGAAGCTAAAGCCTTGTCTGCTGTCTTTAATATTAACTTTCATAGTCTCAAAGGACCTCAGAATTATATCAAGTTAGATGCCTTCTACCAAACTTTACTTCGTCAGGATAGTAACCGTTTGGTTAATCGTTACAAAATGCAACTTTTGGTTTGGTTGACTGAAACAGAGACAGGGGATCTTGACGAAATCAGACAGAAACAGCGCTATATGGCTTATTTCGATGAGATTAAGCACGATGGTAAGTTAAAAGCTGACAGTCTTTTTGCTGAATATGATTTTTGGCAACAGTCCTACCAAAAAGCTCAGGAAGCTAGGGTAGTTGTAACCAACCATGCTTATCTGTTGACTCGTATGGAAGATGATCATGATTTTGTTCGAGGAAAGACTCTTGTGATTGATGAGGGGCAAAAGATGGTTCTGGCTTTGGAACAATTTTCACGTCATCAAGTCAATCTTACGGTCCTTTTGCAACATATTCATCGAATTCTTGATAGTGGTAGTCAAAGCTTGCTTCAACAACGCTTGCTCGAAAATCTGCAGTTTGAAGTTTCTCATCTAATCCAAGAACATCAACAATTTCCTCAGAAGCAGTATAATCGCCAGCAATTAGATCGTTTGCTACAAACCATTTCTGAACTGGAAGGTGAAAGTGATTTGATGGAGATGTTGTCTCCACTGAAGACACCGCTTTACAGCCATTTCTGGCTTGAAACAGATTATTATCAGGAACATCGTGTGACTTATTTAAAGGCGTCACGCCAAGAGCTCTTAGAGCTTTCTGCTTATCTACCAAGTGCCCAAAAAGTGATAATTGTTTCAGCAACTATTGATGTGGGACCTGATGTAGATGTGGCTGATTTGTTGGGCTTAGATCAAGTACGCAAGGTTAGCCTCCCAATGGATACTTTACCCAATCAAGCTATTTGGATTGATCAAAGCATGCCTATTATTGGTATTACTTCTGAGGAAGAGTATGAAGTTGCTCTTGCAAAGCGTCTCCAGAAGCTATCTGAAATGGACTATCCAATTTTAGTACTATTTACATCTCGAAAGAGTATGATGGCTGTTTCAGATTTATTGGATCATAGGGAAGTTCGTCACCTAACTCAAGAGAAAAATGGGACTGCTTTTAATGTCAAAAAACGTTTTGACAGAGGTGAGACCAATCTCCTTCTGGGTATGGGGTCGTTCTGGGAAGGTGTTGACTTTGCCCAACAAGATAGGGTAATTGAGGTTATTGCACGTCTGCCGTTTGACAATCCTAAGGATCCTTTCTATCAAAAGATTGAATCTTGGTTTTCTAAGCAAGGAAAGAGCACCTTTGATAGTTACAGTCTTCCCATGACGGTTTTACGTTTTAAACAAGCTATTGGACGTGCTCAAAGACGTCCAGAACAGCGCTCGGCTATTCTTCTTATGGATAATCGCCCGCTCGTTAAGAGTTATGGAAAACTATTTCTAAAAGAAGTCACACAAGAAGTGGCGCTTAAGCACGCTAAGTTCGAGGAAGTCAAAGAGGATATTCAGGATTTCTTAGAAAAAGAAAGTTAACTTTTTCAAACTAACCTTTTCTATGATTACTCAGGCTTTATGAATTTTACTGACTTATAAAAAAGATAGACTTAATTGCTCAATACTAGCTATATTGCTATGTAAAGATTTATCATTTTCTGATATAATAAATTCAGAAACTTTTTTAGGAGGCATTATGCGTAAACAACGTTCACCCTGGACCAAAAAGCAACAGTTCATTTTTGGAATAATTGTAATCGTTGTGACCTTAATTGCCTCTTTGACTGCTATTCTTATTGTAGCGACTAAGCCTTATGTAGACGCCGAAAAGAAGGTTATTGCCATAGCAGAGAGCAAAGCAGATATTAAGACTGTTACTGAATTTGATATCTACCATGGTGAGGCTACCTATTACGGGCTTCTTGGAAAGTCTGGTCAAGGTGAGAAACTGGCTGTTATCGTGAGTCATGATTCAGGTGAGGTTGATATCTACAAGCAATCTGATGGTATAAGTAAGTCAGTGGCTAAGAAAGCTGCTAAAGCCTATGGTGCTAAGGAGATATCCTATGTCCACCTAGGAAAATATGGCAAAACTCCTATTTGGGAAGTGAAGTCAGGAACCCAGTATTATCTGGTTGATTTTATCTCAGGTCAGGTTATTAAAGTGGAAGGACTATAATGAAATGACAAAATTATCAAATCGTGTATTACAAATGGAAGAAAGTGTTACTTTAGCTGCCAGTGCGCGTGCTAAAGCTCTTAAAGCTCAAGGGCGTGATATCTTGAGTTTGACACTTGGTGAACCAGATTTTGTGACACCTAAGAACATTCAAGATGCTGCCATTGCCTCTATTGCAAATGGTAAAGCAAGTTTTTATACCGTGGCTTCTGGACTTCCAGAACTTAAGGATGCGATTAGCACTTACATGGAAAATTTCTATGGTTATGCTGTAAAACCAAATGAGGTTGTTGTCGGCACTGGTGCGAAGTTTATCTTATATGCTTTCTTTGCTACGGTCATCAATCCTGGTGATGAAGTCATTATTCCAACACCTTGCTGGGTTTCTTACGTAGACCAAGTTAAAATGGTTGAAGGTGTTCCGGTCACTTTCCAAACGACTGAAGCTAATCAATTTAAAGCAACGGTTGAACAACTTGAAGCGGCTCGTACTGAAAAAACTAAAGTTGTCTTGCTTAATTCTCCATCAAATCCAACAGGAATGATTTATAGTAAGGAAGAATTGCAAGCAATTGGTGACTGGGCGGTTGAGCACGATATCTTGATTTTAGCAGATGATATCTATGGCCGTTTGGTCTATAATGGCAACACCTTTACTCCAATTTCTAGTCTTTCAGATGCCATTCGTAAGCAAACAATTGTGATTAATGGTGTTTCAAAGACTTATGCTATGACAGGTTGGCGTGTTGGTTTTGCTGTCGGAGATCCAGAAATTGTTTCAGGTATGGCTAAGATTATCAGTCAAACGACATCAAATCTTACAGCAGTTTCTCAATATGCTGCGATTGAAGCCTTAACAGGTGATCAGTCTTCGATCGAAGAAATGCGTCAAGCTTTTGAGGAACGTTTGAATACGATTTATCCACTCCTAGCTGAAGTGCCTGGCTTTGAAGTCATCAAACCTCAAGGTGCCTTTTACCTCTTCCCAAATGTTAAAAAAGCGATGGAAATTAAAGGCTACACAAATGTTAATGATTTTACAAACGCTATTCTTGAAGAGGCTGAAGTCGCTTTGGTAACAGGTGCAGGATTCGGCGCACCTGAAAATATTCGTCTTAGCTATGCAACAGACTTGGATACTTTGAAAGAAGCAGTCCGCCGAATCAAAGCCTTTATGGAAAAATAGAATTAATATAGATCAAAAGAAAAGAGAAGTAATTACATGTCTAAACAATTAGTTTCAATTATTGATGTGCCTAAACACGTGGGCGAAGAAATCACTATCGGTGCATGGGTAGCTAACAAATCAGGTAAAGGGAAATTGGCCTTTCTTCAATTGCGTGATGGAACTGCCTTCTTCCAAGCGGTAGCTTTCAAACCTAACTTCATCGAGAAATACGGTGAAGAAGAAGGTACTGAAAAATTTGATACTGTTAAACGCCTTAGCCAAGAAACATCAGTTTATGTGACCGGTGTGGTTAAAGAAGACGAACGTTCAAAATTTGGTTACGAGTTGGATGTGACAGCAGTAGAAGTCATCGGTGAGTCACATGATTACCCAATCACACCAAAAGAACACGGAACTGACTTCTTGATGGATAATCGTCACCTTTGGTTGCGTTCACGTAAACAAATGGCTGTCCAACAAATTCGTAATGCGATTATTTACGCAACATACGAATTCTTTGATAAAAATGGTTTCATCAAATTTGATAGTCCAATTTTGTCAGGAAATGCAGCTGAAGATTCAACAGAATTGTTTGAAACGGATTACTTTGGTACACCTGCCTACCTAAGCCAATCTGGTCAGCTTTACCTTGAAGCTGGTGCTATGGCTCTTGGTCGTGTCTTTGACTTTGGTCCTGTTTTCCGTGCCGAAAAATCTAAAACACGCCGTCACTTGACTGAGTTCTGGATGATGGATGCTGAGTATTCATTCTTGTCACATGATGAGTCACTTGATTTGCAAGAAGCTTATGTTAAAGCGCTTATTCAAGGTGTTATTGATCGTGCGCCACAAGCTCTTGAAATCCTTGAACGTGATGTGGATCTTCTTAAGAAATACATTGCCGAGCCATTCAAGCGCGTGTCTTATGATGAAGCTATCGATCTTCTTCAAGCGCATGAAAATGATGAAGATACTGATTACGAGCACCTCGAACATGGAGATGATTTTGGTTCACCACACGAAACTTGGATTTCTAACTATTTTGGTGTTCCAACATTCGTTGTTAATTATCCAGCAAGCTTCAAGGCCTTCTACATGAAGCCAGTTCCTGGTAATCCTGAGCGCGTTCTTTGTGCAGACCTTTTGGCTCCAGAAGGTTATGGTGAAATCATTGGTGGTTCAATGCGTGAAGATGACTACGATGCTCTTGTAGCTAAAATGGATGAACTCGGAATGGACCGTTCAGAATACGAATTTTACCTTGACCTTCGTAAATATGGTTCAGTACCACACGGTGGTTTTGGTATCGGTATTGAACGTATGGTTACTTTCGTAGCTGGAACAAAACACATCCGTGAAGCTATTCCATTCCCACGTATGTTGCACCGTATCAAACCATAAGTAAAATTCTTTAGGAGTGCAAAAGTATGAAAAGATGGTTACTTGGTCTTTTGGCCTTACTTTGTATGGTTTCAATAGTAGCTTGCAGCAAGTCTGCTCCCTCACTAGAGGGTGAATGGCAGGCACAAGATGCCTTAAAGAAGGATTATACGATTGTCTTTAAGAAAGATAAGGTCAAGATTGGTGAGCAGGATTATAACTATACAGTTGATGGTCCCAAGTCTAAAGATGCCTTTACCTATTATTCGCTAAAAGTAAAAGATCAGGGAAAAGAAACGTCTTATACAGTATTTTTCCCAACTAAATCCAAAGAGGTTGCTCTCTTTTTAGAACCAAATGATGAGAAAGAGCCTCTTAAGGGTCAAATGCTCTTTGCACTTAATAAAAAAGATAAACCAGACTACTATAGCTATGTTAAAAAGTATCTGAAATAGTAGGAGAAGGATTAGCCTAGCGCTGATTCTTTTCTTTTTGGAATTATATATTTCAATTTTCAGAATATTTTGTTATAATAGCAACATATTAGTCAAAGGAGAACTATCATGGCAAAAACTATTCATACTGATAAAGCACCAGCAGCAATCGGACCTTATGTCCAAGGTAAAATTGTAGGCAACCTTTTGTTCGCTTCTGGTCAAGTACCATTGTCACCAGAAACAGGTGAAATCATTGGTGAAACAATTCAAGAACAAACAGAACAAGTGCTTAAAAATGTTGGTGCTATTTTGGCAGAAGCAGGTACAGACTTTGATCACGTTGTTAAAACAACTTGCTTCCTAAGTGACATTAACGATTTCGTTCCATTTAACGAAGTGTATGCAACTGCCTTTACATCTGATTTCCCTGCACGTTCTGCGGTAGAAGTGGCACGTTTGCCAAAAGATGTTAAAATTGAAATCGAAGTTATCGCTGAGATTGATTAATGAAGAGAGCCTTGGCTCTTTTCTTTTTTTCTTAACTGTGATAGACTATTAAAGATAAATCATTTTCGATGTTTGGGAGACACCATCGCTAAAAAAAACCATTACTGGCGTTTTTTTGGCTCCCCCAAGGGGCCTTTTTATGTGTCTCAGACATCACGAATAAAGAGGAATATTATGAAACGTCAATCAGCTTTGGTCGTCTTTAGTGGCGGTCAAGATTCTACTACTTGCCTATTTTGGGCTCTAAAACATTATGAAACAGTTGAATTAGTTACTTTTGCTTACGGACAACGTCATAGCTTGGAAATTGAAGTAGCTAAAGAGATTGCGCAAGAGCAAGGGCTTAAACACCATGTTTTGGATATGTCTTTGCTTGGTCAAATTACTGAAAATGCCTTAACATCTGATATTGAGATTGAGGCAGAAGAAGGTGAAGTTCCTAATACTTTTGTAGATGGGCGTAATCATCTCTTCCTTTCTTTTGCAGCTGTTCTGGCTAAGCAACGTGGTATCACTGACATTGTTACGGGTGTTTGTGAGACAGACTTTTCTGGTTATCCAGACTGTCGTGATGTTTTTGTCAAATCGCTTAATGTTACACTTAATCTAGCCATGGCCTATGATTTCGTTATCCAAACCCCTCTCATGTGGTTAGATAAGGCTGAGACTTGGGCTTTGGCTGACCAACTTGGAGCTTTTGACTATGTTCGTGAAAAAACGCTAACTTGCTATAACGGTATTATTGGAACTGGTTGTGGGGAATGCCCAGCCTGTCACTTGCGTCAAAAGGGTCTTGAAAAATATCTAGCAGAAAGAGGAGAAGCTTAATGTTCTTTGCACCGAAAGAAATCAAGAAAGAAACAGGTGAGTCTTTGGTTTACAATCCTCACCGTACAATGGTTTCTAAAGAGTTTACTTTTGATGCTGCCCACCATCTCTTTAATTATGAAGGTAAATGTAAATCACTTCATGGTCATACCTACCATCTTCAGATTGCAGTAAGTGGCTACTTGGATGAGCGTGGCATGACCTATGATTTTGGTGACCTTAAGCGCATTTATAAGGACCATTTGGAACCTCACTTAGATCACCGTTATCTCAATGAGACATTGCCTTATATGAATACAACTGCGGAAAATATGGTTTTCTGGATTTTCCAGACGACGAGTCAACATTTGCCAGAGGAGAGAGGACTTCGTTTGGAATATGTGCGTCTTTATGAAACACCAACAGCCTTCGCAGAGTTTAGACGGGAGTGGTTGGATGACTAGAGAACGTGTACTCAAACTGCCAGTACTTGAAATTTTTGGACCGACCTTTCAAGGGGAAGGCCGAGCTATCGGGCAAAAGACCATGTTTGTAAGGACAGCAGGATGTGATTACCATTGTGATTGGTGTGATTCTGCCTTTACTTGGGATGGGTCAGAGAAGCCAACACGTATGACAGCTGATGAAGTTATTGAAGCTTTGGATGCGCTAGGAACTTACGACTATGTCACTCTTTCTGGAGGGAACCCAGCTCTTTTAGCGGCAAATATGGCTGAACTCGTTTCAAAACTCAAGGCTAGAGGAGTAACTTTGGCCGTTGAGACACAGGGTTCTCGCTGGCAGGAGTGGTTAAAGGATATTGATCAAGTAACCTTAAGTCCTAAACCACCATCATCCAAGATGGAAGTCAATATGGAAACCCTTGACTTTATTGTTTCACAACTTGATCCTGATAAAGTTACCTTTAAGGTTCCTGTTTTCGACGATGATGATTTAGCCTTTGCTAAAATGATTCAAGAACGTTATCAGCCAGATGTCATGTTTCTTTCGGCTGGTAATCCTGAACCGAAAGCAGAAGGTAATATTGTCCAACATCAATTAGATCGCCTCAAAGAGCTTTGGGAGACAGTAGCCGCTGACGACTCGTGGGGCAATGTGCGTGTTCTCCCTCAGCTTCATACTCTACTCTATGATAATGAGCGCGGTGTCTAATCTTCACATTCTATAAGCTTAGAATTGATAGTATTTTTACTTTTTTAATGATTAACATTAGAAATTTAGATTAAAAATTGACCACATAAAGGTCTATAAAAATTAACAGCAAAGGAAGAAAAATGTCACAACAAGAAGAAATGAAAAACCTCACTCTCCTTGGTAATAAGGAGACACCTTATATTTTTGAATACTCTCCACAAGTCTTGGAGTCTTTTGATAATCGTCATACTGATAATGATTACTTTATCAAATTCAACTGTCCAGAATTTACGTCACTTTGTCCTATTACTGGGCAACCTGATTTTGCCAGTATTTATATTTCTTATATTCCAGACCAGCTTTGCGTTGAGTCTAAATCTCTAAAGCTTTACCTATTTAGTTACCGTAATCACGGAGACTTCCATGAAAACTGTATTAATACCATTGGTAAAGATTTGGTGGAGCTTTTGAACCCTCGTTACTTGGAAGTTTGGGGTAAATTTACACCTCGCGGTGGTATCTCGATTGACCCTTATTATAATTACGGTCGTCCAGAAACTAAGTATGAAAAGATGGCAGAGCAACGTCTCTTTAATCACGATCTTTACCCAGAAAATATTGATAATCGTTAATATCATGCTAAAAGTCCTTATGCAAATAATGGGCTTTTTTTCTTGGTTAAACACCTGTCTTTAGGGCGTAAAAGAAACCTGATGAATTATTTTCTACAATGAAAAGTAAGGGTATTGTTAGTTTTTCATTGGTCTGTTCTTAGAAACTTCTATTATTAAAATAATTTGACAATAGAAGTTTTATTTCTTACAATTAAGGTGTAAATAGAAATGTAAGCGATTGCTTATAAAAGGTATATTTGTTTTTAAAAAAGGGGACGAAAACAATGAGAAAAAGTTTACGTTTAATTTCGTGTGCTGTTCTGGGGGCAGCCATACTAGCACCAACGGTTGTTGGTAATAATCGTGCACAGGCCGATAGTTATTATGGCCGAGGTTACTATAATAACTATTCTTATAATCCATGGTATAACAACTATTATCCAAACTATGGTTATAACTACGGATACAATGGCTATTATCCAGGCTATAATTACAATTATGGCTATAACTACGGTTACAATAATTACTATCCAAACTATAACTATGGCTATAATTATAACTATGATTATGGCTATAACAACTATAATCCTGGTTACAACAACTACAACGAATCAGGTACTTACCGCTATAGCAATGGCTATTTGTACTACATCTTGAGTGATGGTAGCTACTATGTTAACTATAACGGTCGTTGGGTTCGTGGTGGTGACTATAATAACAACAATAGTGGTTCTAACAATACACCAACGACAGGTTATGAGGTTTTGAGAAATGACCCTCACTACCGTTATGAAAATGGTACTCACTATTATTTGAAAGATAATGGCGATTATTACTATTATTCAAATGGTAAGTGGGTACTTGTTAAGGCTTCAAGCACAGATTCTGAAGCTCCAACAACTTCAACTGTAGATTCAACGTCATTAGCAAGCTCAGAAGCACCATCAACCGTAGGTTCAACTTCATCTGCAAGTTCAGAAGCGGCCTCAACCGTTGCCTCAACTTCATCTGCAAGTTCAGAAGGGGCCTCAACAATAGATTCAACCTCAGTGGGTAGCTCAGAAGGGGCTTCAACAGTAGATTCAACTTCAGAAGCAGTATCGACTGGTAACTCAAGCTCTGCTGTAACGTCTGAATCTTCTTCAGCAGCAACTTCAGAGACAGGTTCAACATCAGAAACAAGTTCTGAAGCTCCTGAACTTGAAAAGCCACCATATGCGCCTGAAACAAACATTGACTATGATAAGTTGCCAAAACCAACATTGCCACCAACAGATTATCGTATGTACTCAGATCCACGATTTGTAGATGACAACGGTACATATTATTACCGTGTGGCTATGACTGATGAAGAAAATGCGCGTGGTATCGATGGTTACTACAAATGGGTTGATGGAAAGTGGAAACTCTACAATGGTACTGCCAATGATGACCCTGAGCTTGACCCAGACTTCCACAAACCAGCAGGAAACGATGAATACATGTATGATGATAACGCTTCAAGTGTTAAATTGTATTCTGAAAATGTCGTTGGTACTGGTAAAGCAGGTGAAGCTTTGCCATTCCAAAATGTGGATGAATTCAAAGATTATGTTATCAAGAATCTTGCTCCAAAATTCTTAGATAATTCTGGTTGGGATTGTAAGGTAACTTGGGAAATTGAAGATGTTGATAACTTCAATGCTTCTAAAGGCAGTGCTTGGGCACGTGATTATGTGATTACAGCCAACCTTAAGAGTGGTGTTGATGACAAAGATTATAAAGATGTTGAATTTGGATATGTTAAATTTGTTTATCATGTAGAACCAACTGAAAATTCTGATTACGTTGAAGTGGACTCAGCTAAGGCTGCTTTTAATGAAATCAATGCACAGCGTACAGCTGCTGGTTTGCCAGCACTTGCATGGTCTGATGATCTTTACAATAGCACAACCCTCCCACATGCCAAAGATATTTCACACACTTACAACAGTGATGGTATTGTTTACCGTCGTGAATCTGATGGTTCAGTTGTAGCCAATAAATGGTTGAGTAGTGGTATTCGTGAACTTCTCATGAGTCCAGATGCTACTCAAGCAGCAGTAGCTTGTGTTGTCGCAGGTGACGGTACTTATTACTGGACTTTGAATTACCAATAAGAAGATTTTAAATTAATTGTCCCAATAATGGAGGAGTCTGAGGTTAGTCTTGGACTCTTTTCCTTTATCTATTGAACGTTTAAGCTTTCAATATGGTATAATAGAGCCTAGAAAGAAGGCGAAAATATGCAGGTTAAGAGAGTTCAGGATTATATCTCTAAAGAGTGGTTCGATGAAACCGATGGCTCCTATTTCGAACGTCTAAATAGTCGTTTGCAAATACTTTTGAAAAAAGATTACCCTGATTTAAGAGAACATGATTTTATTAGTAATATCAGTCTTTTGGATTATAGGTTAGTTTTTCTTGATGAGGTTATTGCTAATGCTAATGAGAAAAATGAACATGTTCGGGAAACCGTTCACGATGTGACCAAGAGTTTATTGTACGAGGATCAAGACATCCAAGAACAATTGGATAGTAGGATCACTTTTGGTCAAAAAGTAGCGGATGAAGTGGCCCGATTTGGTGGATCTTGGACTTTTATCTTGTCATTCGTTGCTTTTATGGCTATTTGGATGGGGCTTAATGTTGTTCAACCTTTTGGGATTGCCTTTGATAAGTATCCATTTATTCTGTTGAATCTGGCCTTGTCCACTTTAGCGGCCGTTCAGGCACCATTGATTATGATGAGTCAGAATCGAGCATCGGATTATGACCGTTTACAAGCGCGTAACGACTATCACGTCAATACCCAGTCTAAGGAAGAAATTCGACTTCTGCATGAAAAAATTGACCACTTGGTTCAACAAGACCAATCAGATCTTCTGACAATTCAAAAATTGCAGACAGAAATGATTATGGGGGTTAGCCAACAAGTTGAGAAGATCTCAGACGATATTCGTGCCTTGAAAGAAGAAAGACTAGAAAGGGAGTCTCATGGGAACGAAAAAAATTAATTTAGTTGTTGTAACAGGGATGAGTGGTGCAGGTAAGACTGTGGCCATTCAATCCTTTGAGGATATTGGATACTTCACCATTGATAATATGCCACCTTCTTTGGTACCTAAGGTTATCGAATTGGTAAAACATAGTGAAGAGACAGATAAGATTGCTCTTGTCATTGATATGCGCAGTCGCTTGTTCTTCGATGAGATCAACGATATTCTGGATAAATTGGAAAGCAATGAGGAACTTAATTTCAAGATTCTATTCTTGGATGCCACGGATGGTGAATTGGTTTCTCGTTATAAAGAGACACGTCGTAGTCACCCACTGGCAGCAGATGGCCGTGTTTTGGATGGCATCAAGCTAGAGCGTGAGCTTTTGTCACCGCTTAAGAGTTTGAGTCAGAACGTGGTTGATACGACAGAATTAACTCCACGCCAGCTGCGTAAGGCTATTTCTGAACAGTTCTCATCTGAACAAGACCAATCTTCTTTCCGTATTGAAGTTGTGAGTTTTGGTTTTAAATATGGATTGCCATTGGATGCAGATTTGGTTTTTGATGTTCGTTTCTTGCCAAATCCTTATTATGATCCTGCACTTCGTAACCTCACAGGTTTGGATAAAGAGGTTTTTGATTATGTCATGAACCATAAGGAATCAGAAGAGTTTTACAATCATTTGACACAGCTTATTAAACCAATCTTGCCTGGCTACAAAAAAGAAGGTAAGTCTGTTCTCACTATTGCTGTTGGGTGTACAGGTGGTCAGCACCGTAGTGTAGCTTTTGCACATCGTCTGGCCCAAGATTTAAAAAATGATTGGACAGTCAATGAAACACATCGTGATAAGGATCGACGTAAGGAGACAGTGAATCGTTCATGAGAAATCCAAGAATTACAGTAATAGGTGGGGGAACTGGTATCCCAGTCATTCTTCGTAGTTTGCGTCATAAGGATGTTGATATCACTGCTGTGGTAACTGTAGCTGATGATGGAGGTTCTTCAGGAGATTTGCGTGATATCATGCAACTGACACCTCCAGGGGATTTGCGTAATGTTTTGGTAGCTATGAGTGATATGCCTAAACTTTATGAAAGAGTTTTCCAATATCGTTTTGATAAAACCGATGGTGCTTTGGCTGGTCATCCACTCGGAAACCTAATCATCGCTGGGATTTCAGAGATGCAGGGCTCTACCTATAATGCCATGCAGCTTCTGACGAAGTTTTTCCACGTTACAGGAAAAATTTATCCTGCTAGTGAGACAGCCTTGACGCTTCATGCCGTTTTTCAAGATGGCCATGAAGTAGCAGGTGAGAGTAGTATTGCCCAGTACGATGGCATGATTGAACGCGTTTATGTGACCAATACCTATAATGATGAAGAGCCTAAGGCCAGTCGTAAGGTTGTTGATGCTATTATGAATAGTGATATGATTGTTTTAGGTCCTGGATCTCTTTATACATCGATTTTGCCCAACCTAGTTATACCAGAGATTCGTCAGGCTCTTATCGAGACCAAGGCTGATGTGACTTACATTTGTAATATTATGACTCAGTACGGAGAAACTGAACAATTCTCAGATGCCGACCATGTGGCTGTGCTTAATCGTCATCTTGGCTCTGATGTGATTGACAATGTCTTAGTTAACATCAAGAAAGTGCCTAAAGAATACATGGCTAGTAATAAATTTGATGAATACCTTGTTCAGGTTGAGCATGATTTTGAGGGCTTACGTCGTGAAGCAAAAACAGTTGTGTCTTCTAATTTTCTGCGACTTGAAAATGGTGGTGCCTTCCACCATGGTGACTTGGTAGTGGATGAGCTCATGCATCTAGTGAGGAACAAGTCATGAGTTTCACGATTAAGGTTAAGGAAGAGATAATTGCTGCTTCAAGCAAAGACAAGGCTGAATTGTCAGCATTGATTAAGATGTCTGGTTCGGTTGGATTGACTAATCAAGGCTTGACTCTTTCCATCTCAACAGAAAATGCAAAGATTGCAAGACATATCTACCAATTAATGGAAAGTCGTTATCAGAGTAATCCTGAATTGAGACATCACAACAAGACCAATCTCAAGAAAAATCGTGTTTACACGGTTTTTGTAGCTGACCATGTCAATGATATTTTGTCCGATTTACAATTGGCGGATTCTTTCTTTGGCTTTGAAACAGGTATTGAAACATCAGTAATGGAAGATGACGAAGCTGGAAGATCGTATTTACGAGGCGCTTTTTTGGCTACCGGAACGGTACGTGATCCTGAAAAGGGACGTTATCAATTAGAAATTTTTTCCGTTTACCAAGACCACGCAGAGGATTTAGCTTCTCTCATGAAAAAATTTATGCTCGATGCCAAGGTTTTGAGTCATAAAAACGGTTTTGTGACCTATCTTCAAAAAGCTGAGGACATTATGGATTTTCTCCTTGTTATCGGTGCAATGAACTCTAAGGATACCTTCGAAGAGATCAAAATTATGCGAGAAACCAGAAATGATCTGAATCGTGCCAATAATGCGGAAACAGCCAATATTGCTAGAACGATTAGTGCTAGCATGAAAACAATTAATAATATTATCAAGATTATGGATACGGTTGGCTTGGAGATTTTACCGGTGGAGCTGCGCCAAATTGCCCAACTCCGTATTGCCAACCCAGATTACTCTATCCAGCAGATCGCAGATAGTATAGAACCTCCACTGACCAAGAGTGGTGTCAACCATCGTCTCAGGAAAATCAATAAGATTGCGGACGATTTGTAAGTAGAAAGGAAGCTTTTATGGCTTGTACAACGATTTTAGTAGGTAAGAAAGCCTCATATGACGGCTCTACCATGATTGCACGTACTGAGGACTCTCAATCAGGCGTTTTTACGCCCAAAGAATTTCTCGTCGTGACCCCTGAAGACCAACCGCGTCATTACCAGTCTGTGCTTAGCAATTTTTCAATTGATTTGCCAGATAATCCTCTACGTTATACTTCTGTCCCAGATGCGCTTGGGAAAGACGGTATTTGGGGTGAAGCTGGTATTAACTCAGCTAATGTTGCCATGAGTGCAACAGAAACAATCACGACTAATGCGCGTGTTCTCGGCGCTGATCCTCTTGTTAAAGATGGTTTTGGAGAAGAGGACATGTTGACTTTGGTTTTGCCATATATCAAGACGGCGCGTGAAGGTGTCCTTCGTTTGGGACAACTCCTTGAAACTTACGGAACTTATGAGTCAAATGGTATTGCTTTTTCAGACACTGAAGAAATTTGGTGGTTGGAAACAATTGGTGGTCACCATTGGATCGCAAGACGTGTTCCAGACGATGCCTATGTAACTAACCCAAACCAACTTGGTATCGACCACTATGAGTTTGAAAATCCAGACGACTATCTTGCCTCACCAGACATTCGAAATTTTATTAATAAACATCACTTGGATTTGACTTATTCTAATGAACACTTTAATCCACGTTATGCTTTTGGTAGCCAACGAGATAAGGACCGTCATTATAATACACCACGCGCTTGGGCTATGCAGAAATTTTTGAACCCAGAAAAAGACTATGATCCAAAATCATTCTTTATTCCATGGTGCCAAAAACCATACCGCAAAATTACAGTTGAAGATGTTAAATACGTTTTGAGTCTTCATTACCAAGATACGCCTTATGATCCTTATGGACCTCAAGGAGATGCGGTAAGTCAACGCCAATTCCGTCCAATTGGTATTAACCGTACTAGTCAAACAGCTCTCTTGCAAATGCGTCCTAACAAACCATCAGAAACAACTGGTATTCAGTGGTTAGCCTATGGATCAATGCCATTTGGTACAATGGTGCCATTCTGGACTCAGGTCGGAACAACACCTGCTTATTTCCGTCAAACAACTGATAAAGTAGATACAGGCAATTTCTACTGGAGTAATCGCTTGATTGCTGCTATCTGTGATCCTCATTTCCAACAGCATGAGGCTGATTTGGATGCCTATGTAGAAACAACGATGGCTCTTGGCCATGCCATGATTAATCATGTTGATACCGCTTTGGCTAATGATGAAAGTATTGATTTTGAAGCAGAAAATCAAAAGATTAGTGAACAGATTCAGTCAGAAACGGATAAACTATTGGCAAAAGTCTTAGATGATGCAAGTAATTTGATGACCAATCGTTTTTCTATGAGTGATTAAAGTCATCAAAAAAACCTTTCCATAAAATGGGAAAGGTTTTTTCGTAGTCTAATCTTATTTGTTTTCTTCATCCAGTTTCGAGAGGAGCTGATAAAGTGTAATGAAGAAGAAAAGATTGAGTGAAATGAGAAGGCCTGATGCCCATGGCAAATCGCTTTCTAAATTTCGAAGAGGTGAATTCCAAGCAAAGTGTGCCACAAAAGCACCACAAGCATAAAGAATACCAATAAGACTGTACTTGGAATTAATGAGTTTTTGACGTGAACGCCATATAAGGACTAGCCCCATAGCAAGGAAGGACGTGTAAAGCCAGTGAGACGATACAGCACCAATAGTTCGACCAAGGATTCCCGAAATCGTATAAGAAAAACCATCAGGCAAATCTGAAAGGATATAGGAGAAGTCTTCACTAATCTGGAAGCCAAGACCTTCCGTAATAGCGACTAGCAAGAGTCCCTTGTAACTATTTGTTGGCACCATATAGATAGCAAAGAGAAAAGCAGCTAGTTTGAGGGGTTCTTCAACTAGGGGGGCCATAAGGGCATCCTCAAAGCGGTAGAAGAAACTCTTTGAAGAAAGATGAGCAGTCACCCAGTCGTGAGAAATGGTATTGGCATAACCAGCTATCCATCCTGTGATAAAGACTCCACCAATTAGAGCAAATACGAGAACAAGTGGTTTCACCTGCCATCTCTTGCCTAAGTATCGAACCAGAAATATTCCTGGTAGGATATAACATAAGGCAATCAGTGTTGATAGTCCAATAATACCGTATGCTGAACCAGACAAGGCACCTGAGGTGTATGATTGCGTATCATAAGTCAGGCCAATGGATGCAAGCAATAAAAAAAGATATAGGGTTAATTTACGAAACATGTATAACCTACTTTCCAAATGATATTTCCAGTATATCAAATAATTCTTTTTCATCGAAATATTTCAATTTTTTTTATTTAAGTACTTGCAAAATAAATGAAGTGTGATATACTTAACCAGTAAACCATTAACTGGTTAAGTATTTTTGAAAGGAATATCATGAAAAAGAAACGCATTTTTGGCTTAGCAGGAATAGCAGCAGTTGTTTTAGCTGCTGGTGCAGGTATTTATTATACGACTAGTCACCACGGTTCAAAAGGAAATAGTGACTTGAAGGTTGTGACCAGCTTTTACCCTGTTTATGAATTTACAAAGCAGGTTGTTGGCGATGAGGGAGAGGTGTCTTATCTTATTCCCGCTGGTAGTGAAGCCCACGATTTTCAACCATCTACTAAGAATGTCGCTGACATTGAAAAAGCAGACACTTTCGTCTACCTAAATGAAAATATGGAAACCTGGGTTCCAAAAGTTGAAAAGTCTATCAACACTAAAAATACAAAAATCATTAAGGCAAGTCAAGGCATGGTTCTCTTACCTGGAATAGAGGAAGAAGATCATGATCACGGTGGAGAAGAGCATCACCACGAATATGATCCTCATGTTTGGCTCTCACCTAAACGTTCTCAAAAATTAGTTGAAACTATTAGGGACGGTTTGATTGCTCAACATCCAGATAAAAAAGCAGTCTTTACAACCAATGCTGAGAAATACCTTAAAAAATTAAAGACTTTGGATAAGGAGTATACTGAAGCCTTAAGTCAAGCGAAACAGAAAAGTTTTGTTACCCAGCACTCAGCTTTTGCCTACCTTGCTTTAGATTACGGTTTGACACAAGTACCAATTTCAGGTGTTTCAGCTGAATCTGATCCATCTGCAAAACGTATCGCTAGCCTTTCTAAGTATGTCAAAGAATATGACATTAACTATATCTACTTTGAGGAAAATGCTTCAAGTAGCGTTGCCAAAACCTTAGCTAATGAAGTAGGAGTTAAGACAGCAGTTTTAAATCCAATTGAATCACTAACTAAGGAACAGTTGAAAAAAGGTGAAGATTATGTCAGTGTTATGACTGAGAACCTAAAGAATCTTCGTTTAACAACAGATGTTGAAGGGAAAGCTATCCAACCTGAAACAGGAAGTGATGATAAGAAAACAGTCCAAAATGGTTACTTTGATGATAAAGATGTTAAAGATAGAGAACTTTCTGATTGGTCTGGTGAGTGGCAATCGGTCTATCCTTACCTCCAAGATGGTACTTTAGATCAAGTATTTGAATACAAATCTCTATTGAATAAGGATAAAACCGCACAAGAGTACAAAGAATACTACACTAAGGGCTATCAAACAGATGTTTCTAAAATTGCTATTGATGGTAAAAAGATGACCATGACTTTCACAAAGAATGATGGAAGTAGCGTGACACACACTTATCGTTATGATGGTTATAAGATTTTGACTTATGCTTCTGGTAAAAAAGGTGTCCGTTATCTCTTCACAGCAACTGACAGTCAAGCTGCTGACAATCCTTACCAATATGTCCAATTTTCAGATCATCAAATAGATCCAACAACTTCAGCACATTTCCATATTTTCTTTGGTAATAGTAGCCAAGATGAGATTCTAAAAGAGATGGATAATTGGCCAACTTACTATCCTGGAAAACTTAGTGGTTTGGAAATTGCCCAAGAAATGGTTAGTCATTAATACTAGAATTGCACTCATTCGTGAGTGTTTTTCTTTTTTTAAAAAATCTTTCATTTCTTAAACTCTTAGAAAATTGCTAGTGTCATTATTTTTAAACAGAAATTTAAAGCATGGTATTTTTTCTAAAAAAATCCTGTAAAAAATTAAATAATTACTACATTTTTTCATTCTTTAGTGGTACAATAATAGTACGATTTTCAGATGACCAGGAGAGACCCATGAACCAGTATTTAGTAGCGATACATTATATTCAACTGCTTCAAGCAGAACTCGATATTCTAAATCATGATGCACGCTTGCTTTTTGATTTAAAGATTGAACCGAATCTTGCTAAACGAGAGCTTGCTGACTTGAAAGTATCCCTATCTAAATTATCTGACAAAAACCTTTATATCGAAGGTACAATCTGGTATCAACCAAGTTTGTTTGCAATCATTGATCAAAATTTAGGGGTTATTGATGACTGGCTCAAGGAATTAGATGACTTCTTTGAATTTACCTATAGTACAACAGTTTTCACTGTTTTGAAAGAAAACGAAAATCGAAGTTACGACTTATTACTTGGTCTCTATAGCCGTCTTGAATACGTTATTTCAGAAATAAAAAATTGCCGTTAGTCCTTAACGGTTTTTAGTTTGTAATGGATTTACAATTTAGATTATAAACATCAAATAATTTGACAAAATCTCCAAATATATGTAGAATAAATTTGATAACGCTCTAATAAAAAGATTCTTAAATTAAAGGAAAATAATGAAGAAGTGAGTAATCAGGGGTTGAAATCAGGGGATTTTTTGAAATATTATTTGGTGAGCCTTAGTTCACTTAGTGTTTTGTGTCTTATTTTTTATGGACTCTATTCTCTAAACGGGCTTATGCCTTTGTCTTTAGATGGTTCTTCACATATTGATGTGAAACATTATTCTGGACAGGCACCTACTACATTAGTAAAAAAAGACGGTGTTTATAGGGTTCAGGATATTAGCGGTGAAACTAAAAGTTATCAAGTTGATTTGAAAGTAACTAACGATGGGGACAAGGTTATTCAAACCTATGTCTTTGAGTATAAAAAATGATTCTATAATAAAAACTCACAAACTTAGCAAGATTGTGAGTTTTTAAGATGCCTTTTACCAAAGTCCTAATACCTTTTGCATGAGAAGAGAAGCAAGACTGATTAATAACCAACAGACTCCTCCCACTAGAAGTGCTGGGCCTCCTTTAGTGATTAGTTTTTTGAGATTTGTTTGGAAACCAATAGCTGTCATGGCCATAATAATCATAAATTTCGAAAGGTCTTTTAAAGGTGAAAAGACGGCAGGTGTTACACCGAGTGACATTATAACAGTTGTAATCAGTGAAGCCAAAAGGAACCAAAGGATAAAGTTAGGCACTGCTTTGGTCAGCGAGAAGGCTTCCTTTGTATTGTCCTTTCGAGACTGCCATACAGAAAGCCCAAGAGTTATAGGGATGATAGCAAGTGTTCGAGTCAACTTAACAATTGTCGCCTGCTCTAGAATGGATGTTCCATGTAAGCTATCCCAGGAACTAGCTGTAGCTGTCACAGAAGAAGTATCGTTGACAGCTGTTCCGGCAAATATGGCAAAGCCTTGATTACTAAGTCCCAACCAGGATCCCAAGTGAGGGAAGAGTAGAGCTGCTAAGATGTTGAAAAAGAAAATTACAGAGATTGCTGTTGCAATAGATTCATCTTTAGCCTTGATTACAGGAGCAGTTGCAGCGATAGCAGATCCCCCACAAATAGAAGAGCCAACACCTACTAAAGTAGCAATTTCACTATCTAGCTTGAACACGCGATGGACGATATAAGCAGTAAGCAGTGCCGTAGTAATAGTCACTAGAATAATGGGAAGTGATGTTACGCCAACCTTAAAGACTTGGGAAAGATTTAGTCCAAATCCAAGAAGAATAACAGCGTATTGTAATACTTTTTTAGAAGTGAATTGCATTCCTGCTTTAAGTTTCTGAGAATCTCTTAAAATAATTCCTAGCAGAAGTCCTATAAATAAACCAAGGACAGGCCCACCAATAATAGGGAATAAGTTTCCAAGGAACCATGCTAGGAGAGATATAAGTATTGCAATACTTAATCCGGGTAAGAATTCTTTTATTTTCATTCATCTATCTCCTTAAAATTTGACTATATTATAGCTTATTATAAATATGATGTAAAGGTGATGTTTGCTTTATTTATCAAGGAAAATAGTTCTGAAAGTTGCGACTTGTCAGTTTTTCTGATAGAATAGTATTAAAATATTATAATTGAAGATT